>Ga0075433_10000242_pt1 | contig 31475 bp, 29 predicted proteins | sample RhiMethybrSRZTD2_FD_75299 | JGI IMG/M metagenome (GOLD analysis project Ga0075433, IMG submission 75299) | Populus rhizosphere microbial communities from Tennessee, USA - Rhizosphere MetaG P. TD hybrid SRZTD2 | ecosystem: Host-associated > Plants > Roots > Rhizosphere > Soil | place: USA... | reverse complement strand
AAATTCCAGGTCGCCACGGTGTTGGGCACGTACACGATCGGCCGCCTGCCGGGCCCCTACTTCCGTATCGCGGAGCCGCTGGAAGCGTTCGACCCCGATCTCTTCAGGACGCTCGCGGCGCTCGATCCCGAGCGCGAGCTCTTCGTGACGGGGGAGAAGGACTGGCAACAGGAAGGCGGCCGGAAGATCGACGTGCTGATCCGGTCCCGGGTGGAACTCTCGGACCTGCTCCGGCGCCTGAAGTCGCAGACTCCCTCCTGGATGTTCGAATCGGAGCGCCGCGCCCGCACGATCCACCCGGCGAAGTGAGGCCCGCGCCCGCGAACGTCAAGGTCCCGTGAATCGCCGTTGCATTTGCGATGCATTCCCGCTATTCTTCCCCGCCGCCCATGGAAGAAAAGAAGATCCGCAACATCGGCATCATCGCCCACATCGACGCGGGCAAGACGTCGACGAGCGAGCGCATCCTCTTTTTCACCGGCAAGACCTACAAGATCGGCGAGGTCCACGACGGCAAGGCGACGCTCGACTGGATGGAGCAGGAGCGCGAGCGCGGGATCACGATCACCGCGGCCGCCACCACGGTCGAATGGCGCGACCACCGCATCAACCTCATCGACACCCCCGGCCACGTCGACTTCACCGTCGAGGTCGAGCGCTCCCTGCGCGTCCTCGACGGCGCGGTGGCGCTCTTCTGCGGCGTGGGCGGCGTCGAGCCCCAGTCGGCCAGCGTCTGGCGGCAGGCGGCCAAGTACGAGGTCCCGGTCATCGCCTTCGTGAACAAGATGGACCGCAGCGGGGCCGACTTCCACGACGTCGTCCGCCGCATCACCGAGGAGCTCGGGGCGAACGCCGTGCCCGTCGTCCTCCCCGTGGGCGAGGCGGACCAGTTCGGCGGTCTCATCGACCTCGTCGAGAACACCGAGATCGTCTTCGAGGAGAAGCTGGGGAAGATCCACTTCGAGACCCGGCCGGTCCCGACGGAGCTCGTCGCCGAGACCGCGAAGTGGCGGAAGAACCTCATCGAGAAGGTCTCGGAGTCGGACGAGTCGCTCCTCGAGAAATTCGTCTCGGGCGAGGAGCCCTCCCCGGCCGAGATCCGCGCCGTCCTCCGCAAGGGCACGATCGCGCGCACGATCGTCCCCGTCCTCTGCGGCTCCGCCGCGCGCAACATCGGCATCCAGAAGCTCCTCGACGCGGTCGTCGACTACCTGCCCGCCCCCGAGATCAAGGAGAACGGCACCCTCGCGGCCCTCGCGTTCAAGGTGATGAGCGACCGCCACTCGAAGATGGTCTTCGTCCGGGTCTATTCCGGCACCCTCTCCGCGGGCACCTACGTCCTGAACTCCTCCCGCGACCACCGCGAGCGCGTCGGGCGGCTCCTCGAAATGCACGCGAACACCGCCAAGGTGCGCGAGACGCTCCACGCGGGGGAGATCGGCGCCGTCATCGGCCTCGACCACACGCTCACGGGGGACACGCTGTGCGACCCGGAGCATCCGGTGAAGCTCGAGTCGATCGAGTTCCCGGCCCCCGTCATCTCCGTCAGCATCAAGCCCGAGTCGCGCGCCGACCGGGACCGGCTGTCGTACGCCCTGGCGAAGCTCGCCGAGGAGGACCCGACGTTCCTCGTCTCCGTCGACCCCGAGTCGAGCGAGACGATCATGTCGGGGATGGGCGAGCTTCACCTCGAGATCCTCGTGGACCGGATCAAGCGCGAGTACGGCGTGGTCGCGACGGTGGGGCGCCCGCAGGTCGCCTACCGCGAGACGGCGCAGGCGGAGGCCGAGGTGGACCACAAGCTCGTCAAGCAGACGGGCGGCCGCGGCGACTTCGCGCGGGTGAAGCTCCTCGTCGAGCCGCTCCCGCACGGGTCGGGCTTCGAGTTCGAGAACGACGTCAAGGGCGGCAACGTCCCGAAGGAGTACGTGCCCGCCGTCGAGAAGGGCGTCATCGACGCCATGAAGCGGGGGGTCTTCGCGGGATTCCCGGTCGTCGACCTCAAGGTGTCGCTCACGGACGGCGACTACCACGAGGTGGATTCGAACGAGCGCGCCTTCTTCATCTGCGCCTCGATGGGATTCAAGGAGGCGTTCCGGAAGGCGAGCCCCATCCTCCTCGAGCCGATCATGCTCCTGAACGTCATCACGCCGATGGAGCACCTCGGGCCCGTGAACGGCGACCTCGCGGCGCGGCGGGGACGCATCGAGCGGATGGAGCAGAAGGGACCCAACCAGGAGATCGAGGCGTACGTGCCGCTCGCGGAGGTCTTCGGCTACGCGACCCAGGTGCGGACGCTTTCCCGCGGGACGGCGACCTTCACGATGGCGTTCGACCACTACGAGCCGGTGCCCTTCGCCGCGACGGAGAAGATCGTCGAGGCGCGCAAGACGATTCTCGAAGCGCGCGGCCGGAGCGTCTAGCCGCCCATCCTCCAGGCCGCGACCGCTCCCGCCGATCCCGCCACGATCATCGCCAGGACTGCCGGAATCACCCGCCGCTCCAAGTCCCAGCCTCCGATCGTCCACGCGATCCCCGCCTTGACCAGCGTGTTGGCGCCGCACGCCGCGAGGATCGCCGCCGCCGCGGTCCGGAGCTCCACCCCGCCGTACACGAGCCGGGCCGCCGAGAGCGAGACCGCATCCACGTCCGCGGTGCCCGCGAGGGCTCCGGTCACGACGAGGCCGGTGCCTTGCCACTGGTTCACCGCGAGCTTCGACAGGACGAGGATCAGGGTGATGAGCCCGCCGAATTTCACCGCCGTCCCCAGCGAGAAGGGATTGGCGAGCGCCAGGGGTTCGCCCGGCGCCGCCTTCGAGCGCGTCCGGCGGTAGAGGAGGAACGAGGCTCCCGCGCCGGCGAGGGCCGCCGCCCCGAGCGGAAGGGCGAGGAACCGGGCCAGGCCCGGGTGGACGATCGCGATGGCCACCAGGAGCCGCGGGCACATGACCGTCCAGGCGAGGACCATCCCCGCGGCGGCCGCGTCGGACATGCCGGGCGACTCCTTCACCCGGCCCGAGAAGGAGAGCGTCACCGCGGTCGAGGAGACGATCCCGCCGAGCAGGCCGGTGACGCCCAGCCCGCGTCCCGGCCCGAGCGTGCGGAAGGCGACGTACCCCGCGAACCCGATCCCCGCGATGAGCGTGATCATGAGCCCGATGTGGAAGGGGTTGAGGACTTCCAGGGGATCGATCGAGCGATTGGGAAGCAGCGGGAGGACGATGACCGCCACGACCAGGAATTTCACGGTGGCGTAGAGGTCGTCCTTCGTGATGCGGGCCGCCCATTCGTGGAGCGCCTCTTTCATCGACAGGAGCGCGGTCACGGAGACGCCGATCGCGCCGACGACGAGAAGCCTTGTCGCGGTGTCGGGCAGGACGCTCCCGCTGGGGGCGAGCGCTCCGAGGAGGAACGTCAGGATGTACGCCGTCTCGGAGGTGAGCCCGCGATCGCGCCCCTGGCGGACGTCGTCCGCGTAGGCGATCGCGACGGGCACGCAGAGGACGACGAGCGACGCCACGACGACCCACGGACCGAGCGCGCGCGCCAGGAGCGCCGAGAGCGCGCCGGCGAGCGCCACGAGGGGGAAGGTCCGGATGCCGCCGACGAAGGTCCTTCGCCCCGCGCCGTCCCGGGACATCCACTGCTCCCGCTGGAGGCCGATGAGGAAGCCCACGGCCATCACGAGGGCGAGCGAAGCGAAGGGCTCGTAGGGTTCCATGGCGTGGATTGTAGGGGCGAATTCCGCATTTCGAATTTCGAATCTCGAATTTCGGACCGCCCCATAGACTGGCGGAGTGACGCCGTTCTACCGCTTCATCCGGTGGCTCGTCCGCGGCGCGCTGGCGCTCTTCTACCGCGAGCTGGAGATCGCGGGGCCCGGCCGGGTCTCCGCCGAGGGCCCGCTCCTCCTCATGGCCAACCACCACAACGGGATGGTGGACGCGCTCATCCTGATCGCGGCGTCGAATCGGCCGGTGCGGTACATCGCCAAGGAGCCGCTCTTCCGCATTCCGGTCCTCGGCTGGTTCATGCGGCGGCTCGAATGCCCCCCCGCGCACCGCAGCCAGGACGCGGGCTACACCAAGGGGAAGAACGAGGAGCTTTATCGCGCGGTGAAGGATGCCTTCCTCGCGGGAGGAGCGGTGGGCATCTTCCCCGAGGGGACGAGCCACCCCGATTCCTCGCTCGCCGAGTTCAAGCACGGCGCCGCCAAGATGGCGCTCGAGGCCGAGGCGCTCGCCGAATTCCGGCTCGGGCTCCGCGTCCAGCTCGTGGGCATCCACTTCGATCGGACGCGACTCTTCCGGGGCCGCGTGCTCGTGACGTTCTCTCCCGCGCTGGGCATCGACGAGTACCGCGACCGTTTCGCCGCCGATCCCCGCGGAACGGTCTCGACGCTTACCGAGGAGCTGCGCGAGCGGCTCTCGAAGATGGTGCTCGACGCGGAGAGCGAGGAAGTCGCGCGGCTCTCGGCGATGGTGGAACGCCTCCTGCGATCCGAGGGACCGACGCCCGGGCTCGAGGAACGTTTCCGCCGCCAGAAGGAGATCCTCGAGCGGTACGGCCGGCTCAAGGAGACCCATCCCGCGGAGGTCGAGGCGGTGCGGCGGCTCCTGCGAAGCTTCGACCGGATGCTGCGCCTCGTGGGGAGCGGGCCCGGCCGGGTCGCGGCGGAGTACCGCTGGCCGCGGATCCTCGCGTACGCGTTGAAGAACTCCGCGATCCTTCTTCTCGGCGCGCCGGTGCTCGCGCTGGGGATCGCGTTGAACGGGATCCCGTACCTCGCCGCCCGGGCGTGCGGACTCATCGGCGGCGACACCGAGGATCACCGCGCGAGCGTCAGCCTGCTCTCGGCCTTCTTCCTCTTCCCCGCGTGGTACGCCGTGATGATCGTCGCGGGATGGAAACTCCTGCCGCCGGCCGTGTGGATTCCGGCGGTCGCGACGGCGCCCTTCGCCGGATTCGTCTCGATCCGATGGCTCGAACGGTTCCGCCGGTTTGGAAGGGAGACCGCGGGACTGTGGCTCGCGCTCACCGGGCCCGGCGTACGACGGCGCCTGCGGTCCTGGCGCATTGAAATCCTCGCCCGCCTGGAACGCCTGGCCGCGGTCGAGTGACGTCACGCCGTACGGGCGGCGGATTTCGCGATACCGGGAACGCGCGACGGCGTAGATGAGTAGGTGGTCTGAGGGAACGCCCTCGACGCGTCGAGGGGTTGAGCACCGTGGCCAAGGTCGTCATCTTCGGCAACAGCCATTGGGCGAGCCTGGCTTACTTCTATCTGACGCATGATTCTCCCCACGAGGTGGTCGCGTTCACGGTCGACGGGGAGTACCTTCGGGAGAAAGAGCTCTATGGGCGGCCGGTGGTCCCCTTTGACCAGGTCGAGACCCTGTACGGTCCCGACAAGTTCAGCATGTTCCTCCCCATCAGCTTCAAGAAGATGGGGCACCTGCGCGCCGAAAGGTACGCGCAAGCCAGGGCCAGGGGGTATCCGCTCATCAGCTACGTGAGCTCGAAGGCGACGATCTGGCCGGGGTTCGCCTGCGGGGACAATTGCTTCATCCTGGAAGACAACACGATCCAGCCCTTCGTCCAGATCGGCAGCGACGTCGTCATGTGGAGCGGCAATCACATCGGGCATCATTCCGTCATCAAGGATCACGTGACCATCACGTCGCACGTGGTCATTTCGGGCGGCTGCACCGTAGAGCCGTTCTGCTTCCTGGGAGTCAATGCGACGGTCCGGGACGAGAGCGTCATCGCCCGGGAGACGCTCGTCGGAGCGGGAGTGGTCCTGCTCAAGGACACGATCGAGTTCGAGGTGTACAAGTCGACGACCCCGCCGCCGGCGCCCTTCCGCAGCGATCAGCTGAAGAGCATCTCGCACAAGTCGGGATGAGACGGGCCGGGACGCGGGGGAGTCAACGGGCGGGAGGCGGGGGATCCTGCGAGACCGCGACCTGGGAGATTCTCCAGCGCCCTTCGACTTTCAAGAGCGTGAAGGCGTCCACCCCGGACCAGGTCCGGACTTCGGCGCTGTTCCCTTCGCGCCCTTCGAATCGGGACCAGACGGTCGCCACATTGCCGTGGACGCGGGCCGTGCCGGTCTTCATCCGCTCCCCGAAGATCTCCTTGCCCTCGACGTTCTTGCGGACGACCTCGACGAATTTCGCCGGGGTCATGCGCTTGGGGCCGGAGGGCGTCGCGAAGACGAGCGAGGCCTCGGGCAGGAAGTGCGCCTCGAGCGCGTCCCACCGGCGGGCGCTGAGGTCGGCGTACATCGCGTCGACCGCCGCGAGAATCTCCCGGTCCGCGTCGTCGACCCGTTCCGGGGCGGCGCAGGAGCCGAGGAGAAGCAGGATCGGGACGAGCCGGCGCATCGCTCCGACGCTACCACGGCCGGAGGGCCTTCCCCTAGGGAAAAGGGCCATTTCCCCTGCAGAATATGGTTTGCGCCCGAGGGGGCTTCCGAGTAGGTTGTTGAACGCTTTCAGCCTCGGGGTGTGCCCGGGGCGCACCCCAAACTCCCTTCCAGGAGAGAGCCGATGGCGAAGAAGGTCAATTCCGCGTTCATGAAGCCGCTGACTCCGTCCGCGCAGCTTTCGGAGGTTGTCGGCGCCAAGCCGCTCCCACGCTCGGAAGTCGTCAAGAAGATGTGGGTCTACATCAAGAAGAACGGACTCCAGGACAAGACCAACCGCCGCATGATCAACTCCGACGCCAAGCTCGGGGCGGTCTTCGGCGGCAAGAAGCAAGTCAGCATGTTCGAGATGAACAAGCTGCTGGCGAAGCATCTCAAGTAAGCTCTGCTGATCGAGCGGGGTGAACGGCCGGTCAGGCATCGCGCCTGACCGGCCCTGGCCCGCCCGGAGGGGCTCCCGCCATGACCTCCCGCGCCGCGGCACTCCTGATCCTCCTCCTGCCCGTTTCGGCCTCCGCCCAGGAATTCAAGAAGCCCGTCCTCATCCAGAAGGAGCGGTACGTCTTCGGGATCCCCGTCGAGGCGAAGAAGGGATCGAAGTTCGCGAAGCTCAACCTCGTGCCCGGCGGCTGGGAGCTCTGGGTCGTCGCCGCCAACGACTACCGCGTCCAGCAGGTCGGCGACAACGACGCGAAGAAGGCGGTGACGGTCGCGAAGGCGCGGGACTGCACGCAGTTCCACAAGGCGCTCGCGACCGCGACCGACGCGGGCCGGCTGGTCCTGACGATCGTGGTCCGCCGGCCCGGCAACTCGCGCGGCCTCCTCATCGAGGTCGCCTTCACCGGGTGGGATGCGGGGCTCAATTACTCGGTCAAGAAGTGGTCGCAGGACGAGGCCTACTTCATCCTCCCGGGCGCCTCGGCCAGCCTGGGGTCGGAGCCCTACACCGCGCGCGTCAACTACACGGAGAAGGAGCGGCTGGAGGAGGTCGCGGAGTACGAGCTGCGCAAGCGGGAGGAGTCGGAGGCGCGCAAGAATCCGGGCGCGCCCCTGAAGGATCGGGAGTCCTTCCAGAAAGTGCAGCGGAGGCTGAAGATCGACGCGGGGGTAGAGAAGGTCGGTCCCGCGGAGGAGGCGTACAAGACGGAGCGGGGTCTGCGCGCGGGGGATCTCCTCGCCCGCGCCGAGAACGGCCTGAACAACAAGGCGTGGTTCGATTGCCACCGGGCGGCGCGCGCCGGCATGGCGCTCGATCCGTTTTCCCGGAGGTTGCCCGCCATCCTGGAGCAGCTCCGCAACGGCGTGGAAAAGCTGGCGCCGGACGAGAAGGCGAAGCTCCGCGCCAAGGTCATGGCCGAGGTCTCGGCCGAGCTGAAGGAGAAAGACCTCGTCGCGGCGGCGGAGGGCGCGGCGTTCTGTGCCTGGCTGTCCGATTCGGACAAGGAAGCGGCGAAGTTCCTCGCGCAATCTCGGAAGAACGCCTTCGGGGCGGAGGAGATGTCGAAGGACGACCTCGACGGCTGGACCGGCATCCTGGGGGGCATCCCCGATCTGCCGCCCGCGGCGGATCTCAAGGAGGGGGAGATCTACCGCGTCTGGGGCAAGGTCGTCCGGGCGGGCGAGTACACGCTCGTCGAGAGCGGCAAGGAGGCGCCGGTCCGGTGGTATTTCGAGGACAAGGCCGGCTTGAAATTCGCGGCGGGCGATTCCTTCCTGCTTGTCGGGGTGTACGAGAGCAAGAAATCGTCCGACAAGGCGCCGGACGATCTCAAGGAACTTCCCTGCCTGCGGCTGATCATCATCCGCTAGAACTCCCGTGAAATTCGCGCGCGTCGTCTATCTCGTGGCGGGAATCTACGGCCTGATCGCGGTCACGCCCGGCTTTTTCATGGAAGGAATGACGGGGCGCGACCATCCGCCGGCCGTCACGCATCCGGAGTACTACTACGGGTTTTTCGGGGTCGCGCTCGCCTGGCAGGTGGCCTTCCTGATCATCGCGCGCGATCCCCTGCGGTACCGGCCGCTCATGATCGCGTGCTTCATCGAGAAGGCGCTCTTCCCGATCGCGGTCGGCGTCCTCTACGCGCTCGGCCGGGTCCCCCCGCACCTGCTCGCCCTGGGGGGCGCGGACGTGGTCTTGCTCGTCCTCTTCGTGACGGCGTGGGTGAAGACCGCCCCGACCCGGGTTACCTCGGCGTCGCCTTGAAGACGACGTTCCCGTCCATCTCGAACGCCGCGCCCGCGATCCGTCCGCACGCCACGGTCGGGAAGGAGGCCTTGGTTCCCGCGGGACTCAGCGCGACGTTCTTCGCTCCCTTTTCCGAGCTGGTCCAGTAGATCCGCTGTTCGCCCGAACGCAGGTCCTCCCAGACCGCCTGGATGACCCCCTTCGCGTCGATCGCGAGCGCCGGATGTCCCTTCAAGCCCTTCGGATCGTCCGCGAGCGGCATCTCGCGCGGGAGGGCGCCGCCGGCGGAGACCGTCCAGTACACCTTGCGGTCGTTCCGGCCCGTCCGCATGTCCATCCAGGCGGCCGCGAACCTCTTCCCGTCGCGCGACACGGCGACGGCGGGCGCGTCCATGGGTCAGCCGTCGACCTTCGTCTCGAGCTGGTGGAGCCGCTGGGGCGGCCGGAAAGTCTTGCCGCCGTCCTTCGAGGCGCAGAACCAGACGGGTCGGTTCTCCTTCTCCGCCCCGTCGCGCCACGCGAGCGTCGGATTGCCCGCGCCGTCCACCGTGATCCCCGGCGCGCAGCACTCGCAGAGCGTCGCCGAGATCTTCACGTTGCGGCCGGGCTTGCCGTCGACCACCTTGCAGTAGTAGAGGTCCTGCCCCTTGGCGCGGCCGCGGAGGTCGAGCCAGGCGACGTGGACGTCCCCCGAGGGCGCCACGGCCATCGCGTGGAGCGATTCCGGGGCCGTCCCTTTCTGCTCGTTCACTTGGACCGGGGGCCCGAACGTCCGGCCGCCGTTTTCCGACCGCGCGAGCCAGAGCTCCGCCTTGGGATAGACCTCGCGCAGTTCCGCGGCGTCGAAGCAGACGGGCGCGGTGACGACGACGCGGCCCTTCTCGTCGACGCCGATCCGGGGTCCGCGCTGCATGCCGCCGCGCGCCTTGCCCTTGGCGTCGATGGCGACGGCCGGCGGGCTCCACGTCGCCCCGTCGTCCCTCGAGACCGAGACCTCGATGTTGCCGTTCCGGAGGAAGACGCAGTAGAGCGCGCCGTCCTTGTCGGCCGCGAGCTGGGGCTGCTCCGCTCCTTTCGCCACGACGACGGGCGGCGGGGGCTCCTGCGTCCCCGCCTGGAGCGCGAGGAGCAGCGCCGCCAGTAGGATCCGGGTCATGGGCCCCTATGTACCGCCGGAGCCGCGCGCGGTCAACGGGTGGCGGAGGGGAGTATCCAGATTCGAGATTCCAGATCCCAGTTTCCGAAGGTTCGAGTTCCGAGCCTGGATGCTTGAACCCAGCCAAGTGACACCGCGCTCTGGAGCTCAATGCGGGCAACTAGGATCCGGAATCTGGGATCTCGAAAGTCGTCCGGCACCCGACCGGTTGCGCCTCCCTCGGGCCCCGCGTATGCTGTCGCGATGCGCGTCCTCGTGACGGGGTTCACTCCCTTCGGAAAGCACCGGAGCAATCCCACGGAGCGGCTGGCGCGCGAGGCCGACGGGCGCCGGGTCGGCGGGGCGCTCCTCGCGGGACGGGTCCTGCCGACGGAATTCCGCGGGTGCGACCGGGCGCTCGACTCGGCGTTCCGCGAGACCCGCCCGGACGCGGTCCTGATGTTCGGTCTCGCCGCGGATCGCAAGCGACTCGCCCTGGAATGCGTCGCCCTCAACGTGGACCATTCCGCGAAGCCCGACAACGCGGGCCGCCGGGCGTGGCGCCGCCCGATCGACCGGCGGGGTCCGACGGTCGTCGAGGCGACGCTTCCGGTGGATCGCCTCCATTCCGCCCTGCGCCGCGCCGGGATGGCCGTCGCCGTCTCGTATCACGCGGGCACGTACGTCTGCAACCACGCCTTCTACCGGGCCGTGCGCCGGGCCGGGCGCGCCCGGGTCGGGTTCATCCATGTTCCAAAAGGGATTTCGCCCCGGCGCCTGAGGCGGGCGCTCGCGGTCCTCGTCCGCCATCTCGCGCGGCGGGGGAATACCCGCTAGGATCGGCGCGTTACAGGAATCAACAATAGGAGATCTCGCCATGGCGCATCCCTCGATCCTGGTGACCGTCCTCGCGCTCCTCGCCCTCGCGGGCCGGGCCGCGCCGGACGAAACGACCTACTACGTCGGCCACCACGCGAAGTACGTGAACATCACCTTCGAATCCGAGGCGGACATCGAGAGCATCGTCGGCACCACCAACAAGGCGACGGGCGAGATCAAGGCGGACCTCGAGAAGGGGTCGGGATCGGTCTCCCTCGTGGTCCCCGTCGCCTCGATGAAGACCGGCATCGACATGCGGGACGAGCACCTGCGGTCGGAGATGTGGCTGAACGCCGCGAAGTTCCCCACGATCACGTTCACCTCGAAGAAGGTCGAGAAGGGCGAGGGGAACCGGCTCAAGGTGACCGGCGACTTCTCGATGCACGGCGCAACGAAGGAGGTCACGGTCAACGTCGAGTGGAAGGAGCTCCCGGAGGAGGCGCTGAAGAAGGCGAAGTTCCCCGAGGGCAAGTGGCTGAAGTTCTCCACGCAGTTCGAGGTGAAGCTCTCGGACTTCGGCGTGAAGATCCCCGAGTTCGTCGTCGGGAAGGTCAACGACGCCTGGACCGTGAAGATGGCCATCTTCGCCGGGACGTCGAAGCCCGAGCCCGAGAAGAAATGAGCCGGATCCGCGACCGGATCGCGAAGGTTGCCCTCATCCTGGGCGTGGCCGGATCGCTCGCGCCGCCCGTCGCCGCCGCGCTCTTGAGCGCCGCGTCCGGCCGGACCGTGATCCTCGTCGCCACGCCGAACAGCCCCGACGTCGTCGAGGCCAACCGCGCGTTGTGGACCCCCGGCGAGCCGGTGGCGCCGCTCTACGGCACGCCGGTGGGGGAGCCGATGCGGATCCTGTTCGCCGATCCCACCCGGATCATCGTCCCCAAGGAAGACCCGTCGCTGACGCTGTACACGGTCGACAAGACGAAGGCGGAGAATCCGCTGCAGGAGCGGACGATGTGGTTCGCCGTGCGGATGACGCTGTACGCTTCCGGCGCACTCCTGGCGGCGGCCCTCCTGCACTACCTGTGGAGGCGCCTGCGCGGCCCCCAGGCCGCCGTCACCGAATGAACGATGACGGATGACAGGCAGAACCTCAAATCAAGTTGAATCACCGAGGCCGGCTCGCCCGTTCGAAGGCATCATGGCGCTCGCGCGAGAAACTGGATAGAAGCGGCAGAGTGGGGTCAGCCTCAGCGCGGTTGTTTTAGGAATCGGGCCGTCATCTGTCATCGGTCATCGGGTCAGAGGACGACGCTTCGTTCCGGATCGTCTGGCGGGACGTGTTCGGGTGTCTGCGCCTTCTTCCGAAACAACGCTCCCTTGACGTCCTCGACCATCCCGTAGAACGACGGCACGACGAAGAGCGTGAAGAGCGTCGAGACCGCGATGCCGCCGATCACCGAGAGCGCCATCGGCTTGATGAGCTCGGCGCCCGGGCCGAGCGACATCGCCGCCGGGATCGCGCCCACCATCGTCGAGATGCTCGTCATCAGGATCGGCCGCAGCCGGACCGGGCAGGCCTCGAAAATGGCGGTCTTCCAGTCGGCGCCCCGCTCGCGCGCCTGGTTCGTGTAGTCGACGAGGATGATCGAGTTCTTCTTCGCGATGCCCATCAGCAGGATGATCCCGATCGCGGAGTAGATGTTGATCGAGAGGCCCGCCAGCCAGAGCACGATGAGCGCGCCCATGACGCTGAACGGCAGGGCGAGGAAGACCGTGAAGGGGTGAATGAAGCTGTTGAACTGCGAAGCGAGGACGACGTAGGCGATGAAGAGGCCGAGTGCCATGACCGTTAGGAGGCTGGTCTGCGTCTCCTGTGCCGTCTGGGCCGTCCCCGTCCAGTACATCCGGTAGCCCTCTTCCTGCACTTCCTTCCAGAGCTTCTCGACGGTCGCGAACGCGGCGGCGTGGGACGTCCCCTCCGGCACGTTCGCGTTCACCTCGATCGCGCGCTCGCGGTTCTTGCGGTTGATCGTGAGAAGCGTCGGTCGCTCTTCGATCGTCACGACCTCGGAGAGCGGCACGAGATCGCCCGAAGCGGACCGGACCCGGATCGTCCGGACATCCTCGGCGCGCAGGCGCTGGTCGCGCAGGACGCGCACCCGGACGTCGTACCGCCTCCCCTGGTCCTTGTACTTGCCGATGCGTGTTCCGCCGATGAGGGCGCCCACCGTGTTGCCGATCGCGGCCATCGAGACCCCGGCCTCCGCCGCCTTCTTGCGGTCGGGCACGATGTGGATCTCCGGCATCCCGACCTGGTAGTTCGTGTTGACGTCCTTGAAGTGCGGATGACCCTCCATCTTGTCCATGAGCCGGTCGGCGAGGACGGCGATCTTGTCCCAGTCCGGTCCCTGGATCGAGACTTCGACGTTCGAACCGCGCCGTCCGGTGAAGGCCTGCGACGAGAGGTCCATGGGCTGGACCTTGAGGTCCGGGATGCCGTTGTACCGCCGCATGTGCTCGATCAACTGCTGCATCGTCCGCTTGCGCTCGTTCTTGGGCTTCATGGTGACGAACAGGTTCGCGGTGTTCACCTCGCCGCCGCCGAACCCGCCCACCGCCATGAAGTAGCGCTCGATCTCGGGCTGCTTGGCGACGTCCTCCTCCACCTGCCGGCAGAGGTGGTCGGTGAAATCGATCGACGATCCGACGGGCGTCTGGAGCCGCACCAGGAATCTCCCCTGGTCCTGCGACGGGACGAGCTCGCGGGGGAGCAGGGTGAAGACGAAGAGCGAGGCCCCGAAGATCAAGACGGAGACGCCGAAGACCAGCCACCGCATCCGGATCGCGGGGCGAAGCGCGCGGCCGTAGAGGACCGCCAGCTTCTCGAAGAGGAAGTCGACCGACCGCCCGAGCCGCGTCGTCCGCTTCGTCACGTCGAGGAACTGCGCGCACCGCGCCGGCGCGATCGTCAGCGCCTCGATGAGCGACAGGAAGACCGAGACGGAGAGGACGACTCCGAACTGGAAGAGGAACTTGCCGATGATCCCCCCGGCGAACGCGATCGGGAGGAAGATCGCGATGATCGCCACCGTCGCGGCCATCGCGGCGAACGTGATCTCGCGCGCGCCGTCGCGGGCCGCGTCGACGCGGCTCTTGCCCATCTCGCGGTGGCGGAAGATGTTCTCCATGACCATGATCGCGTCGTCGACGACGATGCCGATCGAGAGCGACAGGGCGAGCAGCGTGAACGTGTTCAGCGTGAAGCCCATGAAGTACATCACGGCGAAGGTGCCGAGGATCGACGTCGGGATCGCGAGGACGATGTTGATCGTCGAGCTGAACGACCCGAGGAAGAGCCAGCAGACGAACGCCGTCAGGAAGACCGCGAGCATCATCGTGACCTGGATCTCGTGGATCGAGTCCTCGATGAAGGGGGTCGAGTCGAAGACGATCTGGAGGGAGAGGTCCGGGGGAAGGGTCTTGCTGATCAGTTCGACCTGCTCGCGGACGCCCTTGGCGACGGCCACGGCGTTGGCGCCGCGCTGCTTGCGGACGCCGATCCCCTGGGCGGGCTCGCCGTTGGAGCGCGCGATCCGGCGGCGGTCCTCGAGCCCGTCCTCGACGACCGCGACGTCCTGCAGGCGCACCTGCGTCAGTCCCTCCGCCCGCAGGATGATCCTCCGGAAGTCGTCGAGCGAGAGCGCCTCGCCCTCGGAGCGGACGTTGATCTCCTTGAAGGGGCCCTCGATGCGGCCGGCGGGGACCTCGACGTGCTCGCGCCGAAGGGCCTCGATCACCTGGTCCGCGGAGATGTGGTAGGTCTCGAGCCGGGTCGCGTCGAGCCAGATGCGGACGTTGCGCTCGAGGAAGCCGCCGCCGAGGCTGATCTCGCCCGACCCCGGCACCGTCTGCAGGCGGTCCTTGATCTGGTTGCGGACGATGTCCGACAGCGCCTGGGGCGGGCGCGGGCCGACCAGCGCGACGAACATGATCGGCTGGTCCTCGGGGTTGTTCTTGGAGACCACCGCGGGATCCATGTCGGCCGGCAGGCGGCGCGCGGCCTGGGCGAGCTTCGCCTGGACGTCCTGGATCGCGACGTCGATGTCGCGGTTCAGGTCGAATTCGATCGTCACGTTCGCCGAGCCCTGGCGGCAGGTGCTCGTGATGTTCTTGATCCCCTGGATGGACATCACGGTGTCTTCGACGATGTCGACGACGTCGTTCTCCATGATCTCGGGCGCGGCGCCTTCCCACTGGAGGCCGATGTTGACCGTGGGCTGGTCCACGTCGGGCATCTGCGAGACGCCGAGGCGGAAGAAGGAGATTCCCCCGAGCGCCATGAAGAGGATCATCAGCATCCAGGCGAAGACAGGCTTCTTGATCGACAGGTCGGACAAGGTCATTGGGCACGCCCACAAGTGGATTCACTCAAGCTCACTGGATCACTCCTACGAGCGATGACCGATGACAGCATGCGATTCGCGAATACAGCTCGATGAATCGGTGGCGTCCGCTTCGCGGGTAGCGCTCGGTCATCTGCAATCCGTCATGGGTCATCCGTCATCGTCCTACTTGACCACCTCGACTTCCCGGCCGTCCTGGAGCACGGACGCGCCGCGGACGACCAGCGTCTCCCCCTCCGTCAATCCGTCGAGAATCTCCCACTGGTCGTCGATCGTCCGAACGCCGAGCCGCAGCTTGCGCTCCTTCGCCTTGCCCTCCTCGACGACGAAGGCCACGAATCCCCGCTCGGTGGGAAGGACCGCGGTCGAGGGGACGAGGAAGGCCGAGGCGTGCTCTTCGAGGACGATCTTGACGAGGCCCGAGAACCCCGGCTTCAGCTCCGCGGGGGGCTCCAGCACGCGCGCCTTGCATTCGACGGAGCGCGACTTCGGGTCGGCGACCTGGCTGACCCAGTAGACTTCCGCCGCCAGGGAAGCGAGCCCGGTGATCCGCGCCGAGAGCGCGATCTTCACGCCCTTCTTCACGCGGAGCGATTCCGATTCGGGCACCGCGAACCGGACGTAGAGCGCGGAGACGTCGAGGAGCTTCGCGATGAGCCGTCCCGCCGTCGCGAACTCGCCCGTCGCGACGTTCTTCGAGTTGATGACGCCCGCCCGGGGAGGCCGGACGCTCGAGTCCCGGCGAGCCTTCACGGCCAGCGCCAGGTCCGCGTCGGCGCGCTCGAGGTCCGCGCCGGCGCGGTCGAGCGCGGCCTTGAACTCGCGCATCTCCTCCTCGGCGAGGTACTGCTTGAGGGGGAGCCGCTGTTCGTAGGCGTTGCGCGCCTTGTCGAGGTCGGCCGCCGCGCGCGCGCGGTCCGCCTTGGCCCGGGACTCTTCGAGGGCGTACCGCTCCTCGTCGATCGTGCAGAGCACGGTCTCGGGCGTGACCTGGTCGCCCTCCTTGAAGAGGACCTTGGTCACGATCCCCGGGACGGCCGCCGCGACCGACACCTCCTCCTCGGCCTCGAACGAACCGACGGTCTCGATCTGGTACGAGACCGGGCCGCGACCGACGGGCGCGACGTTGACCCGGGGCTTGCGGGCGCCGGCGGGCGCGCCTCCCGGGGCCGGCTTGGAGCAGGCCGACAGGGCGACGAGCAGGGCGATGGCGACGGCGTGTCTCATGGAAGTTGTCCCGTGACGAATCGGATCCGGTACAGGGCCGCCTTCCGGTCGAGCCGGGCGGCCTCGAGGGCGAGCTGGGCCGACAGCAGCTGGTCCTGCCCGAGCTGCACCTCCAGGTTGCTCGCGATCCTCTGCTTGTACTCCTCCTGGAGGAGCTTGAAATTCTCCTCGGCGGCCGCGACCTCCTTCTCGAGGGAGCGGATGGTCTGGTCGAGGCTCTGCCAGCCGTGGAATTCCTCGCGGACCTGGAGCGCGACGTCGAGGCGCAGGGCGCGCAGCTCGAATTCCGCCTGGCGGGCGCGCGACCGGGCCTCGGCCGTCCGGGCCTTCGTCCCGCCCCCGGCGAAGAGGTTCACCTGCGCTTCGAAGAGCACGTCCCAGTCCACGTCCTCGGAGGAGCCGTCGCGGTGGCCCCAGAGGTTGCCCGTCACGCCCAGGGTCGGGTACCACGCGCCCCGCTCGACGTCGACCTGGCTCTCGGCGGCGCGGCGGCGGCGCTCCAGCTCCGCGAGGTCGGCCCGCTTCTCGACGGCCTTCTCGAGGAGGATTTCGACCGCCTCGGGTTTCTCGGCGTGGGGCTCGTCGGCGAGCGGCCGGTCGAGGGTGCCGCCCATGAGGGAGGCGAGGCGGCGGCGCGCCACCTGGAGATCGTTTTCCGCGCGGGAGCGGCTCGCCTCGGTCGCCGCGAGCTGGGCCTCCACGAGGAGGAGTTCCGTCCGGCGCGCGATGCCCGCCTTGGAGCGGGCCTCCATCTCGGCGCGCCGCGCGCGCTGGGTCGTCAGGGAGAGCTCCAGGGTCGAAAGCGACCGCTCGAGCCGGAGGACCGAGTAGAAGGCCTCGACGACGAGGACGGCGATGACGCCCTTCTGGTGGCGGAGGGCGGCCGCCTCGGCCTCTATGATCTCGGTGGCCCCCGACCGGGCGTTCCATTCGCGGAACCCGGCGAAGACGGGGACGACGAGCCGCAGGAATTCCTCGTCGCGGGCGCGGAGGCTGAACCCCTGGGTCGCGCCGAACGAGGGGACGCTCTCCTGCCGGTAGTAGGTCGCGTGGGCGCTGAGCGTCGGAAGCGCGGTGGCGATGATCTTGTCGCGCGCGAGGACGGCCTGGTAGTAGCTCTCGCCCCTCGAGAGGAGCCGGTCGTTGAGGAGGCACGCGAGCTCGATGCAGTCGCCGACGGTCCACGACGGCTTGGCGCGGAGCTCTTCGGCGATCCGGACGCGCGCCCTTTCCGCGTCGGAGCCCTCGAGACGCTCCCGGTGCTCGAGGAGGAGCGGGGCGATGCGCTCGCGGGCGTCGCGGTCGTAATCGGCGCAACCCGCCGCCAGGGCCCCCGCCAGAAGGGCCGCGATTCGTTTCATCGGCCGAGTCCCCGGAGAAAGAGGTCGACCCAGGTGCGCACGAGGGCGTCGGGCGCCAGCCGGGCGACCGGGACGCGGAACAGGTGTTTCTGCTGGACGTAGTTCGAGATCATGCCCATGAAGGCGCCCGCCGCGGCGGCCGGATCCACTTTCCGCAGGGCGCCCTCGGCCATGCGCCGCTCGAGGTAGCTCGCCAGGAAGCTCCGGACCCGCCGGACGCGCGCCTGGTAGAACATGCGGGAGAGGGGGGCCCCCTCGAGGGCGCTGAAGAACATGAGCCGCATGAACGAGGGGTCGCGGCTCACCCGGGCGACAAGCGAGGAGGCGATGGAGGAGAGGACGGCGCGATCGTCGCCCCGCGCCGCCTCCTCCGCCGGCATCATTCCGGCCGGCGATTCCGCGATCCGCCGCGCGATGATGGCCCGGTAGAGGGATCGCTTGGTGGGGAAGTGGCGGAAGATGAGGCCCTCGCTCACCCCCGCCGCCCGCGCCAGCATGCGGGTGGTGGTGCCCTCGAACCCCCGCTGGGCGAAGCACCGCATGGCGGCCACGACGATCTGCTCGCGCCGCTCCGCCGTGGGGAGCCGGGACCTCCGCGCCGCGACCGCCGTCATGCCGGAATCTCCGTGATCCTGTTGAGTGAGCATTTACTTATTAATGACGGGAGGAGTCAAGGGAAAGACGATTAAGAAGGGATGAAGGACGCAGGATCCGTAATTCGTGATGCGGTACGCTTGAAGTATCCGCCTACTTCTTCACTTCGAAGCTCAGCACCGCCTCGGTCCTCTCGACGGGCTTGCCCGCCTCCTCGCCGACGTACTCGGATTTGACGACGCGGCCGGGAACGGCGTCGGAGAGCCAGCGGCGGACGGTCGCCTTGCGCACCAGGCCCGCCCTCTGCTCCTCCTCGACCCCTTCCTCGAGGAGGCACGCGATCTCGCGGTCGCCCACCTTGACCTTGCGGTCGAGACCGGTGATCCGGTAGTCGAGGTTGAGCATCTGCTTGGCATTCTTCACGTGGAATTCGATCTTCACGACGTCCGCCAGGAGGGCGAGGTCGGCGCCCATTTTCTTGACTTCGCGGTAGGGGACCTTGACGTCGGGGGTTCTCCACACCGTGACGCGGTTCGCGATCGCCTTCGCCTTGTTCTCGTAGGTGAATTCCGTGACCTTGCAGGCGAACTTCTTGCCGCCGATCTCGAGCTTCTCGTCGCGCTCCGGCGAGGCTCTCCAGCCGGGTTGCTGGTCGGGGAGGCCCGGCTCCCTGCGCGTCAGGAACTGGTCGGGCTCGGGAAAATTCTCCCCGTCCGCCTTGCGCATCGCCAGGACGGGGCGGGTGCCCTCGAGGGCGATGACGGTGATCTTCTGCCGCTCCGACGTCGCGTTTCCGTCGACGGAATTGGTCGTCTCGAAGACGGCCCAGGTGCCGACGGGGAATCCGGCCCACGGTTCCGGGGCGACCTTGGAATCCTGCGCGAGGCAACCCGCGGCGACGGCGGCGAGGAGGAACGTCCGCATGGGGCGCATTATCCCACGGTCACGCGCTGGCGCGCAACGACCGGGACCCGTTCGTCGGGGGTGAGGATCCCGCGGAAGTTGAGCGGATCGGCCGCCGCGACCTGGATCGACGCCAGGCCGCCCCCCCGGCGCACCGAGCGCAGGAGTTCCACCGCCTCGGGCAGGGCGTACTGCTCGCCGTCGAACCCCGCGACGAACCGGCCGCCGCGGATCTCGCCGCGCGCCTCGAGTCCGCGCAGGACCCGCGACAGTTCGCGCCAGGGGACCGGCTGTTTTTCGCGCGCCAGCGTCCGTCGGAAGACGACGCCCGTCCGGCGCAGGAGGACGCGCGCGATGAATTCCGGGGGGGCGGGCGTCGCCGTCTCGCGGCGGATCAGGCTCCACCGGCCGACGGTCGCCAGCGGCCCCCGTCGGCGGGAGGGGGGCACGATGAGCCAGCGAAGCGCGCCGTACGAGTCGCAGGTGAGCCATCCCCGCGAAATGAGCTCCGAGAGGCCCATCTCGAGATGGCCCGGCAGGAGTTTCGCGGCCTTCGCGAGCTCCTGCGGGAACATCGCCCCGCGCGCGACGAGCGTGTCGGCCAGGTCGCGGGCGGCGCCGCCGAGCCCCTCGAGCGAAGCCGGGGGCGCGAGCGACGTCCACGCCTCGAGATTCTCCCGCGCCAGGAGGCAGAGGGGCGCGGTCCGCAACGGTCCCGAGCCTCCCGACCAGAGGCGGCCCCAGGCGATCTCGCCCGAGAGCGTGAGCTGGTCGAGCCATTCGCGCTTGTACCCCCGCACCCGGGCCGGGAGGACGCTGCCTTCCCACGCCGCGGCCGGAACTTCGAATCCCTCGAGCTGGCGCACGACCTCGGCGACGCCGCGCGGACCCTCGAGCCGGTGCGCGTCGTCCGCGTGCTGCCAGCAGGCCAGGAACCGCAGGAATTCCGCCGCGGTGACGGGCTCGATCTCGCGCCTCAGCCGGTCGAGCGTGTACCGGTGGATGCGCGCGAGGAGCCGGCGGTCGCACCACGCCTCGCGCCCGTCGATGCGCGCCCGGAGGACGACCCCCTCGCGCTCCAGTTCCAGCATCAGGGGATCGTCGCTGAAGCTGGGGCCGACCGCCTCGAGGCGGCCGCGGAGCAGCGCCTTCGGATCGCGGGAAGCCTCGGCCGCGAACCACCGGCGCTGGTCGTGGACGACGCGCGGGCCGAGCTGCTCCAGCCACGGCCTCCACGCCGTGGCCTCCTCGTCCGTGACGAACCCCATCCAGAGCAGGGCTTCGTGCACCTCCTCGGCGTTTTCCGGCCGGGGCCACGCCTCCTCCCGCACGCGATGAATGGCCTCGGCGTCGAGCGCGCCGATCTGGTCGGCGGTCTTGACGTCGAGCGTCCTCCGTCCCAGGACGGCCTGCGTGCGGCGCTCCTCGAGCGGCGCGTCGTCGAGGAAGGAGTACGGCTTCGCCGTCAGGATGCCGCGCGCGAAGGGCGAGGGCTCGGGGACGTCCACCGCGACGCGCTCGATCGTCCCGTCGCGGAGTCCGCGGATGACCCCGAGGAATCCGTCGACGTCCATCGCCTCCGTGAGGCAATCCTCGACCGTCTGGCGCACGAGCGGGTGGTCCATGGGGACTTCGATATCCCCGCCCGGCAGCGTTTCGGGGCAGGCGACGGCGTGCGGGAACGCCGCGGCCAGGAGATCGTCCGCCCGCATCCGGAGGATCGGCGCGGGGACGCGCTTGCCGCCCTGCGTGCGCTCGAGGAGGAGCGACCGCTGGGCATTCCACTTCCAGCGCGCCTTGAACATGGGCGCCGCGAGGAGCGCCTGGATCAGGACGTCGCGGGCGGTGTTCGGGTGAAGGTAGTTGAAGACCTCCTCGAGCGGGAAGCTGTGCTGGGGACCGAGCGAGAGGATGATCGCCTCTTCATTCGCCGCGGCCTGGAGCTCGAAGCCGAACCCGCGGCAGAACCGCTTGCGGAGGGCGAGTCCCCACGCGCGGTTGATGCGTCCCCCGAAGGGCGCATGGATCACGAGCTGCATCCCGCCCGACTCGTCGAAGAACCTCTCCGCGACGACGCGCCGCTGGGTCGGAACCGTCCCGAGGACCTTGCGGCCCGCGTCGATGTACTCGGCGATCTCGATCGCGGCGGTCTCGGGTACGCCCGTCTCGCGCGCGACCCACGCCGCGTCGGCGCACTCCTCGCGGAGCGACGCGATTTCCGCGGAGAGCTCCTCGGTGCGTCCCGGCGCTTCGCCCGTCCAGAAGGGGAGGGTCGGCGGCTGTCCCTTGGCGTCGGCGACGCGGACGATGCCCGGCTCGACGCGGAGGATCTTCCACGAGGTGTTGCCGAGCTGGAAAATATCGCCGGCATCCGACTCGATCGCGAAATCCTCGTTCACGGTTCCCACCGGAGTCCCGTCGGGCTCCTGGAGGACCTGGTAGTCGGCGGTGTCGGGGATGGCGCCTCCGGACATGATGGCGGGCATCCGGGCTCGGCGCGTGCCCATGAGGCGCCGATTTACGCCGTCGCGGTGAAGGAGCGCGCGCCGTCCGTCCGTCGTGTGGAGTCCGACGGCGGCGTCGAAATCCTTCCGCGTCAATTCCCGGTAGGGCCAGGCGCGGCGGAACGTCTCGAAGAGCCGATCCTCCTCCCACGGCTCGGCGACGCAGGCGGCAACGGCCTGCTGGGCGAGGATGTCGAGGGGCTTCGGGGGCTGCGGGGTGCGGTCGAGGACTCCGCGGCGCACGGCCCGCAGGATCGCGGCGGCTTCGACGAGCTCGTCGAGCGTGAGCGGGAAGACGCGCCCCTTCGGGACCTTCTTGAGCGCGTGGCCCGCTCGACCGACGCGCTGGAGGAAGGTCGCGATGGAGCGCGTCGAGCCGACCTGGATCGCGAGATCGACGTCGCCCACGTCGATGCCGAGCTCGAGGGAGGCCGTGGCCACCAGGGCCCTGAGCTTGCCCGCTTTCAATCGCTGTTCCGCGTCGAGCCGCCGGGCGCGCGACAGGCTGCCGTGGTGGCTCGTGACGGCATCCTCGCCGAGCACGGTCGTGAGCCGCGCCGCGATCCGCTCCGCCATCTTGCGCGTGTTGACGAAGAGGAGTGTGGTGCGGTGCTCGCGGATCAGCTCGGCCATGCGGGTGTAGATCTCCTCCCACTGCTCGTGGGAGCAGACGGCCGTGAGGGGCGAGGGCGGGACTTCGACGCCGATGTCGAGCTCGCGGCGGTGGCCGATGTCGACGATCGAGCATTCGCGGCCGGCGCCGACGAGGAATCGCGCGACCTCCTCGACCGGCTTCTGGGTGGCGGAGAGGCCGATCCTCTGGACCGGCCCGGCGAGGGCTTCGAGCCGCTCGAGGGAGAGGGCGAGGTGGGAGCCGCGCTTGTCGCGCGCGACGGCGTGGATCTCGTCGACGATGACGGTGCGCACGGTGCGGAGCATGCGGCGTCCCCCCGCGCTCGTGAGGAGGATGTAGAGCGACTCCGGGGTGGTCACGAGGATGTGGGGCGGCGTGCGCGCCATTTTCGCGCGCTGGGACTGGGGCGTGTCGCCCGTGCGGACGAGTACCCGGACTTCGGGCAGGAAGGGGTCGAGCTCCCGGATTTCCGCGAGCGGGGCCTGGAGGTTTTTCTGGACGTCGTTGCCGAGGGCCTTGAGGGGGGAGACGTAGAGGACGCGCGTCTCGTCGGGGAGGTACGGGCCGCCGCTCAGGAGGCCGTCGATGGCGGAGAGGAAGGCGGCGAGCGTCTTGCCGCTGCCCGTGGGGGCGGCGATGAGGGTGTGCCGGCCCGCCCGGATGTGCGGCCATCCCTCGAGCTGCGGGGGCGTGGGCTCGCCCAGCCGGGTCTCAAACCAGCGCCGGACGGCGGGGTGGAAACTCTGCAAAGGCACATCATTCAGCATATCCGAGAGTGTGACGTTTGAGGACACCCTGAGCGGAAGAGAATCTGGATTCACGGGCCGAGGGGTTGCTGGATCGCTTCGGATAGAATCGAGTCTTCATTCCAAGGACCCGTCGCATGGAGCCGCTGATCGTTCCGATCCTCATGGTCGCGCTTGTCATGACTCCGTACGTTCTGGTGCGGACCTACGCGGCGATCAAGAGTCGCGAGGTCGATTCGCGCGCTGCCGCGGCGGTCGGTCTGGCGCTGCTCTTCATCCTCACGGGGATCGGCCATTTCGCGAAAGCCGAACCGATGTCGCAGATGCTGCCCGGATGGGTTCCGATGCGCGTGCCGATCATCTACCTGACCGGCGTCATGGAATTCGCGCTCGCGCTCGGGTTCATCATCCCTCGCACAAGGCGATGGGCGGGCTGGGCCGCGGCGGCGCTCCTGGTCCTTTTCTTTCCGGCGAACATCTACGCCGCGGTCCATCGACTCCCGTTCGGGGGCGAGTGGGGCCCCGCGTACCTGCTCATCCGGACGCCGCTGCAGGCGTTCCTGCTCTTCTGGGCGTACTGGTTCTGCGTTCGAGCCCCGGCCCGGGCTCCAATCGAGGAATCGCCGCATGGGAACTGAACTCTCCGCCGAGGATCGGAAAGACCTGGTGAGCCGGATCGGGAAGATCCCCATCACCGACGCGCTCAAGCTGCGCATGGGGGCCCTGGAGCGCGGATCCTGCACGCTCGAGATGGATCGCGACCTCCGTTACAACGGCATCTTCGATTCGATCCATGGCGGCATCCTCGCGACGCTCGCGGACAGCGCCGCGGCGTTCGCGATCCTGACCGTGGCGGGCGTCACATCGCGGATCACCACGATCGACATGTCCATCCGGTTTCTCCGTCCCGCCCTCGGCCGCGTCGCGGCGAAGGCGAGAGTCGTCAAGGCGGGGAAGAGCGTGGCCTTTTGCGCCGTCGACGTGGAAAACGAACAGGGGGAGATCGTCGCCGACTCCGCCGTCACCTACATGATCCTGCGGGAACTTCCAGGGTAAATAAGAAGAGCCCGGAGGGGTCGCCTCCGGGCTCTCGGAAAAGAGTTTGCGGGTTACTTTTCGGCCGTCTTGGGTTCGAAGACCTTCGCCGCGTCCGCGGGCACGTCGTACTTCGTCGAGCCCACGTCCTTGATCTCCACAGTCCGGGTCGACTTCGTCGTGACTTCCTCGCCGTCGCGGTTCTTCCGCTTCGCCTCGACGTGGACCTCGTACTTCGTGACCGCGCCGTCGCCGTTGACCCAGATCTTCGCGGTCCCGGTCGCCTGGGGCGCGGCCTGGTCGCCGCCACCGCCGCCGCCGCGCCGCCGGCCGCCCATGAGGAAGGGCTTCAGCGCCTCGGCCGTCAGCTCGCCCGAGAAGACGCGACCCCCCTCGCCGTCCTCCTTCTTGACCTCCTTGAAGCTCGCGCTCTTGAGGTCCTTCAGGATCTCATGAGGCGCGCGGATCCCGCGCAGGGCCTGGGCCGCCATGGCTTTCCGGTCGGGCCGCTCGCCCTCGGCGGGGCGCTGGGGCCTCTCGAGCTTCTTCCAGATCTCGCCTTCCTTGACGGCGACCACTTCGCCCTTCTTGAAGGCCTCGAGCTCGCCCGTTTTCACGTGCCACGGGGCGTCCGACCTGACCTGCATTTCGACAGGCTGGATTCCCTCGCCGCCGCCTCCGCCGCCCCCGCCGCCTTCCAGCTTCACGGTGATGGTGCAGGAGTAGTTGCCCATCTCCGCCGCCTTGGCCGCGGCCTTGTCGAGATCCTCGTCGCCCGCCGGCGCGAAGGCCAGCGCGAGCGCCGCGACGACCATCAGTTTCGCCATAAAGTCTCCTTTTATCTCAGTGCGGAAGTGCAAGGTTCAAAGGGCAATGTCGGGCAAAGTCCAAAGGTCAAAGTCAAAAACCCCGAGTCGCGCCATCGTGACTTTGGACGTCGCACCTTGCACGACTTTGAACTTTGCACTTCGCACTTCAGCACTTCGGACATGTAACCCCTCCCGAAAGTTCAGGTTGCGCTCATTCGGAGGAGCTCCGTCCAGTGGGAGGCCGAGACGGGCATGACGGAGAGGCGGGTTATGCGGACGAGGTCGAGCGTCTTCAGCTTCGGGTTCTTCCGGACTTCGGCGAGCGTCACCGGCCGAGCGAGCAGTCGGTCCGGGGCGATATCCACCGCGTCGCCCTTCGAATCCGTCACGGCGCGCGCCAGGCCGATCACCGCTTTCACGTTGCCGGTGTGGTAGATCAGGATGGGGTCGCCGTTTCGCACTTTCCTGAGATGGATGAGGGCCGTCGGATTGCGGATTCCCTCCCAGCGCGTCCGTCCGTCGCGGACGAGGTCTTCGAAGGCGTAGTCGGAGGGCTCGGTCTTGAAGAGCCAGGGCATGGAAGGAGTGTAGCGTTAAAGCTGATCCGACTTCACCATCGCCTTCAACCTTCTCACCCGCTCCGCAGTGTCCGGGTGGGTGCTGAAGAGCGTCGCGAGCCAGCCCCTGGGAAGCGGCGGGACGAGGAAGAGGTGCGCCGCCTGGGGCGAGACGCGCATGGGGGGCATGAGCTTTGCCGTCTCCTCGAGCCTCTGGAGCGCCGTGGCGAGCGCCAAGGGCTTTCCGGAGAGCCGCGCGCCGGTCTCGTCCGCCTTGAGCTCACGCGATCGGGAGATGCCGAGCTGGATGAGGAGCGCGCCGATCGGCGCCAGGATGGCCACCGCGATCCACGCGAGGCCGTTGATGCGGTCGTCGTCCGACGCGAGGATGGCGCCCCAGCGGACGGCCGTCGCGAGGAACATGATCGCGCCGCAGAGGCACGCCACGACCGAGCTGACAAGCATGTCGCGGTTGAGGACGTGGCCCAGCTCGTGCGCTATGACGCCTTCCAGCTCGTGGCGGTTCAGGATCCCCAGGAGTCCGCGCGTGACCGCCACGACGGCGCGCTTCGGGCTGCGCCCGGTGGCGAAGGCGTTCGGCAGGGTCGTTTCCATCAGGTAGACCTTCGGCTTGGGGACGCCCGCCCGCGCGGCGAGGGTCTCGACGATCTCGTGGAGCTGGGGCGCCTGCTCGGGGGAAATCTCCTTCGCGCCCGTCGAGAGGATCACGAGCCGGTCGCTGAACCAGTACGAGCCGAAATTCATGAGGATCGCGAGGACGAAGCAGATCGCGGCGCCGCCGGGGCCGAAGAGCGAGCCGATGCCGACGAGGCCGGCGGTGAGCAGGACGAGGAGGAGTCCAAGTTTCAGCGAGGAGGTGATGCCCCGGGGCGCGGCGACGATGCCGGGGGCGATCTGGGCGACCATGGGGGCGCCGTCGGGCACGGAAGGGATCCGGTCGGTCGCGATCGACAGGTCGGCGCCGCACCCGCCGCAGAATTTACGGGACTCGTCGTTCAGCCGTCCGCAGAGAAAACAGGCGTTCATGGGATTCAATCCTTGGCCAGGGCCGCCAGCGCGTCCGGCGGCAACGTCACGTGCATGACTCTCTTATGGCGTCTTCCCTGGACGACGTCAACACGGATCGAGCTGTCGCGGCACGTGCCGCACCGGAGGAGCATCGCCTCGGCGCGGTCGGTTTCGGTCGGGGTCGCGCGATCGGACATCTCCTGGGCCTCTTTCCACCGCTGGTGGCGGACGGCGTCGGCGAGGCGGGCCGAATCCCGGCCGTTGGCGCGGTAGATGGGGGCGGAGGGGACGAAGAGCCGGCACCGCCCGCAGTATCCGAGCTTGGAGACGGGGAAGAGGACGCCGGCGGCAACGAGGGCGACGAGGGCCGCCTCGACGGCCATGAGGACCCAGAACATGGGGCCGCTCAGGTTGAGATTCCTCGACGACCCGCCGCGGGCCCGGCCGATGCCCACCCCGACGTCCGCCCGGAACCTCAAGGCGTCGGAGAACGCGAGGGTTTCCGAGGCGAGGCGTAACCGATCCCGGTCGGCGTCGTTCGTGGCATCCTCCGCGTTGGCCGCGAGGGCTTTCCGGAGCTGGCTGCGGACATGGAGGGTGTCGAGGACCTGTCGGGTGCCGAAGGCGGCGGCGCCCGAGAGGATCGCGGCCGCGAGGAGGACGCCCGCCTGTCGGGCGCGTCCCTTCAGGGCGGCGAGCTTGAGGGCCGAACCGACGGCCAGTCCGAGGAGGATCGGGAAGAGGATGAGAAGGTCGAAGAACTGGCCGACGAAGTGGTAGAGGGCCCCGAAGACGAGGGCGGCGGCGAGGCCGGCGCCCAGGACGAGGGGCACGCCTTCGGTGGCCGAGGCGGGGGCTTCGCGGACGTCGAAGAGCGGGGCGCCGGAGGGCGTGGATTTCGCGGCGGGGGCGGGGGGTCCCGGGGAGATCAGGCGCGGAACGCCGCAGCCGCCGCAGAAGCGGTCCTCGAACAGGTTCGCCGCTCCGCACTTCGTGCAGGCCCAGCCTTCGTCCATGGGGCGATTCCTCGGGGGTGGCGTATTGTACACCATAATAAATGGTTCAGGAAGGAAAAAGTGAAGGGTGCGTCCGAATTCCTCGGCTCTTCCCCGGATGCCGGATGCTGGATGCTGGATGCCTGATGCTTGATGCCTTATGCGCTCGGCTATGATGCCCCCGATGAAAGTCCCCCCGCGACCCCGCGTCGGCATCTCCGCCTGCCTCCTCGGCCAGAAGGTCCGCTACGACGGCGGCCACAAGCGCGACCCCTTCCTCGTCGACGTCCTCGGCAACTCGGTCACCTACGTCCCCGTCTGCCCCGAAGTCGAGGTGGGCATGGGCACCCCCCGCGAACCGATCCGCCTGGAGCGCCACGGCACGAGGATCCGGCTTGTCGGCGTCGAAAGCGGCGCCGATCACACCGACGCCATGACTCGATTCGCCGACCGGAGGGCCGCCGCCCTCGAGGCCCTCGACCTCTCGGGCTACATCTTCAAGAAGGACTCTCCCAGCTGCGGCCTCGAGAAGGTCCGCGTATTCGCACGCTCCGGCGCCGCCACGCGGTCGGGCCGTGGACTCTTCGCCCGGGGCGTCATGGATCGACTCCCGCTTCTGCCCGTGGAGGACGAGGGGCGGCTGGCCGATCCCCGGGTGCGGGAGAATTTCCTCGGGCGCGTCCTCGCGTACCGCCGCCTGAAGAAGTTCTTCGACCGCCGCTGGACGCCGGAAATGCTCGCCCGATTCCACGCGGTCGAGGCCTCCCTCCACCTGGCGCACGATTCCAAGGCCCGCGCCGAGCTGGGCCGCATCGCCGCCCGGTCGAAATCCCGCCCGCCCACCGAGACCGTGGCCCGATATATCAAACGAACCCTGGCCGCGCTCGAGGGTCGGACATTCTTGAACCCCCCCGGAACGAAGCCGGTTGTCCGGGGAACACCGCCTCGCTAGACTGTTCGATCCATGGCGGATGAATTGAAGGCGGAAAGTCTCGATCTCTCGTCGCTCCGCATCCACCGCGACGAGGGTCCCCGGCGCGGCCGGCCCGGTTCCGTGTTCCTCATCGCGGGACTCGCGGCGCTGGTCGCGGTCGTCGTCGCCTTCTTCCTCCTCCGCGGCGGGACCCGCGCGGCGGTCGTCCAGACCGACCTCGTCCGGCTCGTCGGCGCGGGCTCCACGAGCGCCGTGCTCTCGGCCGGCGGCTACATCCTCCCAGACCGGAAAGCGGACGTCAGCTCCAAGATTTACGGCCGCCTCGAGTGGATCGGCGTGGACGCCGGCTCGAAAGTCAAGGCGGGCGACGTCGTGGCGCGGCTCGCGAACGCGGGCGAGGCGGGGCGCGTCGACGAGGCGAAGGCGGCGCTGGCGGAGGGGGAGCGCGAGCTCGATCGCATGAAGCGGCTCGTCGAGGCGGGCGTCGAAACGCGCGAACACCTCGACCGGGCCGGCACGACGCTCGACCTGGCCAAGGCGCGCCTGAAGACGGCCGAGGCGGAGTACGAGTACACGCTCATCCGGAGCCCCTTCGACGGGATCGTCGTTCGACGCAATGCGCAGGCCGGAGAAACCGTGGGACCCGTGGCGGGCGGATCGACGGGATCGTCGGGCACCTCGGTCTGCACCGTCGTCGACCGGTCGTCGCTCGAAATGGTCGCCGACGTGAACGAGACGAACATCGCGAAGGTGAAGTCGGGGCAGGGGGTCGAGGTCACGGTGGACGCGCTTCCCGACCGGAAATACCGGGGCGAGGTGCGCCAGGTCGTGCCGACCGCCGACCGCCAGAAAGGGATCGTCCAGGTGAAGATCCGGCTCTTCGACCTGGGCGACGACGTCTTCCCGGAGATGGCGGCCCGCGCGGCCTTCCTGCGCGAGGGCGGCGCCGAGCCCGGCACCCGGCGGGTGATCGCTCCGAAGGGCGCCGTACGCGACCGTAACGGACGGAGGGTGGTGTTCATCGTAGATTCCGGAAAAGCGCGCGCCGCCGCGGTCGAGACGGGCCGGGAGGGGGAGGATGGCGTCGAGATCCTCCGCGGACTTTCCGGGGGCGAACTCGCGATCATTGGAGGCGACGGAATCGAGGACGGACAAGCGGTCAAAGTGGCCGATAAGAAATAATCCAACAACCCAAGGAGGAGACATGAAACGGACGATCGTGACGGTGTCGGCGCTCGCCCTGGCGGCGGGCCTGGCGTGGGCGGCGGCTCGGGCCCAGGAAGGTTTCCAGATGCCCAAGCCCCAGAAGGAGCACGAGTTCCTGAAGCACTTCGAGGGCACGTGGGAGGCGACGACGAAGTTCCGTATGGCGGCCGACCAGCCGTGGATGGAGTCGAAGGGGAGCGAGACCAACACGCTCATCGGCGGGTTCTGGCTCGTTTCCGACTCGAAGGGCGAAATGTTCGGCCAGCCCTTCCGGGGGTTCGGCACCACGGGCTACGACCCCTACAAGAAGAAGTACGTCTCGACCTGGGTCGACAGCATGGGCCCCTGCCTCTCGATCGGCGAGGGGACCGTCGACGCCACGGGCAAGATCATGTCCGTGCAGGTCAACTCGACCGACTGCGCGACGGGCAAGCCCTGCACGATGCGCATGACGCAGGAGATCAAGGACAAGGACACGACCACCTGGTCGATGTACATGCCCGGCGCGGACGGCAAGGAATTCCAGTGCATGACGGGCGAATCGAAGCGCAAGAAGTAGGCCCGGCCAGTCAACCAAGACCCCGGCTAGCGATAGCCGGGGTTTTTTTATCTATGTCACCGACTTCAGAGATCAGAAAACAGTCTGCGGCGCACAGAATTCAGTAGACTGTTGGCCTTCCCCTGAAGTCTGAAGTCTAGCGAGGAGCCCCAATGGCCGAGCCAGTGGTCAGCGTCCGGGGAGTGGCGAAGATCTATCGCCGGGACAGCCAGGAAATCCCGGTCCTCGAGAATATCGACCTCACGGTGGCGCCCGGGGAGTCCGTGGCGATGATGGGGCCGTCGGGCTCGGGCAAGACGACGCTGCTGAACCTCATCGCGGGGATCGACCGGCCCACCCGGGGCTCGATCGAGGTGGCGGGGCAGGCGCTCGACGGGATGTCGGAGCGCGAGCTCGCGAAATTCCGGTCGCGCCACATCGGGTTCATCTTCCAGCTCTACAACCTCATCCCGGTGCTTACGGCGTTCGAGAACGTGGAGCTCCCGCTCCTCCTGACGCGGCTGTCGAAGGCGGAGCGCCGCACGCACGTGATGACGGCGCTCGACGTGGTGGGCCTGACGGACCGCATCGCCCACTACCCGCGACAGCTCTCCGGCGGCCAGGAGCAGCGCGTCGCGATCGCGCGCGCCATCGTGACCGACCCGACGATCCTCCTCGCGGACGAGCCCACGGGCGACCTCGACAAGCGCAGCGAGGAGGAGGTCCTCATCCTCCTGAAGCGGCTCAACCGCGAGTTCAAGAAGGCCATCATCATGGTGACGCACGATCCGAAGGCGGCCGCCTCGGCCCAGCGGACGGTGATGCTCGAGAAGGGGGCGCTCGTCACCGCATGAAGTACCTGCGTCTCATCCTCCGAAACGCCCTCCGGAACAAGCTGCGCACCGGCCTCACGGTGGGCGGCACCGCCTTCCTCATGTTCGTGCTCCTCTTCATCAGCACCGCCCTCACCGAGATGGAGGCGTGGGAGGGGGAGGCCGCGAAGCACGACCGGATCGCCATCCAGCACTCCTCGGGCCTCGCGAACCCGCTCCCCATCGAGCTGGAGAATTTCCTCCGGGGCGAGGAGGTGTCGCGCCACGGTCACCAGCTGCAGAAGATGAACTGGTTCGGCGGGTGGTGGCAGGACCGGAGCAACTGGTTCGCGAACCTCGCGGTCGACCACCCGATCCACCGCGAGCTGTGGAGCGAGCAGAAGATCCCGGACGACGTCCAGGCCCGGTGGGCCGAGGTCAAGAGCGGCGCCATCGTGGGCAAGGCCCTGGCCGAGAAGTTCGGGTGGAAGGTGGGGCAGCGGATCTCGCTCCTGAGCAACCTCTATTCCTGCGTCCCCGAACTCGAAATCGTCGGGTACTTCACGGTGCCCTCCGACATCCGGCAGGAGCAGCAGCTCTTCTTCCGCTGGGACTA
>Ga0075433_10000239_pt1 | contig 31532 bp, 26 predicted proteins | sample RhiMethybrSRZTD2_FD_75299 | JGI IMG/M metagenome (GOLD analysis project Ga0075433, IMG submission 75299) | Populus rhizosphere microbial communities from Tennessee, USA - Rhizosphere MetaG P. TD hybrid SRZTD2 | ecosystem: Host-associated > Plants > Roots > Rhizosphere > Soil | place: USA... | reverse complement strand
AACCAGGCGCAGGCCCAGGCCGCGGCGGCCATCAAGAAAATGCCGGGCGTCTCGGTGGTCGAGCAGGAGAAGGTCCCCGAGACCGCCGACGTGCAGAAGACGATGGGCTCGATGATCGAGCAGGACGGCGCGACGCTTCTGTTCCCGACCTCGTTCGGCTACTTCGATCCGCACATCCTGAAAATGGCCGAGAAGTATCCCAAAGTCCGGTTCGCCCACTGCGGCGGGCTCTGGACCGAGGGCAAGCACCCGAAGAACGTCGGGAGCTACTTCGGCTACATCGACGAATGCCAGTACCTGAACGGCGTCGTCGCCGGCCACAGCACCAAGACCAAGAAGCTCGGCTTCATCGCGGCCAAGCCGATCCCGCAGGTGCTTCGCAACATCAACGCGTTCACGATGGGCGCGCGCACCGTCGATCCCAAGATCACGACGCAGCTGATCGTCACCGGCGACTGGTCGCTCCCGGTGAAAGAAGCCGAGGCCGCCAACAGTCTGATCGACCAGGGCGTCGACGTCGTCACCTGTCACGTCGACAGCCCGAAGGTGGTCGTGGAGACCGCGGAGCGCCGCGGCATCTACGTGTGCGGCTATCACGCCGACCAGTCGGCGCTCGCGCCCAAGGGCTACCTGACCGGCGCCGAGTGGAGCTGGACCACGCCGTACACGACGCACATCAAGGACGCGATGGCCGGCAAGCCCATGAACAATTTCATGCGCGGCGGCCTGAAGGAAGGGTTCGTCAAGGCCGGCGCCTACGGCCGAGCCGTCGCCGACCACGCCCGCAAGAGCGCCGACGCGATCAAGGCGCAGATGGTGAAAGGCGACTACGTGATCTTCAAAGGCCCGCTGAAGGACAACGCCGGCACCACCGTCGTCGCCGCCGGCGCCGTGCACAAGCAGACCGACGTGGTGCTCGAGCAGATGAACTATCTGGTCGAGGGCGTGATCGGCAAGGTCTGATCGAGCGGCGATGGCGTCCGACCGCTCGGGTCAGTGGCGCCACGCCGCCGAAGCGCTGGTGATCCCGGTCGCGGCGCTGGCGGCGGCGATGATCGTGTTCGGCATCTTCATGGCCGCGCTCGGCCAGAATCCGCTCGAGATCTACACGCTCATCTACAAGGGCGCCTTCGCGAGCGCGTTCTCGTGGCAGAACACGCTCTCGCGCGCGGCGCCGCTGATCCTGACCGCGCTCTGCGTCGCGCTGCCGGCGCAGGCCGGGCTCATGGTGATCGGCGGCGAAGGCTCGGTCGTGCTCGGCGGCCTGGCCGCCGCGATCGTCGGCCACCTGCTGAGCGGCGCCGCCCCGGCCGGCGTGAAGGTGGCGATGATCTTCGGGGGCATGCTGGTCGGCGGGCTCTGGATCGCGCTGGCCGGTGCGCTTCGTCAGTACCGCGGCGTCAACGAGACGATCTCGAGCCTCCTGCTCACCTACGTCGCGGTCGCGCTCTTCAATCACTTCGTCGAAGGCCCGCTCCGCGACCCGTCGAGCCTCAACAAGCCCTCGACGGCGAACATCGGCGACGCCAACATGCTCGGCAACCTGCCGGGCCTCGACATCCACTGGGGGCTCGCGTTCGGCGTCGTGTTCTGCCTGGCGATGCACGTGCTGGTCCGTTATACGACCTACGGCTTCGCGCTGCGCATCGTCGGCGGCAATCCGCGTGCGGCGCGCCTGGCCGGCCTGCCAGTGGGCGCGCTCGTGCTCACCGCATGCCTCCTCGGGGGGGCCGCTGCCGGGCTCGCCGGCGCGGTCGAGGTCGCCGCGGTCCACGGCAGCGCGAACGCCTCGCTGATCGCGGGCTACGGCTACGCCGGCATCCTCGTGGCCTTCATCGCCCGCCAGAATCCGATCGCGATCGTCCCCGTCGCGGTGCTGGTCGGCGGCCTGTCGGCATCTGGCGGCATGCTGCAGCGGCGTCTCGATCTTCCGGACGCGACCGTGCTCGTCCTGCAGGGCATCGCGTTCATGCTGATCCTCGGCAGCGAGGCGCTCTACGGCCGGCTCAAAACCTTCCGCGCGGAGACGGCCTGAGCATGGTCGAGCTCGGCTGGTGGGGCGTGCCGATCGGCGTCGTGGGCGGCGCCATCCGGGTCAGCACGCCGTTTCTGTTCGTGAGCCTCGGCGAGTGCATCACCGAGCGGAGCGGACGGATCAATCTGGGGCTCGAGGGCATCCTGGTCATGGGCGCGATGAGCGGCTATGCGGCTTCGTACGCGAGCGGCAACCCGTGGGTCGGCGTCCTCGCCGCCGGCGGCGCCGGGCTCTTGCTCGGCCTCCTGCACGGCCTCGCCTGCAACCTGCCGCGCGTCAACGACATCGCGGTCGGCATCGGCCTGATGCTTTTCGGCACCGGCCTCGCGTTCTTCCTCGGCAAGCCGTACGTGCAACCGAAGGCGCCGACGTTGCCGGCGATCCCACTCGGCGCGTGGAGTGGCTCGCCGCAGATCCAGGCCGCGCTCCAGGTCAACCCGCTGTTCCTGATCGGCCTGGCGCTCGCCCTCCTGCTCACGTGGGCGTTCCGCAACACGCGCTGGGGACTGGTCGTCCGCATGGTCGGCGACAGCTCCGACGCCGCGCGCGCCATGGGCTACGCGGTGCCGCGTGTGCGCACGCTGTCGACCGCGCTAGGCGGCTTGCTCGCCGGTGTCGGTGGCTCGTTCCTGTCGCTGTACTATCCCGGCAGCTGGAGCGAAGGACTGTCGAGCGGTCAGGGACTGATGGCGGTCGCGCTCGTGATCTTCGCGCGCTGGAACCCGATCCAGTGCTTCTACGCCGCGCTGCTCTTCGGTGGCGCCGGCGCGCTCGGCCCGGCGCTGCAATCGGTCGGCGTCACGTCCGGCTACTATCTCTTCAACGCCGCGCCATACGTCGTCACGCTCGGCATCATGATCGCGACGTGCTCGCCTCGGCGTACACTCGCCGGCGCGCCGGGCGAGCTGAGTATCAACCGATGAACGGGGCGGGAACGGTGCTTAGGCCGGAGGGCATATGAGTAGCGGCATCGAGCGGTATGTGAATTCTGAGCCGTATCCGTGGCCTTACAACGGCGATCTTCGTCCTGAGAATACGGCGGTCGTCGTGATCGACATGCAGACCGATTTTTGCGGCATCGGTGGGTACGTCGATCGCATGGGCTACGATCTGTCGCTGACGCGGAAGCCGATCGAGCCGATCCGCGCGGTGCTGGCCGCAGCTCGAGTAGGCGGATTTCATGTGATTCACACACGTGAGGGCCACCGCCCGGATCTCGCGGATCTGCCGGCTAACAAACGGTGGCGGTCGCGGCGTATCGGCGCCGGCATTGGCGATCCCGGGCCATGCGGCCGGATCCTCGTGCGCGGCGAGCCAGGCTGGGAGATCGTACCAGAGCTCGCGCCGAATCCCGGCGAGACCGTGATCGACAAGCCGGGCAAGGGATCGTTCTGCGCGACGGATTTCGAGCTGATCCTGAGAACGCGCGGCATCCAGAACCTCGTGCTCACCGGCATCACCACCGACGTCTGCGTGCACACCACCATGCGCGAGGGCAACGACCGCGGTTTCGAGTGCCTGCTTCTGGAGGACTGCACCGGCGCCACCGACTACGGCAACTATCTGGCCGCGATCAAGATGGTCACGATGCAGGGCGGTGTGTTCGGCGCGGTCTCGCGCTCCACGGATTTCATCGCCGCGATCCAGGCGATCGCGTGACCCAGTCCGTGGCGCCGCGGCGCGCGGTCGACGTCGAGCTGCTCGGGATGACCAAGCGCTTCGGCGCCTTCATCGCGCTCGACGACGTCTCCCTGCGCGTCGAGGCCGGCTCGTTCATGGCGCTCCTCGGCGAGAACGGCGCCGGCAAGAGCACGCTCGTGAAGTGTCTGGTCGGCTATCACCAGCCGGATGCCGGCGAGATCACCGTGGGCGGGCGCGAGCGCGACATTCGCTCGCCGCACGACGCTCACGCGCTTGGCATCGGCATGGTGTACCAGCACTTCACCCTGGTGCCGAGCATGACCGTGGCGGAAAACCTCGTGATGGCGCGCGACCAGGTGCCGGCCGTCGTCAGCTGGAAGGCGGAGTGGGACGAGCTCACCGCCTTCATGCGGACGGTGCCCTTCCGTCTCGAGCTGGATCGGCCGGTCGCGAGCCTGGCGGCCGGCGAGAAGCAGAAGGTCGAGATCGTCAAGCAGCTCTACCTGCGCCGCCGCTTCATGATCCTCGACGAGCCGACCTCGGTGCTCACGCCGGCCGAGGCCGACGAGGTGCTCGGCATGCTGCGCGCGATGACGCGCGCCGGCGACGTCACGGTACTGATGATCACGCACAAGCTGCGCGAGGTGATGGTGTTCGCGGACGAAGTCGCGGTCCTGCGGCGAGGCAGGCTCGTCGGCAAGGGGCGTACGGCCGAGCTGACCCCGGCCGTGCTGGCGCACATGATGGTCGGCACGCGCGAGATTCCTCAGTCGCACGCGAAGAAGATGGCGGGCTCGCTGGACGGGGGCGCGCCCCGGCTCGTCGTCCGCGACCTCAGGGTCGAGGACGACGCCGGAAGGCCGGCCGTCGACGGCCTGAGCCTGACGGTTCACGGCGGCGAGATCGTCGGGGTGGCGGGCGTCTCCGGCAACGGCCAGCGCGAGCTGGTCGAGGCCTTGATCGGCCAGCGGGCGCGCGCCGGCGGTGAGATTCTCGTCGGCGGTGAGCCGTTCCACGCCACGCGAGCCGAGATCCGGCGCCATCGCGTGTTCAGTCTGCCCGAGGAGCCGCTGCGCAACGCCTGCGTGCCCGGCATGAGCGTCGCCGAGAACATGACGCTCCGGAGCTTCGACCAACCGCCGGTCTCGTCGGGACCGTGGCTCAAACGGCGCGCCCTGCGCGCTCAGGCCGAGCGTTGGATCGACGCCTTCCGCGTGAAGACGCAGGGCGCGGACGCGCCGATGTCGACGCTCTCGGGCGGCAACGTCCAGCGCGTGGTGCTCGCGCGCGAGCTGTCCGAGCCGGTGTCGGTGCTGATCGCGGCCAATCCGGTCTTCGGCCTCGACCTGGCCGCCGTCGCCGAGATCCACGACCGGATCTTGGCGGTGCGAAACGCGGGCGCCGCCGTGCTGCTGGTCAGCGAAGACCTCGACGAGTTGCTCGAGCTCTCCGACCGCATAGCAGTCATCTTCGGCGGGCGCATCGTCCACGAAGCCGCGACCGAGAAGGCCGACATCGGCGTCATCGGGCCCGCGATGGCCGGTCATCACGCGCCGGTGCTGTCCCCCGCCCGTGGCTGAGATCGCCGCGCGGCCGTACCCGTACACGTTCGCGCCCGCCGGCACCGCGCTGGTTGTGATCGACATGCAGCGCGACTTCATCGAGCGCGGCGGCTTCGGCGAAGCGCTCGGAAACGACGTGAGTCGCCTCGCGGCGATCGTCCCGACGGTGAAAGACCTGCTCGCGTGGGCACGAGGTCACGGCATCCGCGTCGTGCACACGCGGGAAGGCCATCGGCCCGATCTCACTGACTGCCCGCCGGCCAAGCGCGAGCGCGGCCGACCGACCTCGCGCATCGGCGACAAGGGGCCGATGGGCCGCATCCTGGTCGACGGCGAGCCCGGTAACGACATCGTGCCCGAGCTCGCACCGGCATCTGGCGAAGCCGTGATCGTCAAGCCAGGCAAGGGCGCGTTCTATGCCACGAAGCTCGACGAGATATTGCGCGCGCAGCGGATCACGCACCTGATCCTCGCGGGCGTGACGACCGAGGTCTGCGTGCAAACGACGATGCGCGAAGCCAACGATCGCGGCTACGAGTGCCTGCTGGTCGAAGACGCCACCGAGAGCTACTTTCCCGAGTTCAAGCAGGCGACCCTGGCGATGATCCACGCCCAGAGCGGGATCGTCGGCTGGACCGCGCCGTTCGCCGCCGTCCAAGCCTCTCTGCCCTGAACGCGGTAGTCCCTCGTGCGCGCCGCGACGGCCGACGGGCGGGTGGCGCAGGGGCCCGGCCCGCCACCCAGCGCGACGCGCACGAGGCACGCCCAGCGCTCGGAGGAAGCGAGGAGCTAGATGACCGCGAGCGCCTCGACTTCGATCATGTAGTCCGGATGCGAGAGCGACGCGACCTGGACCATCGTGGAGGCCGGGCCGCGCTCGCCGAAGAACTCGTCGCGGACCACACGAAAGTCCATGCGATAGCGGACGTCGGTCACGTATGTCGTGATCTTCACGACGTTGGCGAGCGTGCCGCCGCCCGCCTCGACCAGCGCCTTGACCGAGCCGAACACCGTCCGCGCCTGGGCGCGGAAGTCGCCACGATGCTTGGGCGTGCCGTCCATCTCGTACGGCACCTGTCCGGCGAGGAACAGGATGGTCTGGGCGCCCGTCACCTTGATCGCCTGGCTGTAGCTCGGCGTGTCGTAGACGCCCTTCGCGCAATACTTCTCGATCTTCGCGGCCATTGATCGTTCTCCTTTGCTAGAGCTACCCAGTTGCCGGCTAGAACGACCCGAGTCGTGGGCTAGAGCTGCCCCGAGTCGCCCCACTGCTCGACGAGCGCGCGATACGCGGGATCGTCGTAGCGCGACAGCGCGAAGGCCCGCGCGTAGCGCGGCAGCGGACGGCCGGCGATGTGATCGGCCAGGAGATCGGCGGCGCCGTTCGAGGACATGAGCCCGTAGCCCGAGAGCGCGCCGAGAATGTACGCCCCCTCGACCGGCAAGGACCCCGACAGTAGTCGGTTTTCGCGCGTCTTCGTGTAGTAGCCGCCGTCGACGAACACGCGGGGCAGGCGCGTCAGGTATTGCGACAGCCCGGGAATCATTCGCGACATCCCGCGCAAGCAGATCTCGCCATAGGCGCTGTCGAACTCGATCGGGAAGGTCGGCTCGACCGGCTCGATGTCGTAGGTCCAGATCAGCAGCACGACCGGGCTGTCGCCTCCGCCTTCGGGTCGCCCGTGCACGCCTGCCGGGAATTCCTCGACGAGACGCTTGTGCTCAGCCGACGCCAGCAGCTCCTGCCGCTCCTCGTCGGACCACGGCAACGTGATCGGATCGGTCCAGATCGTCATCGGCGCCCCACGCGGGACGGCGCCCAGAACGTCGTTGAACGCGACCTTCGCATGGCGCTCGCAGAACACCGGAAGATCCAGACCGAGCAGGCGGCCGATCCGTCCGACGAACGGCCCCGCGGCGTTCACGAACCGCGGCGCCGCGATGCGGAGGTCCTCGCCGCGGGCGCTGATGCGAACGCCGCTCACGCGCCCGCCAGAGGTTTCGACGCGCTCGACGCGTCCCGAGACGAAGCGCACGCCGTGCTCGCGCGCCCGCTCGAGCAGGTACATGCCGAGCTGCTGCGCGCTGAACCAGCCGCAGCGGCGTGCGTGCAGCACAGCCAGCGTGTCGCTCGCCAGGTGCGGAAAGTGGCGGCGCAGGAGCGTCGGGTCGATGATCACGTCCGTGCCGGTCGGCTGATCCTCGAAGCTGTCGGCGGCCGCCGGCCGGTAGTCGCTCGAGGCCGTGGCGTGGATGCGGGCGGGCCCGACGCCGCGCTGCGCCGCGTCGCGCGCGCGCTCGATGAACATCGGCACCTGCGCCGGGTCGGCCGTCACGAAGAGATAGCCGCGCCGGTTGAGCAGGAAGCGGTTGCCGCTCTCGCGCGCGAGCTCCTCGAGCAGATCGATGCTGCGGTTCATGAGCGCGACCATGTCGTCGCCGGGACCGGGCCACCAGTTGCGGTAGCACTCGGTGGACTTGTCGCTCGTGAGCGAGAGCGGCGCGCCCTCGTCGACCAGCACGACACCGCGGACGCCGCGGCGGACCGCCAGGTGATACGCGGCCGCGATGCCGGCGATACCGGCGCCGCAGATGACGACTTCCGCAGTGGGCGAGCTCATTCGAAAGTAGCCGCGTGCACTATCCACGCGCTCCGCGACCTTGTCAACGCGACCCGGACTGGTGGCGCGCTACCGGATCGGCACGATCGTCAGCTCGCCCGTGGAGCGCAAGGTGATCGAGTAGACGCGGTCTTTCCGAAGGCGTGTCGACACGGCTTCGCCGTGCAGCGCGCGGACACCGCGCTTCTTGGCCTCCTCGGGGTTGTTGGCCAGCTCCCAGAAGCGCGCCCAGAGCTCGCGCTCGAACGCGGTCGGCGCGCGCTCGGCGGCGTAGCTCTGGGGAATCTGTCCCTCGCGGTCCAGCACCTCGCCCTCGGCGGGCCGTCGCCGGTCGCTGAAGATGCGCCGGAACAGCAGGAGCGCCTTGCCCTTCAGCGCGTCGCCGGCGGTCACGAAGTCGTCCTCGAACTTGATCACGAGCGTGTCGACGTAGATCTCGTCGCCGTCGAGGGCAAGCTCCCGCGGCTCACCGACCGGATCGCCCTGCGCATCGAGCTCGGTGAAGCGGATGCGCGTGCGCTGATGCCCCTCGGGGCCCGGCGTCTGGTCGAGCACCACCAGACGCGCGCGGCGCTCGGTGTTGCGCAGGAGCCGCACGGCCGCCTCGAGCGCCTGATTGCGCGCGCTCAGCTCGCGGATCTGCGCGTCGCGCTCGGCGAGCTGGCGCTGGATGGCGCGCCCCGGCTCCAGGACGAGGCGATCGGCCAGATAGGCGCCCCCGCCTGCCGCGGCCACGAAGACGAGCGCCCACACGAACCCGGGACGGAGCACGCTCATGTCGGTGTCGAGTCTAGCCCGCGCACGCGACCACCACGTCATTTTTGAACGCGCCTGTAAGTTCTCCGGAACGCAGACCAACTACCTGAAATGACAACTCTCGGCGATTTTCGCGGTGGTACACTCACCGCCGATGATCGTCCGCGCGCTCGGGTGCCTGGCGCTCTGGCTGATGCTGGCGCTGAGCGCCGCGGGGCCGGGCACCGCCCTCGCAGCCGACCGCCTGCACCTGGTCCTCACGCCCTCGCAGAAACCGACCGATCTCCTGGCCACGGGCGAGGAGTTCGCCCGAACGCTCACGAAGCTGACGGACATCCCAATCCGTGTGACGGTCGCGTCGGACTACGCCGCGGTGATCGAGGCGCTGCGCAACCGCACCGCCGATCTCGCGTTCGTGCACCCGGTCGGCTACGTGCTGGCGAGCCGCGAGGCGAAGGCCACGATCGTCGTGAGGAACCTCTGGCACGGCAAGAGCTCGTTCTCCTCGCGCATCTACGTGCGCCGGGAGTCCGGGATCAAGAGCTTGGAAGAGCTGCGCGGCAAGACGATCGCGTTCATCGATCCGGCGAGCTCATCGGGCTACACCTACCCGATGGTGCTGCTGATCCAGCGCGGCCTCGTGAAGAACCGCGACCCCAAGACGTTCTTTCGCGAGGTCGTGTTCGCCGGCGCGCACGACGCCGGGATGCGGGCGCTGCTCAACGGTCACGTCGATGCGCTGGCCTCGTTCGACATGGCGCGCGAGCAGTATCTGAAAGATCCGGCCGAGCGCGAGCGCATCGTCTACATCGCGGAGACGCCGGAGATCCCCGAAGCGGGGATCGCGGCTCGCGCGGGGCTCGACCCGGCCACGTTCGCCAAGGTGCGCGGCGCACTACTACAGATCCGCGCCCCGGAGTACGCCGAGCTGCTGCGCCGGCTCTACGAGATCGACGGCTTCGCGCCGGCCGACGACCGCGACTACGATCCGGTGCGGGCGGCGGTCGAGCTGCTCGGCGTTCGACCGCGCTGATCTCGTCCGCGTCGCGGCCGATGATCGAGGTCGCGGGGCTGCGCGTGGTCCTGCCGCCTTCGACCGTCGCGCTCGACGGGGTCGATCTCGTGGTCCGCCGGGGCGAGCTCGTGATCGTGCTCGGTCGAAGCGGCGCCGGCAAGACGACCTTCCTGCGCTCGCTCAACCGCCTGGTCGAGCCGACCGGCGGGACGATCCGCGTGGCCGGCCGCGCGGTCACCGGCGCGGGCGCCGACGAGGTCCGCGAGGCGCGGCGACACATCGGGATGATCTTCCAGCAGTTCAACCTGGTCCGGCGCGCCTCCGTGATCGATAACGTCCTGGCCGGACGCCTCGGCTACGTGCCGTCGCTTCCGAGCTTGCTCGGGAGATTTCCGTCCGCCGATCGCGAGCTGGCGCGGGCGTGCCTGGAACAGGTGGGGCTCGCTCACCTCGCCGAGCGGCGGGCCGATACGCTCTCGGGCGGCGAGCAGCAGCGCGTCGCGATCGCCCGCGCGCTGGCCCAGCGCCCGGAGGTCATCCTGGCCGATGAGCCCACCGCGAGCCTCGACCCGGCGCTCACCAGCACGATCATGGGCACGCTCAAGGCGATCAACGCACGCGGGCTCACGCTCGTGGTGAGCCAGCATCAGCTCGAAACCGCGCTCGCCTATGCCACGCGCATCGTCGGCTTTCGCCAGGGCCGCGTCGCCTTCGACGGGCCGCCGGCCGCGGTGACCCCGACCGTTGTTCGCGCAATTTACGACGAATCATGAAAAAAGCCGCAGCCTTCGTCGCCGTCGTCGTTCTCGCGTGGCTCGTATGGGACACCGGCGCCGATCCGGTGCGTCTGGCGCGCGGCCTGCCGTGGATCCTCGATTTCGTGCTGCGCATGCTGCCGCCGGATCCGAGCGTGCTGCCGGCCGCGCTGGTCGGGGCGCTCAAGACCGTCGAGATCGCACTGCTCGGCACCGCGGTGGCGGCAATCCTGGCGCTGCCGCTCGGGTTCGTTTCGGCGCGCAACGTGGCGCCGCGCGCCGTCTTCTATCCGGCGCGAGCCGTGCTCAACTTCTTCCGCAGCGTGGACACCCTGGTCTACGCGCTCGTGTTCGTCGCCGCGGTCGGCCTCGGCCCGTTCCCCGGCGTGCTCGCGGTCGTCGCCTACACGACGACCTCGCTCGCCAAGCTCTACTCCGAGGCCGTCGAGGGTGTCGATCCCGGCCCAGTCGACGCGATCACCGCGACCGGCGCCACCGAGCTGCAGGTGCTGCGCTTCGGCGTGCTCCCGCAGGTGCTCCCGCTGTTTCTGTCGTACGTTCTCTATCGGCTCGAGACCAACATCCGCGCAGCCACGGTGCTCGGCTTCGTCGGCGCCGGCGGCATCGGATTCTATCTGCAGACCTACCTCCGGATGATCGACTATCGCGCGGCGTCGACGGTGCTGCTGGTCACCGTGGCGATGGTGATGGTGGTCGACGCGATCAGCTCACGCCTGCGCGATCGGCTCGTGTGACAGTTTCGTGGCGAGCCCTGACAAAGCCCGGCGTCTGGGCTAGAATCGCCACCACCTCGCGAAGGGAGGGCGCTCATGGCTCCACGCTCACTGGTCAGATTCGGTTCGGTCCTGGTGTCGGCGGCGATCGTCGCGTTCGCGATCGGGCTCGTGGCGACGAGCGTGCGCGCCGCGAAGGCGACGCTGACCGTCTACACCGCGGTCGAGGCTGACGATCTCAAGAAGTACGCGGCCCGCTTCAACGAGGACCACCCTGACATCGAGATCAAGTGGGTGCGCGACTCGACCGGCGTCATCACCTCCAAGCTGCTCGCCGAGAAGGCCAATCCGCAGGCGGACGTGATCTGGGGTCTGGCGGCGACGAGCCTCCTGGTGCTCAAGCCCGAGGGCATGCTCATGCCGTACGCACCCAAGGGTGTCGAGCGGCTCGACGCGCAGTTCCGCGACAAGGACAACCCCCCGGCGTGGGTCGGCATGGACGCGTGGGTCGCGGCGCTCTGCTTCAATACGGTCGAGGCCCAGAAGAAGAACCTGCCCAAGCCCGCCTCGTGGAAGGACCTCACCAAGCCCGTCTACAAGGGCGCGGTCGTCATGCCGAACCCCGCGTCGTCGGGCACCGGTTTCCTCGACGTCAGCAGCTGGCTGCAGCTCTTCGGCGAGACCGAGGGCTGGAAGTACATGGACGCGCTGCACCAGAACATCGGCGTTTACACGCACTCCGGCTCCAAGCCGTGCACGATGGCCGGCGCCGGCGAGTATCCGATCGGCGTCTCGTTCGAGTTCCGGGCCGCCCGGCAGAAGAAGCAGGGCGCGCCGATCGACATCGTGTTCCCGTCCGAGGGCTCGGGCTGGGACATGGAGGCGACCGCGATCGTCAAGGGCACCAAGAACCTGGAGGCGGCCAAGACCCTCGTCGACTGGTCGGTCACCGACAAGGCGATGAAGCTCTACAACGAGGGCTATGCGGTCGTCGCGATCTCCAAGATGTCGCAGCCCGTCGAACACCTGCCGGGCGACATGCTCACGCACATGATCAAGAACGACTTCCAGTGGGCGGCTCTCAACCGCACGAAGATCCTCGGAGAATGGGAGAGGCGATACGGGGCGAAGTCGGAGCCGAAGAAGTAGGAGACGGGAACGGCTCCGTACCTCCGGATCACGCGCCTCACCAAGAAGTTCGGCGGCTTCACCGCCCTCGACGACATCTCGCTGGAGATCACCGAGGGCGAGTTCATCTGCTTCCTCGGCCCGTCGGGCTGCGGCAAGACCACCTTGCTGCGCGCGATCGCGGGGCTCGACATCCAGACCACCGGCCGCATCGAGCAGAGCGGCCGTGACGTCTCGGCGCTGCCGCCGAGCAAGCGCGATTTCGGCATCGTCTTCCAGTCCTACGCGCTGTTCCCGAACCTGACCGCGGCGAAGAACGTCGCCTACGGGCTCGAGAACTCGCGAACGCCCCGCGCCGAGATCGCCCGGCGCGTCCGGGAGCTGCTCGACCTGATGGGGCTCGCGCCGCACGGCAACAAGTATCCGGCGCAGCTCTCGGGTGGACAGCAGCAGCGCGTCGCGCTGGCGCGCGCGCTGGCCACGTCGCCCGGGCTCCTCTTGCTCGATGAGCCGCTCTCGGCCCTGGACGCCAAGGTGCGCGTGCACCTGCGCCACGAGATCAAGCAGCTCCAGCGGCGGCTGCGCGTGACTACGATCATGGTCACCCACGACCAGGAAGAGGCGCTCACGATGGCCGACCGCATCGTGGTGATGAACCAGGGCTCGATCGAGCAGGTAGGCACACCGCTCGAGATCTACCGCGAGCCGGCCTCGCCGTTCGTGGCCGACTTCATCGGCGTGATGAACTTCGTGCCCGGCACGGTCGTGCGCGACGGCGCGGTGCGCCTCGGACGCACCGAGCTCGCCTGCGAGGTCGACAACCTGGCCGCCGGCACCGAGGTGACGCTCGCGATCCGCCCCGAAGACATCGTGGTCCACGAGGGCCGAAGCGCCGAGCCCAACGCGCTCACGGTACGCGTGGACTCGCTCGCGTTCCTCGGCTCGTTCTTCCGCGCCGACCTCGTCGGCGATGTCCCCGAAGGGGTGCTCTTGCGCGCCGACCTACCGGTCGAGTCGATCCGCCGCCGCGGCATCGCCGAGAAGAGCATGCTCTCGGTGCTCTTGCCGCCGGATCGGATCCGCATCTACCCCGGGGGCCCCGTCCATCGCTGACGCGGCGCTCGCGCGCGCCGACGCCGTCGGCGCGGTCGTGCGGCCGGAGGCGAGCCGCGACGATCGGCTCATGCGGCTCTGCATCGCCGCCATCGGCCTGTATCTCGTCGTCGCCCTCGCGCTGCCACTGGGCCTCATGCTGGCCAAGAGCCTCGACGGCCCCAAAGAGGAGTTCGTCGGGCTCGCCAACTACGTCCGGTACTTCTCGACGCCGGCCCTTTTCCAGTCGATCGTCAACAGCCTGTGGGTTTCGGTCCTCAGCACGCTCATCACGGTGCCGGCGGCGTTCGTCTACGCCTACGCGCTGACGCGCTCGCGCATTCCGTTTCCCGGATTCTTCAAGACGGTCGCGCTCGTGCCCATCCTCGTGCCGTCGCTCCTGCCTGGACTAGCGCTCGTCTACCTGTTCGGGAACCAGGGCCTCTTGAAGTGGGCCCTGCTCGGCCACAGCATTTACGGTCCGATCGGCATCGTGATGGCCGAGGCCTTCACGACGTTCCCGCACGCGCTCTTGATCATCCTGGCCGCGCTGGCGCTGGCCGACGCGCGCCTCTACGAGGCGGCGATCGCCCTGCGCGCCTCGCGTGCGCGGATTTTCTGGACGGTCACCCTGCCGGGGGCGCGCTACGGCCTGATCAGCGCCACCTTCGTCGTCTTCACCACGGTCGTCACCGACTTCGGTGCGCCCAAGGTGATCGGCGGTCAATACAACGTGCTGGCGACCGACGTCTACAAGCAGGTGATCGGCCAGCAGAACTTCCAGATGGGCGCGGTGGTCAGCGTGATCTTGCTGGTGCCGGCGATCTTCGCGTTCTTCGTCGATCGCGCGGTGCGACGCCGGCAGGTCGCGCTGCTCTCCACGCGGGCCGTACCCTTCGAGCCCAAGCGCCAGCCCGTCTTCGACGCGGCCATGCTCGGCTACTGCGTCGTCGTCGGGCTCGCGATTCTCGGCATCGTCGCGATCTCGCAGTTCGCGGCCGTGGTGAAGTTCTTCCCGTACAACCTCAGCCTGACCTTGGCGCACTACGACTTCGACCAGAAGGGTGGCGGCGGCTGGGCATCCTACTGGAACTCGATTCGCCTGGCGCTCCTGACCAGCGTGGTCGGCACGTTCGTCGTGTTCGTCGGCGCGTACCTGGTCGAGAAGGCGCGCGGGTTCGCGCTGGGTCGCGGGCTCTTTCACTTCCTGGCGATGCTGCCGATGGCGGTGCCGGGCATGGTCCTCGGGCTGGCCTACATCTTCTTCTTCAACGCGCCGTCCAACCCGTTGAACGTGCTCTACCGGACGATGACGATCCTGGTCGTCAACACCGTCGTGCACTTCTACACGGTGGGCCATCTGACCGCGCTGACCGCGCTGCGCCAGCTCGATCCCGAGTTCGAGACCGTGTCGGCCTCGCTGAAGCAGCCCTTCTACCGGACCTTCTGGCGCGTGACGGTCCCGGTCTGCCTGCCCTCGACGCTCGACATCGCGATCTACATGTTCGTCAACGCGATGACGACCGTCTCGGGCGTCGTCTTCATCTACGGCCCCAAGACCGAGCTGGCCTCGATCTCGGTCCTCAACATGGACGACACCGGTGAGATCGCCTCCGCGGCTGCGATGGCGATGATGATCTTCTACACCAACGTCGCCGCGCGCATGGCCCACCTGCTGCTCGCACGCTGGCTCGAGCGCCGCACTCAGGCGTGGCGCCGGCGGTAAAATCGGCGCGGACCTAGCGTGAGAGACCAGGCCCGCGTCGTCATCGTCGGCGGCGGCATCGCCGGTTGCAGCGTGGCGTATCACCTGGCGCGGAAGGGCTGGACCGACCTGGTGCTCGTCGACAAGGGCGAGCTGACCAGCGGATCCACCTGGCACGCGGCGGGAATGGTCACGCACTTCCACACCTCGCCGACCCTGATGCGCATGCGCCAGTACAGCATCGAGCTCTATCGCCGCCTGCAGGCCGAGCCCGGCGCGGCGCAGCACTGGCACGAGGTCGGCAGCCTGCGGGTGGCCTCGAGCCACGATCAGCTTCGCTTTCTGCAACGCCAGGTCGGGATGGCCCGCGCGATCGGTCTCGACGTCGACACGATCTCGCCGTCCGAATCGCTCCGGATCTTTCCGCTCATGTCGGCGGAAAACCTCCACGGCGCGATGTACCTGCCCGGCGATGGCTGGCTCGATCCGAGCGGCGCCACGATGGAGCTGGCCGCCCACGCGCGGCGACTGGGCGTCGAGATTCGCACCGGAGAGCGCGTGACCGGGATCGCGCGCGGTCCGCGCGGCGAGGTCACCGCGGTCGAGACCGATCACGGCCGGATCCGTACCGCGATCGTCGTCAACGCCGGCGGCATGTGGGCGGCCCAGGTCGCTGCGATGGCCGGCGTGAGCCTGCCGATCACGCCCCTAGTCCACCAGCACCTGGCGACGAAGCCGATCGCCGGCAGCGAGCTCGCGCGCTCGACGCCGTGCCTGCGCGATCCGGAGAACTTGGTCTACATGCGCGAAGAAGTCGGCGGCTTCCTCATCGGCGGCTTCGAGAAGAGCCCGGTGGCGTGGTCCGTCGGCGGCGTGCCCTGGGATTTCACGCAGCAGCTCCTGCCCTCGGACTGGGAGCTGTTCAACGAGATCCTCGAAGGCGCGATCCGGCGCGTGCCGATCCTCGCCAAGGCCGAGCTGGCGCATCTGGTGAATGGGCCCGAGGGGATCACGCCCGACAGCCGGCCGTTGCTCGGGCCGGTGCCCGGCGTGCTGGGTCTCTGGATCGCCGCCGGGCTCTCGCACACCGGCTTCGGCGCGGGCGGCGCCATCGGCCACATCGTTGCCGAGTGGCTGGTCGAGGGCGAGCCGCCGCACGATGTGACCGAGCTGAACGTGCGCCGCTTCGGGCCGGTGTACGAGGATCGCGCTTACGCCGCCGAGCGTGCCCGCGAGTCGTACCGCTACTACTACATGCTGCGCTACCCCCACGACGAGAACGAGTGGGCGCGCGAAAAGCGCCTGAGCCCGCTCGATGCGCGGCTCGGCGCCGCGGGCGCGGTGTTCGGCGAGAAAAACGGCTGGGAGCGCCCGAACTATTTCGTGCCCGGAACCGCCGGGCGGCGCGCCGGCGCCGATCAGCGCCGCTGGGGCTGGTCGCGGGCTGCGTTCTTCGAGAGGGTGGGGGCCGAGCACAGTGCGGTGCGCGAGCGGGTCGGGCTCTTCGACTTCACCTCGTTCGGCAAGCTCGATGTGAGCGGGCCGGACGCACTGGCGCTGCTCCAGCACCTGGCCGACAACGACGTCGACCGGCCGGTCGGCAGCGTGATCTACACGCAGCTCCTCAATCCCCGCGGCGGCATCGAGAGCGACCTGACTGTCACGCGTTGGGCCCCCGATCGGTTCCGTGTGACGACCGGAAGCAACTTCGTCGCGAGCGACCTCGGGTGGATCGAGATGCATCGGCCGCCGGGCGGCGCGGTCGAGATACAGGACGTGACCAATCGGTTGGCGTGCATCGGCCTCTGGGGTCCCGACGCGCGCCGAGTGCTCCCGGCCGTCACCGCCAGCGACGTGTCCAACGCCGCGTTTCCTTATATGTCGGCGCGCCGGATCGAGGTCGCCGGCGTGCCGGTCGACGCGCAACGCGTGACGTACGTCGGCGAGCTCGGCTGGGAGCTCTACGTGGAGAACAGGCACGCGGAGCTGGTCTGGGACGCGCTCTGGAGCGTGGGCCGGCCGTTCGGGATCGAGCCCTGCGGGTACAAGGCCGTCGATTCGCTGAGGCTCGAGAAGGGCTATCGCTACTGGAGCACCGATCTGACGCCGGCCGAGAACCCGTACGAGGCCGGCCTCGGCTTCTGCGTCCGCCTGGACAAGGGCGATTTCATCGGGCGCGAGGCGCTGCGCCGCATCAAGGCCGAGGGCCCCCAGCGAAAGCTCTGCACGGTCACCTTGTCGGCTCCGCTTCCCCTCGATTCGGATCTCTATGGCGGCGAGGCGGTGTACGTCGACGGGCGCGTGGCCGGCCGGCTCAGGAGCGCTGGCTGGGGCTACACGGTAGCCAGGCACATCGGATTCGTCTACCTGCCGCCCGCGCTCGCCGCGGCCGGCACCGCGCTCGAGGTCGAGGCGTTCGGAGAGCGCTATGCCGCCGAGGTGGCGGCCGACGTGCTCTACGACCCAGCGGGCTCGCGGCTTCGCGCGTAGCGGGAATCCATCTCGCGCCGAGCCCCCGCCTATAATAATGAGACGATGTCGAGCCCGTTCCTGACGGCCGCCCAGCTCGCCGACGCCCAGGCGCTCCTCGAGCGCCTGATCAGCGAGCACAAGCCCGGGTACGCGCTCCAGCGCGAGTTCCAGACCGATCCGGGCATCTATCAGCTCGACCTCGAGCGCATCTGGCGGCGCGGCTGGCTGTTCGCCGGCCACACCTGCCAGATCAGAGAACCCGGCGACTACTTCGTCTTCGACATCGATACCGACTCGATCATCGTCGTGCGCGGCGACGATCGGCGAATCCACGCGCTTCACAACACCTGCCGTCATCGCGGCATGAAGGTCTGCCAGGCCGAGTCCGGTCACGTCACGCGGATCGTGTGTCCGTATCACCAGTGGTCGTACGGCAGGGACGGTGAGCTCGTCGCGTGCGGCGGCATGGATCGCGAAGGCGACCTCGACCGCCGCGATTTCGGCCTGCACCGGGTTCACGTTCGCGAGGTCGGCGGGCTGATCTTCGTGTGCCTGGCCCCGGAGCCGATGCCGTTCGCAGAGGCCGAGCGCTCGCTCGGCGCGCTCCTGCGTCCCCAGGGTCTCGAGCGCGCCCGGGTGGCGGCGACGCGGAGCTACGAGGTGCGCGCGAACTGGAAGCTCGTCTGGGAAAACAACCGCGAGTGCTGGCACTGCAACGTGAACCACCCGCAGTACGTCAAGGCCAACTACGACAACGCGCCGATCGACGACCCCGCGCTCAAGCGCGAGATCGAGGCCCGGGCGCGCGCGACCTCGGACGGGATCTCGGCCGAGGGACTCACGATCGACTACGAGGAAGCCGGCATGGTGCGCTTCCCCTCGCGGGATCGCTGGTGGTCCATCAACCGGACGCCGCTGGTGCCGGGCTGGGTGAGCGAGTCGATGGACGGCCGGCCGGTCGCGCCGCTGATGGGCGCCTATTCCACGCGCGACGTCGGAACCTTGCGCATGCGCACGATGCCGAACTTCTGGGACCATGCGAGCAGCGATCACGCGGTGTCGACGCGACTGGCGCCGGCGGGTCCGCAGAAGACCCTGGTGCAGGTGCAGTGGCTCGTCCACGAGGATGCCGTCGAGGGCAAGGACTACACGCTCGACGCGCTGCTGCCGTTCTGGCAGCTCACCAGCGAGCAAGACTGGGAGCTCTGCGAGAAGAATCAGGCCGGCGTGAGCTCCTCGGCGTTCACGCCGGGGCCGTACTCGACCAAGCGCGAGTACAACGTGATCCGCTACACGGATTGGTACCTGCAGGAGATCGCCAAGCCGTAGTGCTGGGCACATCGTGGCCCGGGCGTATGGACAGGCTCATGCCTCTATATAATGGGCGCGCGATGCTCACGCGTCTGACCGCTCGAGCTCGCTGCCCGCGCGCCGTCGGGACGATCGCGATCGCGCTCGTCACCGCCCTGGCGCTCGGCTGCGCTCTGCACGGCGACGTCGTCATCGGCGATTCGCCGGATTCCGACCTGATGACGATGGTCGACTCCGACGACGCGCGGCGGCTGTTGGCCGAGCTCCTGGCGCGCCGCGCCGGCGGCCTCCGGCTGGCTGCCGGCGCGACCTCGGACGCGCGCCTGGCCAGCCTGGGCGTCGTGTCCGAGTCGCTGAACGTCGCGCGGCTCCCCGACCAGGCGCGCCTGCGTCAGCTCGCGCGCGAGATCTCGATGGATTTCGGCGCGCTCGTCTTCGCGAAGGCGCTCGGCGCCGACGCACGGAGCCAGGCCGTCCAGGCCGCGTTCGATCGTTACCTGCGCGAGGGTCCCGAGCGCTCCGGGGTGGCGCTCAGACAGCCGGACGCCTTTCCCTACACCCTGGTCTTCGTGCCGTCGTGGCTGCACAAGAGCCATCCCGAGACCGGATCGGACTTCGAGTTCCAGCGGGCGATCGTCGGCAAGCACGGCATTCGCGCCAAGCTCGTGCCGACGGGTGAGAGCGATTCCGTCGAGGCCAACGCGCTCGTGCTTGCCGATACGATCCGCGAGCTCGGCTGCGGCGGTGGTCCTCTCGTGATCGTCAGCGCGAGCAAGTCGGGCGCCGAAGCGGCGCTGGCGCTGACCGGCCTGACGCTGGCGGAGTCGAGCTGCGTCGCGGCCTGGATCAACATCGCCGGGGCGCTCGGCGGTACGCCGCTGGCGGACGCCGCACTGCGGCCGCCGGTGAAGTGGCTGGCCCGCGGAATCTTCTGGTTAAGCGGCTGGAGCTGGGACGCGCTGGTCTCGCTGGCGACGAAGCCGAGCCGCCAGCGTCTCGAGGGGCGGCGAATGTCCGAGACGATCACCGTGCTCAACATCGTGGCGGTGCCGGTCTCGGGCAGCGTGGGCTTTCAAGTCTACGGCGGCTACCAGGTTCTCGGATCTCACGGCCCCAACGACGGAGTCGTGCTTCTGGCCGACACCGTGTGGCCGAACGCGATCAACCTCGTCGCGTTCGGCGCCGATCACCTCTTCTTCCGGTGGCGCGACGAGGCGTACCTCCTGGCGCTGCTGCGAGCGCTCGACGTCGCGGTGCGCCGCTACGGCACGCCCCCACCTACGGCCGAGCTCGAACCTGCTGACTGACGTTTCCCGGCCCCTTGCCGTGTGTTGGAGAGCGTGTGCGGCACGGATAGCGGGCGATCGCGGTCTCGCGGCTCATAGCCCCGCACGGTCGAGCGTGATCGCGAGCGCCTGGGTATAGGTCAGCTCCGCCAGGTCGCCCGTGTCGACGTCCTGCAGGCTCGCACCACCCTTCACCTTGATGGTCTCGCTGTTGCCCCGAGGCCACTTGACGGTCACGGTCTGCGCCGTTCGATCGATTGCCTCGATCGTAGCGATCGCGACCACCTGACGGCCGACGCTCGCCGCTGGCGCGTCCCCTGAGCTGGCTGTGGACGGTGCCTGCCGCGTGATCACGCCCGCCGCGGCGCCCGGCATTCGCTTCGCCCGCAGCACCAGCGCTTCCATGTAGGCGGCCACGACCGGATCGCCGACGGCCATCGTATCGAGCTTCCTGGGATCCTTGACCTCGAGCGTGACGGTGCCGCCGCGCGGGCCCTTCAACGTGACCGTGCGATTCGTCTTGTCGATCGCGTCGACCCAGGCGCGGATCGTGACCGTTCCGGCCTCGCCCACCCCCTCGTTCACGGCTGCGGGCGTCTCGGCGGCGTTCGGCACACCCGTCGATCGGCAGGCCTGGGACAGGAGCATCGCCGACACGGCAACCGCCGCGATCACCGTCTGCATCGAAGTTCCCTCGCCTCCGTATTCGCTCCGGACCCGAAGGACATAGCACGAAAGTCTCACCTCTGATCTGTCGGTCTCGTGGCACCCTGGACCAGCGTCGCGCGATGTGGACGCGACGTGGGGGTCACGCCATGACCGGGGCGCGCTGGCCGCTGCTCTATCAGATCAACACGCGGATCTGGCTCTACGAGCTCGGCGCGACGCTTGGACGGCCGGCGACCCTCGAGGACGTTCCCGACACGGCGCTCGACGCGATCGCCGCCGACGGCTTCGGCTGGGTCTGGCTGCTCGGCGTGTGGCAAACCGGTGAGGTCGGGCCTCGGATCTCGCGCGAGCTGGCCGAGCTCCAGCCGGAGTACCGCGAGCTCCTGCCCGATTTCACCCTCGACGACGTCGGCGGCTCGCCGTTCGCGGTCCAGGACTACGTCGTCAACCGCGACTTCGGCGGGCCCAAGGCGCTCGAGCGCATCCGCAAGCGCCTGGCCGATCGCGGCATCCAGCTCATGCTCGACTTCGTGCCCAATCACACCGCCATCGATCACCCGTGGGCCTACGAGCATCCCGAGTTCTACGTCCACGGGACCGACGCCGACCTGGCGCGCGAGCCCACGAGCTACGTCCGCATCGACACACGCCTGGGCCCGCGCGTGCTCGCTCACGGCCGCGACCCGTACTTTCCCGGGTGGAGCGACACCTTGCAGGTGAACTACCGGCACGCCGGCTTCCGCGCGGCCATGCTCGCCGTGCTCGAGGGCATCGCCGGTCAGTGCGACGGCGTGCGCTGCGACATGGCGATGCTGCTGCTACCGGACGTCATCGCGCGTACATGGGGGGACCGCGCGCGGCCGGCCGACGGCAGCGCGGCGGTCGACGAGCCGTTCTGGCCGGCGGCGATCGCGCGCGTGCGCCAGCGCCGCGCGGATTTCCTCTTCATGGCCGAGGTCTACTGGGATCTCGAGTGGGCGCTGCAGCAGCAGGGGTTCGACTACACCTACGACAAGCGCTTCTACGACCATCTGCGCCAGCAGGACGGCGCGGCGGTGCGAGGCCATCTCCTGGCTGATCCGGAGTATCAGCGCCGGTCCGCACGGTTTCTCGAGAATCACGACGAGCCGCGGGCAACCGCTGCCTTTCCGCCGGCCGTCCACCGCGCCGCCGCGATCGTCGCGCTCCTGGCGCCGGGCCTGCGCTTCCTTCACGAGGGCCAGCTCGCCGGGCGCCGCGTGCGCGCCTCGAACCATCTCCGCCGGCGGGCGCCAGAGCCTGTCGATTCCGAGCTGGCCGCCTTTTACGCCCGCGTTCTCGCCTGCCTGCGACGTCCGGAGGCACGGGACGGCGACTGGCGGCTTCTCGACGTCGCCCCGGCCTGGGAGGGCAACCCTACCTGGCAGCGGTTCATGGCGTTTTCCTGGTCGAGCCCGAGCGGGCAGCTGCTCGTCGCCGTCAACTACGGCCCCACCCAGGGGCAGTGCTACGCCAGAATGCCCGTGGATCAGTCGGCCGGACGTACAATCGTTCTGCGCGATCTGATCAGCCCGACCACGACGTACGAGCGCGACGGCGACGATCTCGCCGGCCACGGACTCTATCTCGACCTTCCGGCCTGGGGACACCACGTCTTCGAGGTGTCTACCGCTCCCTGACCGGAAACGCGGCTGGAGCGACATGAGACACCTCGTCTGGATACTCGCGGGGCTCGCTCTGTGCCTCTGCGCTTCGGTCGGCTCGAGGGGAACCCTTGCCCTCGCCGCCGACACGCCGACCGCCGAGGAGACGAAGGCCGTGGCCGAGGAGGCCTACGTCTTCGCGTACCCGATGCTGGAGAACTACCGCGCGATGTACGCAGAGGCCGTCGACGGGCAGGCGAAGGCCTACATCGCGCCGTTCAACCGCTTCCATCACACCACATCGCTGACCGGCCCCGAGCTCAAGGCCGTCGTGCGGCCGAGCAACGACACGCTCTACTCGAGTGCGTGGCTCGACCTGCGCGCGGAGCCGATGGTCATCGGCGTCCCGGCGGTGCGCGATCAGCGCTACTACTCGTTTCAGCTCGTCGATCTCTACACACACAACTTCGCCTACATCGGCGCGCGGACTACGGGCTTCGACAAGGGGTACTACCTCGTCGCCGGCCCGACGTGGACCGGCGACAAGCCCGCGCGGGTCACCGCGGTGCTTCGGAGCGAGGGGGAGCTCGTCCACATCATCGGCCGCACCGCTGTCCAGGGCCCGACGGACCTCGCCACCGTGCGCGCGATCCAGAAGCAGTACACGCTGGTTCCGCTGAGCAAGTTCCTCGGGCGGCCGCCGGCCCGGCACGCCGGCGGCGAGTTTCCGCACTTCGATCAGAAGCGTGCCGACGGCGTGGGCTTCATCGCCTACACGAACTTCCTCCTCGGCCAGGCCGAGCCGCATGCGAGCGAGCGAGGCTTACTCGAGCGATTCGCGACGATCGGGATCGGGCCGCACCGCAAGCTCGACGCGAATCGGCTCGCGCCAGACATCAAGAAGGCGATCGAGGACGGCATCGCCGCCGCTCGCACGAAGATCGCCGCGCAGAAGCTCGGCGTCGAGAAGAACGGCTGGACGTTGACGAGCGCGGCGTTCGGCACCCGCGAGCGGATGCAGGGTCGTTACCTGGCGCGGGCCGCCGCGGCTCGCGCCGGACTCTACGGCAACGACCAGGAGGAAGCGTTCTACCCGACGACCCAGGTGGACGTGACCGGTAATGCGCTGGACGCGTCGAAGAACGGCTACGTCGTACGGTTCAGCAAGACGCAGCTGCCGCCGGTGAAAGGGTTCTGGTCGATGACCATGTACGCGCTGCCCTCGCAGCTGATGATCGCGAACCCGATCAGGCGCTACGCGATCGGCGATCGCACGACCGGGCTCAAGTACGGCCTGGACGGCTCGGTGACGATCTACATCCAGACGCGATCGCCGGGCCCGAGCCAGGAGACGAACTGGCTGCCGGCGCCCAAGGGCCCGTTCGCCCTCCAGCTTCGGATCTACTGGCCCAAGCCCGACGCCCTCAGGCCGGAGCTCTACGCTCCGCCGCCGGTCGAGGTCGCGCAGTAGACGGCGCTCGCCGGCCGGCACGGCCGGTCGGCTGTCGCGGCACGTACCGCTGGCGAATCGGCATCTTCAGGGCGAACCCCTCGGGGAGCTTCGCGTCGACCGCGATGCCGTTCGCGACGGCGGCCTGATCGACCTTCCAGACGCCGCCGGTACGCGCGACGAGATCGGCGAGGCTCTCGCCGGCGCGGATCGGGCTCGGGCGCAGGCGCGCCTCCACGATGCGATCGCGCTCGTCCTGCCGCAGCGGGCGGAAGCTCGACGCCGTTCGCACGAAGGTGTCGCGGTAGGTCTCGAAGGCGCGGATCGCGGAGGCCCCGGCCACCCGGAACACGCGATCCTGGTACGCGATCCACGTGAGGAGCATGCGCGCCTCGCGATCCTGGGCGATCAGCTGGGCGGCGGGGAGCCCGGCGATCGTGCGCCGCGTGAGCTCTCGCACCAGCCGCTCGTCGAGACCGTCCTTGCGCGCGCCCGCGACCGGATCCTGGCCCTCGCCTGCGATCTCGAGCGCGGTGACCGCCCGTCCTTCGGGCTCGGCGGCGATCGCGGAGCTCGGCGTGTTCTTCAACGTCCATCGCGCGGGCATCTCGAGAGCGAGCGCCAAGGCTGGATGCTGGAAGACGTTGTTGACGAAAATACCGTTGGCCGGATCGGGGCCGATCACGAGCCCGTCGAGGCGGGCCAGGAACGCCGGCCGGGTTGCGGCGATGGGCTTCGCGGCGCCGCGGGCAAGTGTGCGCGCCGCGGCGGTCGTGTCCCTGACCCGCTCGGGCGTCGCCGGATGGTTGGCGAAGAAGCTCACGCGCGAGGGATCGGAGCCGGCCAGTGCCTGCTCGCGCTCGAGCGTGTGCAGCATGGCCGGCAGCCCCGCCGGATCCCAGCCGGCGCGCGCGGCGAGCTCGATGCCGATCTTGTCGGCTTCGCGCTCCTGCTCGCGGCTGTAGGGCGCGAGCACGAGCCCGCTCGCCAGCTTGCCGACGCCGCCGAGGATGCCGCCGAGCGCTGGGCTCACGACGCCCACGATCGCGCTCGGGATCCCGAAGAGCACCGTGAAGGGCGTCGTGGCTTCGAGCCGGCGCACCGAGTGGCGCGCCACCACGTGGCCGATCTCGTGGCCGATCACGCCGGCCAGCTCGTCTTCGCTATTGGCGAGCGCCAGGATGCCCCGCGTGACGTAGACGAACCCGCCGGGTAGCGCGAAGGCGTTGGGCTCGGTGTCGTCCGCGACGTGAAACTCGTACGCGGTCTCCTGCCGCTCCTTCGCCTGGACGACGAGGCGCCTCCCGATCTCGCGGACGTAGCCGGCGAGCGCCGGGTCGCGCACCAGACCGATGGTCTGCTCGACCTCGCTCGCCGCCTCCTGGCCGAGCTCGCGCTCCTTCTTGGTCGAGATCATCGACGGACGCGACGACCCGCCCGCGCAGCCGGCAAGCGCGGGCGTGGCGAGCGCCGCCAGCAGACCCAGGCAGCACCGCCTTCGCGTCGTCGGAAATCCCCCGCTGATCGTCACGGGACTTGCGTGATGCTCACTTCTCCTTGACCAGGAACATGTCGCGCCGGTTCCTCGCCCAGCACCCCTCGGCGGACTCCCGGCACAGCGGCCGCTGCTCACCGTACGAGACGATCGTGATGCGGTCGCTCGTGACCCCGTGCGACACGAGATAGTTCATCGCCGAGCGCGCGCGCCGATCGCCGAGTGCCAGGTTGTACTCGTCGGTGCCGCGCTCGTCGCAGTGCCCCTCGATCAACAGCACAAACCCGCTGTTCCTGACCAGCCACGTGGCGCTCGCATCGAGGATCTTGGTATCGTCCGGGCGCAACGCCGCCGAATCGAACGCGAAGTGGATCGGCTTGAGCGCGTCCTCCGCTCGATAGTCCTTCGGCGGCACCGTGCGCGGCGCGGCCGGAGCCGGCGTCGGCGCGGCGGGGGCCGCGGGCGCCGCCGGCGCCGCCGGAGCGGCCGCCGCCGGCGCCGGCGCAGCGGGGGGCGGGGCCGGTGCCGGCGCCGATGTTTGACTGGTCGTCGCCACCGGCCGCTTCGCGCACGCCGAGACGAACAGGAGCCCGACGATCATCGAAGCGAGAATCGAACGGTCAAGGATCGTCCGCACGTTGGTTCCTCCGCTCAGGCTGGGTTTTCGCTACACGTGTTGGGACATGATCCGCTTCCCAGACTCACCGGCACGGTAGCACGCCCCGAGCGGCGCCGGAAAGTGTCGCGTTGCTCGGGAACGCACCCCGCTTGCCAATGACGATAGAATCGCTCCCGTGACCCTGTCCGGGTCAGGGAGATAACCGAGCATGCCCTGGGATCCACGCATCCAGGCGCTCGTCGACCGTTATCCGGCGCTGCGCGCGGTGGGCAATACGCCGCTCGTGCCGGTGGACGTGCTGCGGCGCGAGCTGCCCGACGTCGAGGTGTTCGCCAAGCTGGAGTCCCTGAATCCCGGGGGCTCGCTGAAGGACCGCCCCGTGCTCAGGATGCTGCTGAGCGCCGTCGACGACGGCCGGCTCAGGGCCGGCCAGACCGTTCTCGACAGCTCGTCGGGCAACGCGGGTATCGCCTACGCGATGATCGGCCGGATGATCGGCGTGCCGGTCGAGATCGTCATCCCCGACAACGCCAGCGCCGAGCGCAAGAAGCGGATGCGCGCTCACGGCGCACGCCTCACGTTCACGGACGCGCTGCTCGGGTACGACGAGGCGCTCCGCGAGGTGCGCCGGCGCTACGAGGCCAGCCCCGGGCAGTACTTCTTCTGCGATCAGTACGGCAACCAGGACAACTGGCGCGCGCACTACGAGACGACCGCGGTGGAGATCCTGGAGCAGACCGGCGGCCGGATCACCCACGTCGTGGTCGGCGTCGGCACCGGCGGGACCTTGACCGGGATCGGACGGCGGCTGAAGGAGCACGACCCGGCGATCCGCCTGGTGTGCATCATTCCCGAAGCGTTTCCCGGCGTCGAGGGACTCAAGCCGCTCGGACGCGCCGAGGACATCGTGCCGGCGATCCTGGACGAGAAACTCATCGACGAGCGCGTGCCGGTCACTGTCGACGAGGCGTACGCGATGTGCGTGCGCCTGGCGGCGGCCGGATTCTTCGTGGGTCAGTCGTCGGGCGCGTACATGGCCGGCGTCGAGCGCGTCGCACGACGCATCGGGCGTGGTCGCTTCGTCACCCTCTTCAACGACATCGGCGAGCGCTACTTCTCCACCCGCCTCTGGGACTGAGCGCGCGCCTAGGCCAGGCGCGGCGCGACGCGCTCGACGAACAACCGCATCGATTTCAGGATGCGCTCGTTGGGGATCGTGCCGCCGGGATTCATCCACATCGAGAGCGTCGAGAAGCCCATCGTCTCGCGCAGCGCCATGAGCCGCTCGGCGACGGCCCCGGGCGTTCCGAACACCGCGTAGTCCTCCAGCACCTCGTCGTAGGAGATCTCGGCCAGCCGGGTCGATCGCGCCTCGCGCGCTTGGGCGGTCTGCGCGGTCGCGCCATCGGACTTCTTCAGCGCCTTGCTGATCGAGCGGAAGAACCCCATCGTGCTCGCCTCGGGCTCTTCGCGAGCCTGGCGCGCGGTCTCGGCGACATAGAGCGGGATGCTCACGCCGACGTCGCCGCGGCCCGGATGTCCCGACTCTTTCCACGCGGCGTGATACGTCGGCAGATGTCGCTGCAGGTCGGAGAGCGCCACCGTGCGCACCGCCACGAACACCGGCGCTCCCAGTCGTCCCACCAGGGGGTACGTCTCCGGTGTCGTGGCGGCGATGCGGATCGGGGGGTGCGGCTTCTGGAACGGCTTGGGCATGATGCACACGTCCTGGAACTGGAAGTACTTGCCCTGATGGGAGAACCGTTCCTGCGTCCACGCCTTCGTGAGGATCTCGAGCGTCTCCAGGAAACGGTCGCGACTCTCGGCGTACGGGATGTTGAAACCCTGGTAGTGCCCCGGAAGACCGCTTCGCCCCACGCCGAATTCCAGTCGTCCCTTGGAAATGTGATCGACCGTCGCGACGTCCTCGGCCAGACGCAGCGGATGGCTCAGCGGCAGGACCTGGACGGCGATGCCGATCTTGACGCGCCGCGTGCTGGCGGCGGGTGCGAGGCGATCACCAGAGGTGATGCAAGTACCGATCGATCCTTCTGGAAATGGATCTCGGCGAGCCAGACGGCGTCGAAACCCATGGCCTCGGCAGCCCGCATCTGGCCGAGCGATTCGTCGAAGGCCGCCGCGTCGCTGACCCCCGGTGGACTCGCAAACTCCGTGAACAGACCGAATTCCATTCAAGCCCCCCGTTGAAATTCGGGATATTCTACGGCTGAGCGTCCCATGACGGGGGGCCAAGACTGAGGGGGCCAACAATGGCAGGCGACAGGGTGTTCGATCGGACAGCAGAAGATCTCGGCAACATCATCCTGCTCGAGCACGTCAACGTGAAGATCCCGGATCAGATCACGGCGACGAACTTCTACGTGACCGCGCTCGGGCTCACGCGCGACCCGTACATCATGACCGGCACCGAGAACATGTGGATCAACGCGGGCCAGCAGCAGTTCCACATGCCGACCGGCAAGCCGGAAGTGGTCCGCGGCACGATCGGATTCGTCGTGCCGGACCTCGAGGGCCTGAAGACGCGGCTCACGGGCGCGCGCGAAAAGCTCGGCGGCACGAAATTCATGTGCGCCGCCGACGACAAGTATGTGAGCGTCACGTGCCCGTGGGGCAACAAGATGCGCTTCCACGCCCCCGGCCCCGAGTTCGGCGAGATGACCCTCGGCATCCCGTACGTGGAGTTCAACGTGCGGCCGAACACCGCCGTCGGGATCGCGAAGTTCTATCAGATGGCGATGGGCGCCCCCGCGAGCGTCACGTTCAACGGCAACACCTCGGCGAAGGTTCAGGTCGGCGTGAAGCAGTGCCTGATCTTCCGCGAGACCAACGAGCCCGAGGTGCCGTACGACGGTCATCACATCGCGATCTATGTGACGAACTTCTCGGGTCCGCACCGGTGGCTGAAGGATCGTGGGCTCATCAGCGAGGAGTCGAACCCCGTCCAGTACCGGTTCAAGGACATCGTCGATCCGGAGACGTCGAAGGTCCTGTTCACGATCGAGCACGAGGTGCGCAGCGCGACGCATCCGATGTTCATGCGCCCGCTGGTCTCCCGCAACCCGGCCCAGATCCAGCGGACCTACCAGCGCGGCCGCGACGCGTTCTATCCCGGCGCCAACTAGAGTCGGCTGAGGCAGGACTTCCCGTCGCCGGCCGCCCGGCGACGGGAAGCGATTCACTTCGCGACGCTCCCCCGCGCTCTCCGCGAGGGATCCTTCCGTCTACCCGTTCAAGAGACTCCTACTTGTGCAAGAGACCCGGCAGAATGCTGTTCGTGACCGGGTTCGTCACGGTGTTCACGGTGTTCGTGACGGTCGTGACGAGGTTGGTCACCGGGTTCGTCGGCGCCGTCACCGGCGGCGCGACAGGCTGAGTGACCGCGCCGGTCAGGCCCGTCAAGGCGCCGGTCGCTCCGCCAGTCAGGCCGGTGAGCGCGCCGGTCGCGCCGCCCGTCACGCCGGTCAGAGTGCCCGTCACGCCGCCGGTGACACCCGTGAGCGTGCCTGTCACGCCGCCGGTCACCCCGTTGAGCGCGCCGGTCGCACCGCCGGTCACGCCGTTCAGCGTGTTCGTGGCGGCGCCCGTCAGACCGGCGACGGCGTTGCCCACCGCGCCGACCGTTCCGTTCGCCGTGTTCGCGACCCCACCGACGACGGTCGTGACCGTGCCCTTCACTGTCGGGTCGCCGTTCCCGCCGCCGCCCGAGCCGGTCTGACCCAACGTGCTGGGAGCATAGGTCGGCACACCGAAGAGCTGTTGAGCGTCACGCAGCGAGATCTCCTTCACCTCGGCGCTCAGCGCCTCGGTGCTGGCCGTCGGCGCGCTCTTCGGCACGGCGCTGAATTCGGAGGCCAGCGACGAGGCCGTCTCCTTCGTGATCTTCTCCGGCGCCGGCACCGGGCGCGAGCTGACCACCGTCACGCGCTCCAGCGCGCCCACGTTCACAGCCGGGCCCGTGTGCGCGCCGGTCTGGTCGAGCTTGGTCACGTCGACCAGCCCCTTCAGAATAGTGATCGTCGAGCGATGACCTTCGGGAATCGGCGACACCTCGGCGATGACGACGGTGCCGCGGATCGCGGTGACCGCGTTCGGCGTCTTGATCTCGACCACCTCGCCCGGCTTCATCAGCCCGCGGGCGACGGCGACCGCGATGCGGCCGGAGCCGAGGTTGATCGTGGCGACGCCGGGCACCTCGGTGATGGTGAGGACCGACCGCTCGCGCGCCGTGACGGTGGCCTTGCCGCCCAGCAGCACGCGTACGAGCGAGCGCTCGCCGGTGGTGATTCGATCGCGGAGGAACAGATCGTCCTTGAAGTGGAGCGGCCGCGGCTCGGGCAGCGCCACGCGCGCGACGGTGGCAAGCCCTTCGACGGTGGTCACCACTCCCACCCGCTCCTGCGCGAGAGTGGAGGACGCCAGCAGCAGAGCTGCGGCGCCGGTCAGCAACATGGCGGCGATCACGCGCTTCACGAGACTCATCGAGCTCTCCCTTGCCCGCGGCCGGCCTCGATCCATTTTGGGACGCACGCGGCAAGTGCGTGAAGCAGCAAGCAAAATGCCACAGAAATCCGGATTTCCGAAAAAGTCTAACCGAAAGGTTCTACTAGATTCCTACCACCGGCCACCGCGTGCGCGGTGGCCACGCCTGAGCCAGTCTGGCAGACCCTGGTCACTCTGACCGTGCCGCGTGTGTTTCCGGATTCTTGCGTTCATGCGCGCCCCGGACTACGCTCGCGCTCACGGGCGAGCGCTTCGCTCCAGCAAGGGAGCTGTGACATGTCCCAGAGAGTGATGTCGGCCGACAGCCACATGGACCTCATCTATTTGCCGCCCGACACCTTCACCTCGCGGATGGCCTCGACGTGGCGCGATCGCGCGCCGCGCGTCGCGGAGCGCGACGGCCGCAAGGTGTGGGTGTCCGGCGACGCCGTGCTGGGACCGTGGGGCGTGTACGGCCCGGGCGTGACCGGCGGACGGCGCGGCCGCATCCTGGCCGAGGCGGGCTTCGCCTCGGGCACGCAGACCCGGCCCTCGAATCCCGTCGAGCGGCGCCAGGACCAGGAGCGCGACGGCGTCGAGGCCGAGATCATCTACGGCATCATCGGCATCTCGCGCGGGCTCTTCACCCACAGGGGCATCGCCGACCACGAGACGCTCGCGGCCGTGTATCGCGCCTACAACGACTACATCGCCGATTTCAACCGCTCGCAGCCCGGACGCTTCTTCGGCCTCGGCTGCTTGCCGAACCACGACGCGATGGCGGCGGCGGACGAGGTGCGCCACTGCGCCGAGCTCGGCTTGCGCGGCGCCGTCTTCGTGCCGTGGGGCTCGAAGCTCCCGGTGTGGCACCCAGTATGGGAGCCCCTGTGGGCGACCGCCGAAGAAACTGGCCTTGTCGTTTCTTTCCACGTGTTCGAGGGCGGCGCCGCCACCGTCGGCTATGCGGTGGAGGGCATCCAGAGCCCGGCGTCCGCCGGCTCGTGGACCGTCGTCGCGCCGCTGCAGATGGACGAGATCTGCGCCTCGGTGATCCTGTCCGGCGT
>Ga0075433_10000238_pt1 | contig 31539 bp, 26 predicted proteins | sample RhiMethybrSRZTD2_FD_75299 | JGI IMG/M metagenome (GOLD analysis project Ga0075433, IMG submission 75299) | Populus rhizosphere microbial communities from Tennessee, USA - Rhizosphere MetaG P. TD hybrid SRZTD2 | ecosystem: Host-associated > Plants > Roots > Rhizosphere > Soil | place: USA... | reverse complement strand
GCGCCGCTCGGCGATGTCCAGGTTGGACATGATCTTGATGCGCGAGATGATCGAGTTCAGGAGGTTGCGCGGCGGCGTGTGCGTCTCCTTGAGGACGCCGTCCTGCCGCAGCCGGATCTTGATGACCTTCTCGAAGGGCTCGATGTGGATGTCGCTCGCCTTCTCCGAGAGGGCCTTGATGATCAGGTTGTTGACGATCTTGATGACCGGGGAGCCCGAGGCCTCCGCCTGCGCCTTCGAGAGGTCGACGACCTCCTCGACCTCCTTCTTGATCTCCATGTCGACGTCGGGAAGCTCCTCGGGGTTCATCTCCGAGAGCGCCGTCTCGGCCGCCTGGGCCGCGTCCGTCGGCATGGTGAGGGAGGCCTCGGCGCCCTCGGTCCCGTTGGTTTCGCCGCCGTACGCGCGGGCGATGTTCCGGCGGATCGTCCGCTCGGTGCTCACCACGGTGCGCAGGTCGCAGTTCGTCAGGGTCCGCACGTCGTCGAGCTTGAGGATGTCGAAGGGGTTGCCCACGGCGAGCGTGAGGAGGTTGCCCAGCCGCGCGACGGGAAGGACGCAGTAGTAGGAGGCGAGCTCCTGGTTGAGCGATTCGAGCGCCTCCTTGGCCGGCGCGATCTTGTCGAGGTCGATCGGCGAGAAGTTGGTCTCCTGGGCCATCGCGCTCAGGAGGCTCGTCTCGTCGAGGTACTCGCGCTGGAGGAGGAAGTCGGCGAGCGAGGCGACGTCGGCCTTCTCGGCGGCCGCGAACGCCTCCTCGAGCCGGTTCACGTCACCCGCGCCGTGCTTCAGCAGCACCTTCTTGATGCGCTGGGCGAACTTGTCCTTCATCGGATCCCCCCTACTTGGCTCCGGCCGGCTCCGTCGGCCCCGTCATGTGGAACCTGGAGATGTTCCCCTCGATCTGGGAAACGGTCGACAGGTAGAAGAAGGCGATGGAGCCCGATTGCTTCTCGATCAGCTCGACGACGTCGTGCGGCGGCGGCCCCGCGATGGCCACGAGCAGGACGCGCCCGATCTTGTCGAGCACCGTGAACTGGTGCTCCATCATCTGCGTTACGGGAAAGAGCCCCACCACGTCGCGCGCGACCTTGTACGACGACGCGTCGATGTACGGCAGGTTGAGCTGGCGGCTGATCGCCCGCAGGAGGTCCACCTCCGAGAGCAGGCCCATCTCGTGGAGGACGCGGTGGAGCGGGACCCCGCTCGCCTTCTGCCGGCTCACCACCTCGCCGAGGACTTCCTCCTTGAGGAGGCCCTCGTCCTTGAGGATGTCCTGCAGGTTCTTCTTCACCACCTTCGGCAGATTCGACATGTCTTCCCCTACCCGCGCTGGAACGTCTTCTTCAGGTCTTCCGGATCCCCGCTGTACTGGAGCGCGATCTCGTACGTGATGCTGCCCGCCTTGTAGAGCTCGTACAGGGACTGGTTCATCGTCCGCATCCCCAGCTTGCCCGACGTCTGGATCACCGAGTAGATCTGGTGCGCCTTGTTTTCGCGGATGAGCGACCGCGCGGCGGGCGTCATCGACAGGATCTCGGCGGCGAGGACGCGGCCCTTGCCGTTCGTCTTCGGGATGAGCTGCTGGCAGAAGATCGCGGAGAGCGTGAACGAGAGCTGGGTCCGCACCTGCTGCTGCTGGTACGCGGGGAAGACGTCGATGATGCGGTTGATCGTCTGGACCGCGTCGCTCGTGTGCAGGGTCGCGAAGGTGAGGTGGCCCGTCTCGGAGATCGTGAGGGCCGACTCGATCGTCTCGAGGTCGCGCATTTCGCCGATGAGCACGACGTCGGGGTCCTGCCGCAGGATGTGGCGGAGGGCCGTCTTGAACTCGCGCGTGTCGGAGCCCACCTCGCGCTGGTTGATGAGGCTGTTCTTGTTCCGGTGGACGAACTCGATGGGATCCTCGACCGTGATGATGTGGTCGTGCTCGGTGGCGTTGATGTAGTCGACCATCGCCGCGAGGGTCGTCGACTTTCCGCTGCCCGTCGCGCCGGTGCAGAGGATGAGGCCGCGCGGCAGCTCGCACAGCTCCTGGCAGACCTTGCGGGGGAGGCCCAGGTCGTCGAACCCGCGCACCGAGTTCGGCACGAGCCGGAAGACGGCGCCGACCGAGCTCCGCTGGAGGAAGACGTTCGTGCGGAACCGGCCGAGGTTCTCGACGCCGAACGAGAAATCGAGCTCCCAGTCCTTCTCGAACCGGGCGATCTGCTCGTCGCTCAGGATCCCGTAGACGAGCTTCTGCGCCTCGTCCTTGGACAGGACCTCGAATTCCGTCGGCTTGAGCTGGCCGTCGACGCGGATCCTCGGAGGCGACCCCGCGGCGAGGTGCAGGTCGGAACCGCCGCGCTGAACCAGCAACTGCAGGAGCTCTTCCAGGCTGACCATGACGGCCCCCCGTGTTCGGGTTGTTACTCTTCCTCTTCCTTGTGGACCGCGGCCCGCGCGATGACGTCGTCCGTAAGCCGCTGCGGCATGGGATCGTAGTGGGAGAACTCGATCGAGTAGCTCCCCTCCCCGCCGGTCGCGGAGTGGAGGTCGGTCGAATAGCTCATGATCTCTTTCATCGGTATCTGGGCGCGGATCACTTGCAGGTTTCCCTGCGCGTCCATTCCCTGGATCCGCCCCCGCCGCGAGTTCAGGTCGCCCGTGATGTGCCCCATGTACTGCGCGGGGACGACGATCTCGATGTGGACGATGGGCTCGAGGAGCGCCGGCTTCGAGGCCCGGAACGCCTCCTTGAAGGCCTTCGAACCCGCGAGCTTGAACGACTCGGGCCCGGAATCCACGTCGTGGTACGAGCCGTCGAAGACCTCCACCTCCACGTCCACGACCGGATAGCCCGCGATGACGCCCTTGTCCATCGTCTCGCGGACGCCCTTCTCGATGGGCGGGACGAACTGCTGGGGAATGCGCCCCTGCGTGATGGAGTCGGTGAACTTGAACCCCTCGCCGCGCGCGGTCGGACGCACCCGCAGGTAGACCTCCCCGTACTGCCCGCGGCCGCCGCTCTGCTTCTTGTGCTTGTAGTGGCCTTCCGCCGAGCCGAGGATCGTCTCCTTCAGCGCGATCTTGGGCGGATGGGTCACGAGCTGGACCTCGAATTTCCGCTTCAGGCGGTGGATCACGACGTCGAGGTGGAGCGTGCTCATCCCCGAGATCACGAGTTCCGCCGTCGCCGCGTCGCGCGAGAACTTGAACGTCGGGTCGCTCGCGGCCAGCTTGTGGACCGACTCCGACATCCGCGCCAGGTCCACCTTGGACTTCGGCTCCACGGCGAGGGAGACCATCGGCACGGGGAACGCGTAGCTCGGGTAGTGGATGAGGTGCGCGGGCTCGCAGACGGTGTCGCACGTGTTGAGTTCGTCGACCTTCGTGACGCAGACGATGTCGCCCGCGATCGCGGCGGTGCAGGGCCGGGGATCCTTGCCGAAGGGCTTGTACATGCCGCCCATGCGGGCCGACTTCCCCGTCCTCTGGTTGAAGACCTGGTGGTCGCTCGTGAGCGTGCCGCTGTAGACGCGGATGTACGACAGCTTGTGCACGAACGGGTCGGCCACCGACTTGAAAACCTGGCCGGAGAGATGCGCGGACGCCTTGGGCTCCCACGCGAGCTCTTCCTTCGTCTCCGGATTGACGCCCTTGCGCGGCCGGCCCTCGAGCGGCGACGGCAGGTCCTTCGCGAGGAAATCCATGACCTCGGCCACGCCGACGTCCTTTTTCGCGGAGCAGCACAGGACGGGCACGATCCGCCCCTCGGCGATCGCTTTCGGGAGCGCCTTGAGGATCTCCTCGGGGGTCGGGACTTTCCCCTCGAGGTACTCCTCCATCATCTTGTCGTCGATTTCGTAGAGGGACTCCCTCGCCTCGGACGCCAGGCTCGCGAGCTCCGCCGGAATCTGGCCGGCCTTGTCGACGAGGCTGACGACGCCCTTGAAGGAGGCGCCCTGTCCCTCCGGAAGGAGCAGGGGGACGCATTCGCGGCCGAAACTCTCGCGGATCTCGCCGAGCACCTTCGGGTAATCCGCGTTCTCGTGGTCCATCTTGTTGATGAGCACCACGCGCGCCACGCCGATCTTCACCGCGCGGTCCCACATCTTGCGGGTGTTGACCTTGATCCCGTGTCCCGCATCGACGCAGACGACGGCCGTCTCGACGGCGTTGAGGGCGCAGACCGCCTCACTGATGAAGTCGGAGTACCCGGGGGCGTCGAAGAGGTTCAGCTCGCGCCCGAGGTGGTTGACGGAGGCCACGGCGAGGTCGATGGAGGTGCGCCGCTCCTTCTCCTCGGGCTCGAAGTCGAAGACGGAGGTCCCTTCCTCGATGGTCCCGAGGCGTGAGACGGCCTTCCCCCGGTGGAGGAGGGTGTCCGCGAGCGTGGTTTTGCCCGAGTCGCTGTGCCCGACGAAGGCGACGTTGCGGATGTCCCGGGTGTCGTACTTGGCCATCGGGCGAGAGGCCCTCCTTAGGGTCCGGCGCCGTTCCGGTACGGGGCAAGACCGCCCCCTCCGCGCGCGAAGGGACGATGCCGGAAGCCGGGCCCGGCTGGAACGATTCGGGGAGCCGGCTCCGCCGGAATTCTCAGAAAAGTATATCTCTGCGGAGGGTTCGAGTCTACTAGACAGACCTCAGACAGCAGTCAGCGGTCAGCCGTCAGCAGTCAGCTGTCATCGGGCTACCACGATCTCGACGCGGCGGTTCTTCGCCTTGTTGGCCGGGTCGAGCGGCTGGGTATCCCCGTGGCAGTCGACCGACATGTGCTTGGGGTCGAATCCGGACTTGTCGATCAGGTAGTGCACCACCGCGTGCGCCCGCTCGAAAGAGAGCTCCCAGTTGCAGTGATACTTGCTCTTCGTACGGCGGATGGGATCGCTGTCGGCGTGGCCCTCCACGCGGATCATGGAGTCCTGGAAGGTCTTGTGGACGATCTCGGCGACCCGGGCGAGCGCCTTCTCCCCCGCCGGAGTCAGCTTCGACGACCCGCTCGCGAAGAAGACGTCGGAAGGCAGGTCGATGACCGTGTCGTTCCCCCGGTTTCGGACCGTGACGCCCTGTCCCTTCAAGTCGTCGGGCAGCGTCACGTCGGTCTTCTTGCCCTTGGCGCCCCGCGCGGTCGCTTCCCGTTGCAGCGCGGCCTCGCGCGCCTCGGCGGCCGAGAGCCTCCCTTCGAGGGAGGTCTTCTCGCGGATCAGCTCCTCCCGGTCCCGCGTGAGCTGGTCGACCTGCGGCTGGAGGCTGGGACCGGCGCAGCCGATGGCTCCGGCAGCGGCCCCGGCGATGACGACGATGGCGGCGATGATGCGAGTCATGGCACTTCCCCCTCGAAAGGATCGGGCTTGAAAACAGGGAGGGTGTGACGGAACCCTCTCTCCTATGGGGTGTATCGGCCCCGGGCGGCGGCTTCTTGACGCCCCGGCGAAAAAATCAGCGGGGGCCCCGAAGGAGATTGAGGTAGGCGTCGAAGCCCCGCCAGACGGGTCCGGAGGCGAAGACCATGACGAGCGCCCCCGCGGAGAGGAAGGGGCCGAAGGGGACGTACCCCATCCGCCGGAGCACGATGAATTTGGCGATCCCGAAGAAGGCGCCCAGGAAGACGGCGACGAACAGGGCCATGAGGACCGCCTTGGGCCCGAGGAAGGCCCCGAGGAAGGCCATGAGCTTCACGTCGCCGAAGCCCATCGCCTCCTTGCGGAACGCGAGTTTGCCGAGGACCCCGATGGCGTAGATGATCAGGGCGCCGGCGGCCGCTCCGGCGGATGCGTGGGCGAGCCCCGTGAAGGTTTCGCGCAGCCCGGCGGGAAGCCAGGCGAAATGCTCCGGCTGGAACCAGGGGGTCTCCCCCGTCATGTCGAACATGAAGGGGAAGGCGGCGCCCGCCACGAGCCCGATGACCGTACCCGAAAGCGTGATCTCATCCGGAAGGATCGTGAACTCGAGATCGATGAACGTGCAGACGATCAACGCGGAGGCGAGGTACGCCTGGATGGCGAACCACGCGGCCCGCCGCCATTCCGGTTCGAGCGACCCCTGGTAGAGCTGGACGTACGCCGCCCACGTGAAGATCGCGCCCGTCAGCAGCTCCACCGCCACGTAGCGCGGCGAGATCGGGACGCGGCAGTGGCGGCACTTGCCCCCGAGGACGATCCAGCTGACGACCGGGATGTTGTCGTACCACGCGATGAAATTGCGGCAGGAGTTGCACCGCGATCGGGGGCGGACGATGGACATGCACTCGCGGGGCAGGCGGAAAATGCAGACGTTGAGGAAACTGCCGACGAGAAGTCCGAATACCCCGGCGAAGATGACCAGGACGAGCTGTTGGGCTGAGGACATTCAGGGTTGGTTCTCAGGCACCCCGCTGACAACTTCTGGCGTCTCTCCCGTCTCCTACTCGGCCCTCATCGCCACCGCGAGGGTCCCGAGCTTCTGGCGGATCTCCTTGATCGACGTGTTGCCGAGGTTCTTGCTCCGCAGGAGGTCGGCCTCGGTGTAATTCAGGAGGTCGCCGACGGTGATCGCGCCGAGCTTCTCGAAAACCTTCCGGATGCGGCCGGACCACTCGAAGTCGGCGAGGGCGCGGTTCCGCACCTCTTCGCTCGCCTCCCCTTCCGCCGGCTCGCCGGGGGCGGCCGCGGGCTCCCCGCCGCTCGCCAGGTTCAGGCCCTTGGAGGTGAGGAATTCCTTCACCTCGCGCAGCGAGGTCTTGCCGAAGTTCGGGATCTCGAGGAGCTCCTCCTCCGTGCGCTGGACCAGGTCGCCGAGCGTGGCGAGGCCGAGCTTCTGGAGGGCGTTCCGCACGCGCTGGGAGAAGGTGACGTCGGCCAGCGGCTGGCCGAGGACCTGGACCAGGCGCGCCTCGCGCCGGGCCGCCTCCTCGTCGTAGAACATGCTCAGCGACGCCTCGGCGTCGCGCAGGTAGAGCCGGGCGCGCGGGTGGTTCGGGAAATACTCGAGGACGGCGCGGAAGCACTCCGCGGCCTTCTCGAACTCGTTCCGGTCCTCGTAGAAGATCCCGAGGTTGATCATCGTGTTGACGTGGATGGGCCGCTGGCGGCGGAGCTGCTCGTAGAGCTCCAGCGCGCGGTCGTCCTCTCCCGCCAGGTCGTAGAGGTAGGCGAGCCGGAAGAGCGCCCGGGGATAGCCCGGCTCCTTCTCCAGCGCCCGCTCGTACTTCTGCACCGCCTCGTCGTGGTAGCCCTGGAAATCGAGTCCGAGCCCCTGGACGTAGAGGAGGTCGGCGCTGTCCGGATTCTTCTTCAGGTACCGCTCGAGGACCTTCTCGGCCGCGTCGTAGTCGCCGGCGCGGGTGTGGGCCTCGGCGAGCGCCGAAGCGGCGGAGGTGTCGGAGGTGTCGGCCTCGAGGGCCTCCTTCAGGGCGACGACCGCCTGGTCGGCCCGGCCGACGTCGAGGTACGAGAGCCCGAGGAGGTAGGCCTTCTCGCGGCTCGCGCGGGCCTGCTCGAGGAGCGGGATGGCCTCTTCAACGCGTCCGAGGGTCCAGAGCAGGGCCGCCTTGCGGGTGTCGGCCTTGTTCTCGCTCGTCAGCTTCTTGGCGACGGCGGCGGGAAAGTCCTCGAGGAGCTTCTCGAGGGAGCTCCGCTGTTCGATGCTCGTGTGGATCTGCCGGCGCAGCTCGACGAACTGCTGCGGGGGCAGGTCGTCGGCGGTGAAAACGGCGGGCAGGTCGAGCTTTTCCTCGGCCGTGGGCATGGCGAAAATTCTCCTCGGAATGGAAGCGGGGAAAAGAGGACTGCTTATACCGGATCGGGTACTTCAGGTCAAGTCCGCGACTTCTCGGAGGGTTCCGTATCCAGATCCCAGCTTTCCTAAGCTCCCAGTTTCAAGCTCCGTGGCCGGGATTCACCCAGATTGCGCTCGCATGCGCTCTCCGGCTCCGGCTTGCCACCCGAAACTTCAGGAACTGGGTCCTGGGATCTGGCGGCTGGAATCTCGACCGAGCCCGCTACGACTTCCCGGAGGCGGGCTTGCCCTCCGGGGCGCCGTCCGCGGGGCCCGCCGCGGCCGGCCGGCCGACGACGACCTGCGCGGGCCGGAGGACGCGGTCGTGGATCATGAACCCCCGGCGCAGCTCCTCCAGGACGACGCTCTCCGTCGTCCCCTGGGGCGCTTCCACGGTATCCACGGCCTCGTGGAAGGCGGGATCGAATTTCTTCCCCACCGTTTCCATGGGGCGCACGCCCGACTTCGCCAGTACGCGGAGCATCTCCCGTTCGAGGATCCGGATGCCCTCCGCCAGGCCGCCCCCGTTGGCCTCCTTCGGCGCCCCGGCCAGCCGGGTCAGGGAATCGAGGATCGGGAGCACTTCCTGGAGGATCGTTCCGGCCGCGTACTTGGTGAACTCCTCGCGGTCCCGGCGGGCCCGAGCCTGGTAGTTCACGAATTCGGCCTGGGTCCGCTTCGCGAGATCGAGGTACTCGGCGGCGCGGGCCTCGGCGGCCCGGAGCGCCGTTTCCGGATCGGCGGCTTCCGGCTTCGCCGGATCCCGTCCGTCGGCGTCCTGTTTTTCTTTTTCGTCGGCCATTGTTTCTTCCATGGGTGCGGCCCGGGCTACCCGCCGAACCACTTGTCAAAAAAGCCCTTCTTCGACATGTTTTCCTGCTCGAGTTTCCCGAACTCCTGGAGGAGCTCCTCCTGGCGCTTCGTGAGCTTCGAGGGGACGTGGATCGTGACGCGGACGTACAGGTCGCCCCGGCCCCTTCCATCGACGCGGGGGAGACCTTCGCCGCGGATCCGGAATATCTGCCCGGGCGAAGTCCCCCGGGGGATGCGCAGCTTCGCGCGCCCCTCCACCGTCGGGACCTCTATTTCCGCCCCGAGCGCCGCCTGGGTGAACGTGATCGGCGCCTCGCAATGGAGATTCGCGCCGTCGCGCTTGAAGAATTCATGCTCGTGGACGTAGACGTCGACGTACAGGTCGCCGGCGGGTCCGCCGTCGCGCGAGGGCTCGCCCTGCCCGGACAACCTCATCCGGGTGGAGTCCTCGATGCCCGCGGGAATCTTGACCGTGATCTCGCGCTTCACGCGCTGGGTTCCCCGGCCCTTGCAGGTCGGGCACGGGTGGGTGATGCGCTTGCCGCGGCCTTCGCACGTAGGGCAGGTCCGCTGCACGCTGAAGAACCCGGCATTCTGCATGACGGCCCCGCGCCCGCCGCAGGTCCGGCAGGTCTCGGGCTCGTGGCCCGGGGCGGACCCTGATCCGGAGCAGGCGGTGCAGAGCTCCTCGCGCCAGAGATCGATTTTCTTTTCGATGCCCTTGGCCGCCTCGAGGAAGTCAATCTCGACCTCCACGCGGAGGCTGGTGCCCTTGTGGGGCCCGCGCCGCCCCTTCCCCATGCCGAAGATGTCGCCGAAGCTCGACTCGCCGCCCCCGAAGATGTCCCCGAAGGACTGGAAGATGTCCTCGAACGAGGCGCCCTCGAAATCGCGCGTCGCGTAGCCGCGCAGGCCGTCGTGCCCGAAGCGATCGTACTGCTTACGCTTCTCGTCGTCGGAGAGGACGTCGTAGGCCTGGGAGATCTTCTTGAAGGTCTGCTCGGCTTCCTTGTTGCCGGGATTGCGGTCGGGGTGGTACTTGAGCGCGAGCGTGCGGAAGGCCTTCCGGATCTCTTCCGCGGTCGCCGTGCGCGGGACGCCGAGGATCTCGTAGTAATCCTGTTTGTCGTCCATGACTTGGGCTCGACTCATCGGACAACTCTCTAGTGAACGGCTCCCGCCACGGCCTTCTTGTCGTCCTTGAGTTCCACGATGACCGCGCCCGACGTGAGCAGCATCGAGGCGGCGCTCGCCGCGTTCTGGAGCGCGCAGCGGACCACCTTCGCCGGATCGACGAGGCCGGTCTTGAAGGCGTCGACGAACTCTCCGCGGACCGCGTCGAACACCTGGGTCGCGGGTTTGAGGAGCGTGTCGGCCGAGGCCACGGAAGGGTCGAAACCCGCGTTCCGGGCGATGTTCTCCACGGGGGCCCGCAGCGCGGTCGCGACGACCTTGGCGCCGGTCGCTTCATCGCCCTGCAAATTCAGTTTTTCGATCGCGGCCGCCGCCCTGAGGAGCGCCGCGCCGCCGCCGGGGACGATTCCCTCTTCGGCCGCCGCGCGCACCGCGTGCACGGCGTCTTCCACGCGGTACTTCCGTTCCTTGACCTCCGACTCCGTCGCGCCGCCGACCTTGAGGATCGCCACGCCGCCCTGGAGCTTCGCGAGCCGCTCCTCGAGCTTCTCGCGGTCGTAGTCGCTGGTGCTCTTCTTGATCGCGGCGCGCAATTCCTCGATGCGCGCCTCGACCGCCTTCTTGTCGCCCGCGCCGCCGACGATCGTGCACTTCTCTTTCTCGACCTTGATCTTCTTCGCGTGGCCGAGCTGGGCCAGGCGAACCTTCTCGAGCTTCACGCCCAGCTCGTCGGAGACGACCGTCGCGCCCGTCAGGATCGCGAGGTCCTGGAGGATCGCCTTGCGGCGGTCGCCGAAGGCGGGAGCCTTGACCGCCACCGCCTTGAGCACTCCGCGCAGCTTGTTGATCACGAGCGCCGCGAGCGCCTCGCCCTCGATTTCCTCCGCGACGATGACGATCGGCTTCCCGGCCTGGGCCACCTGCTCGAGGACCGGGACGATCTCGGCGACGCTGGAGATCTTGCGGTCGCAGATCAGTATGAGCGCGTCGCTGTACTCGGCCGTAAGCGACTCCGCCTTGTTGATGAAGTACGGGGAGATGTACCCCTTGTCGATCTGGAGGCCGTCGACGAACTCGAGCTCGGTGTCGAAGGTCCTGCCCTCCTCCACCGTGATCACGCCCTCGCGCCCCACCTTGTCGATGGCGTCCGCGACGAGCTTGGCGACCGGCTCGTCGAAGTGGGAGCTCACGCGGGCCACGTGGAGGTAGCCGTCGCGCCCCTCGACGGGGCGGCTCATCTTCTTCACCTCGGCGAGGACCGCCTCGACCGCGAGATCGATCCCCCGCTTCAGCGCGGTGGGATTGGCGCCGGCCGTGAGATTGCGCAGGCCCTCGGCGTAGATTTCCTCGGTCAGCACGACGGCCGTGCTCGTGCCGTCGCCGGCCGCGTCGTTCGTCTTGTCCGCGGCGGCGTTCGCGAGCTTGGCGCCGACGTTCTCCATCGGATCGGGCAGCTCGACCTCCTTGGAGACGGTCACGCCGTCCCGGGTCGCCTGCGGCCGTCCGCTCTTGCGTTCCATGAGGACGTTGCGGCCGCTCGGCCCAAGGGTCACCTTGACCGCGCGGGAGAGGGAGCGGATGCCCGCGAGCATCTTGCGCCGGCCCTCGTCGTCGTACATCAGCTGCTTGGCCATGGACGGGTCTCCTTGGTTCGCATCCGGCATCAGGCATCAGGGGCCCGATGCGAAGCCCTAACCGATCACGGCCAGGATTTCGCTCTCCTGGACGATCCGGTACTCCTTGCCGCCGACCTTGATCTCGTTGCCGCCGTACTTGCCGTAGAGGACGCGGTCGCCCACCTTCACGGCGAGCGGGACGACGCGGCCGTTGCCCAGGACGCGGCCCGAGCCGACCGCCACGACCTCGCCCTTCGTCGGCTTTTCCTTCGCCGTGTCGGGCAGGATGATGCCGCCGGCCGTCTTGTCCGCGGCCTCGAGCGGGACGACGACCACGTTGTCCGCCAGGGGTTTCAGCTTCATGGGTTCGCCCTTTCTATTCGCTGTTCCGTAATCAACCCTTCGACTCCGCCCCGCTTCGCTCAGGGTAAACCGCCTCTTCGGGCGGTTTACATCATCGGCGCGCCCGCGGCGCCGACCGCCTTCTGACCCTCCTCGTCGGGGATCTCGCTCACCAGGGCCTCCGCGGTGATCAGCTCGGAGGCGACGCTCGCGGCGTTCGCGAGCGCCGTCGCCACGACTTTCGCGGGATCCAGGATGCCCGCGGCCAGCAGGTCGCCGAACTCGAGCGTCTCCGCGTTGAATCCGTACGCGCCGGTCCCTTCCTTCACGCTCCGCACGGCGAGCGAGGGATTGTGGCCGGCGTTGAGGACGATCTGCCGGAGCGGCGCCTCGAGGGCGCGCCGGACGATGTCGATCGCGAACTTCGCGTCCCCTTCGAGCCTGAGCCCGTCGAGGGCCGAGGCCGCGCGGACGAGCGCCACGCCGCCGCCGGGCACGACGCCCTCCTCGAGCGCGGCGCGCGCCGAGTGGAGCGCGTCCTCGACCCGGCGCTTCCGTTCCTTCAACTCCGTCTCGGTAGCGGCGCCGACGTCGATGCGCGCCACGCCGCCGGAGAGCTTCGAGAGCCGCTCCTGGAGCTTTTCCTTGTCGTATTCCGAATCGCTCTCCTCGTACTCGTGCCGGATCTGGGCGACGCGCGCCTTGATGTCCGCCGAAGAACCCGCGCCTTCCAGGAACGTGGTGGTGTCCGCGTCCACGATGACCTTCTTCGCCGTGCCGAGGCTGGAGAGCGGCAGCTTCTCGAGGTCGATGCCGAGGTCCTTGAAGACCGGCTTCGCGGCCGTGAGGATGCCGATGTCCTCGAGCATCGCCTTGCGCCGGTCGCCGTAGCCGGGGGCCTTGACCGCGCAGACGTGGAGGACGCCCCGGAGCTTGTTGACGACGAGCGTGGCGAGCGCCTCGCCTTCCACTTCTTCGGCGATGACGAGAAGCGACCGCTTGGCGGCCGACACTTTTTCCAGGAGCGGGATGAGCTTGGCCACGCTGGAGATCTTGTCCTCGTGGACCAGAATGAGGGGACGTTCGAGGACGCACTCCGCCGAGCCCTTGGTGTTCACGAACTGGGGGGAGAGGTAGCCCCGGTCGAACTGCATCCCCTCGACGATCTTGATCTCGGTGTTGATGCCCTTGCCTTCCTCGACGGCGATGGCCCCGTCCTTGCCGACCTTGGCGAAGGCTTCGGCGAGCATCTCGCCCACGGTGCGGTCCCCGTTCGCCGCGACGGCGGCAATCTGGACGAGCCGGTCCTTGTCGCCGGCCTTCACGGGCTCGGCCGATTCCTTGATCTTCGCGATGACGGCCTGGGCGGCCGACTGGATCCCGCGGCCGAGCGCGACGGCGCTCACGCCGGAAGTGACGGCTTTCAGGGCGCCCAAGAAAAGGGCTTCCGCGAGAACGGTGGAGGTGGTCGTGCCGTCGCCGGCGTCGTCGCTCGTCTTCTTCGCGGCTTCCTTGATGAGCTGGGCGCCCATGTTCTCGAAGGGATCGCGCAGTTCGACCTCTTCCGCCACCGAGGCGCCGTCCTTGGTCACGCCGGGGGCCCCCCAGCTCTTTTCGATGACGACGGTGCGGCCGCGCGGGCCCAGCGTGGGCCGGACCGCGTTGCCGATCTTCTCGACGCCGCGGCGGATGGCCCGCCGGGCCTCGTGGTCGAAGAGAATCTGCTTGGGCATGCCCGACCTCCCGTTGGTTGTCGACACGGACCCCGACTTCGGGACGACTATGGAATCGCAACCGGCGTGCCAGATCCCCGCCGATCGGGTAGGTACAATATGTTGAAAGGGAAGGCTTTGCAATCCCTAACCCCGGGTCACCGGCGGATTGTCAGAGTGGCAGGTTTGTTGGCAGGGTTGGGGGGTGGGCGGCTGTCCGCTGACGGCGATCCGCTCAGCGCCCGGCGATTTCGTCCCGGAACTTCTCGAACGCGCCCAAGAGTCGTTCGTCGGTCAGGTAGAGGCCCGCCTTGAGGAGGCGGCTGAACTCCGTGACCTTCTCCATGCGGATGTCCGGGAGGCCGAGCGTCTCGGAGACGAGGCGGCCGACCACGGAGATTTCCGCGCGCGAGGCGGCGTCCTGGGGCGGATGGAGCGGGGGTTTCGAGACTTCGTGCGCCCGCTTCCCCTCGATCCTACCCGGCCCGTGAACGCCTTCCGTCCTGCCGATATCCATCGGACCCTCCTGAGGTACTCCGCGCCATCGCGCGGGCCTCGACCGGAAGCGTACGTGCCTTCACCCTAATCATCGGTCAATCGATGGGAATACTGCAGGCCAATTCCCCGGAAGGAAAAAGTCGGGAGTCGAAGGTTCGGAACGTGTCCCCTTTGAGGGGGGACGATTGCGAAGCCCGACCAAAATCGCCACGGGCTGTCGCGGTGGCTCACGACTCAAGTCTTCCGAAATCGGACCCCGCTTCCGCGGCGGGCTCTCGCTTGACGCTCGTCATGCGTAGGACTAGTATCGGACCCACGAGGAGAACGACATGCGCCTGATTGTCCCGGCCTTTTTCGCCCTGTTCGCCGTCGTCGCCGCGCCGCTTTCCGCCCGCGCCCAGGAATCGGACGAGGCGCTCAAGGCGCGGATCCTGGAGAAGGTGAAGAAGCAGCTCGCGGATGAGCACAAGGTGATCCTCGAACGGGTGGCGAAGGCCATCGACGAGGAGCTGGCCGGCGGGGCCAAGCCGGAACCCAAGCCCAATCCGGACCCCGCGCCGAGGACCCCGGAGAAACGCATCAAGGATCTCGAGCGGAAGATCAAGGCGCTCGACGACCAGCGCGAAGATCTCCAGCGCGACATCCGGGGGATCAAGCGCGAGATCGAGGACGCCGAAATCATCGAGGACGCCACGAAGGCGGGCCCCCAGACGGGCCGCGAGGCGCAGGACGAGTTCAAGTCGTACTTCGACACGCACGACGCCGCGACGAAACTCCTGAAGACCGAACGCGACCAGGCCGTCAAGAAGTTCGAGAAATCGATCGCGGGATTCAAGCGGCTCTTCTATGCCCTCCGCCCCGCGGGCAACGCCGAACTGATGCGGGGTCTGGGCGTCCCCTCCGCCTACAACGTGGCCTGCGGCTACGCGCTCATCGGCCAGAACGAGAAGGCCATCGACTGGCTGGAGATCTCGGTCAAGGCCGGCTACGACGACTTCGACCACATGCGGCAGGACAGCGACCTCGACGGGCTCCGCAAGGAGCGTCGCTACCTGCGGCTCCTCGCCGATCGCTAGAGACAGCTTCAAAGCTGGGAATCGGGGCGGCGGTCCGCCTCCGCCCCGTTCCCGTCTCTCTTGACCAATTCCCGTGGGGGTTCGGCGGGACCGCTGTCGTTGGATTTTCTTGCGCATGCGAGGTGGCGCAAGAAGTATCGGGGCGGCGGGATTTGAACCCACGGCCTCTTGCTCCCGAAGCAAGCGCTCTAGCCAGACTGAGCCACGCCCCGATGAAGGTGTGAGGCGGAGATTATATCAGTCGGTCCGCAACCCACAAGTCTTGTTCCTCGGCCCTTGCGGGTCGTTCGGGCTCGACGCTCGAAGCTTCCGGAGCCGGAAGCTCCCCCATCACTTACCCCATTTCTTGACACCCCACCCCCGGCGAGTCGTAATACCCCCGGGTCTCCACCTCGCGTCCAGTCGGGCCGCGCCCCGAAGGGAGGTGCCATGTCGGCCAAGGCGGGCTTCATCCTCATCCTCGTGGACAACCTCGACGTCCAGTTGAACTTCTACCGACGGGTGCTCGGCGTGCGCGAGATGAAAACCTGGTCGGACACCCACACCGAGAAGGCGGCGCTCTTCGAGGCCGGGCCGATCCGGCTCATCCTCGCCCAGGAGCGCGCGTCGTCCCCGATGCCCCATCGCCCCAAAGCGGCGAAGGGCCGCGTGTGGCTGGGACTGCAAACGAGCACAGATCTCGGCGCCGCCCACCAGCTCACCGGCGTCGGCAAGACGCCCGACCAGATTTCCGCCGTGCACGAGGCGCTTTGGGGGCGCGGGCGCTGCTTCTTCGCGGTCGACCCGGAGGGGAATCCCCTCGTGGTCGGGGAGCAGGGCGTGGAGACGTCGTCGCGGCCGCGGATGTGACGGCTCAAAAAAAATCCGCCCGGAATACCAGTGCGGGAGAGGAGGGAACTGCGTATTCCAGGCGGACAGCTGGGGTGGGGTTGTCGGTGGGGTTCCGGGGTCCGGAGGCGGATCCTCCCGCGGTCTCCGCCTCGCCTCCCCGGGGCTCGCCTCTCTCCTTGACGGGCGCCGCCGCGCGGCCCCGACTCATAGTTTATATATTATAAACTACGAACTGTCAAGCCGAAACGGTCCCCGCCCGCGCCCCGGCCTCCGCGCGGGACGGGTCGAACCGGTAGCCGACGCCCCGGCGCGTCTCCAGGCACGCCCCCCACCGCCCGAGCTTCTTCCGCAGCGACGCCACGTGCGCGTCCACCGAGCGCTCCTCCGCCCCCGGCGGGAAGGCCGGACGGTGCGCGGCCAGGAGCTGGCGCCGCGTGTACGCCCGACCGGCGGGCGTCAGGAGCCACCGGAGGATCCGGCTCTCGCAGGGGGTCAGCGGCGCCGACGGCCGCGGCCGCACGAGCTCTGAACGATCCGCGTCGAAGACCACGCCGCCCGCGGTCAGGAATCGAGAGGCGCCCGGCGTTCCGCTCCACGCGAGCATCCCCTGGACGCGCGCCACGAACGCCGGCTCCTCCTCGGGGAGCAGCACGAAGTCCGACGCGCCCGCCTCGAGCGCCCGGGCGATCAACGATTCCTGCCCCTCTTCGGCGAGCAGCAGGATCGGAAGGCGCGACGTGGCGTACTCCCGGCGGAACCGGCGGACGAGGCCCAGCGACTCTTCGGCGCCGAGCCCGAGGCTCACGAGCGCGACCCCGGGGGCCCGCTCGAGAACCCGGCTCCCGGCCTCCCCGGCCGAGCGCGCGAGAACCGCCTCCACGCCCGCGTGGTGAAAGCAGTGGCGGATGGCGCACAGGTTGACGCGATCGGGATCGACGGCGAGAACGGTGGCGTGTGGCATGCTCCCCTCTCTCCTGCTCCGCCGGACTCCGCCCGCCGCCCTCTCCAAGGCGCGGGACCGGTTCGAATGACCTTCCGGCGACATGCCGATTTTAGCATGTAACCGGGGAGGGTCAAGTCCAAATTCCTCGATCGGCCTCCGCCAGGGAACGGTCCGCGAAGCGGAACTCCCCGGCGAACCGGCGCACGAACGGCTCCTCGACCTCCGCGAGCGCGAGGCGGCGTCCCGCTTCCGCCGCGATCGAGGTCACGGCGCCGCCCTTCACGCCGCAGGGATTGATCAGCGCGAACGAGGACAGGTCCGGATCGACGTTCAGCGCCGCCCCGTGCATCGTCACGCCCTTCGCGACGCGCACGCCGATCGACGCGAGCTTTCCCTTCGCGGTCCAGACGCCCACGCACCCGGGTTTCGGCGCGGCGGTCACGCCGAAATCCGCGGCGACGCCCACGATCGAGCGCTCGAGGGCCTCGACGTGGCCGCGGATGCCGAGGCGCCGCTCGCGGAGATTGAGGATCGGGTACGCGACGAGCTGGCCGGGCCCGTGCCAGGTCACGTCCCCGCCGCGATCGATGCGCCGCACGGGAATGTTCCCGGGGTTCAGGAGATTCGTTTCGTCCGCGTGCTTGCCCAGCGTGAAGACCGGGGGATGCTCCACGAGCAGCAGGGCGGCGTCCGCGCCGTCGCGAACCTCGTCCGCGAGCCGCCGCTGGCGCTCCCACGCGTCATCGAACGCGACGAGGCCCGCGCGGATCAGGCGGAACGTCCCCCACCGCTTCACGGCCTAGGCCCCCGGCTCGCCCGGCAGGGTGATCGAACGGATCTCCTTGACGGAGACCTTCGACCGGATCTCGTCGATGGCCTCGGCGGGCACGGGCTCGTCCACCGTGAGCATGATGATCGCCTGCTGGCCGCGGCCGCTCCGGCCCACCTCCATGCGGGCGATGTTGATCTGGCGATTCCCGAGGATCGTCCCGAAACGCCCCACCATGCCGGGAACGTCCGGATACGAGATGACGAGCATGTGCTTCGAGGGCCGGAGATCGATCTCGAACGCGTCGATCTGCACGACGCGCGGGGAGGGGCCTTCGAAGACGGTGCCCGCGACGACGCGCCCGCCCTCCTCGGTCTCGACCCGGACGGCGAGGAGGCTCTTGTAATTCCGCGCGTCCTTCCGCTTGTTCTCGATGATCTGCACGCCCCGCTCCCGCGCCGTGAACCGCGCGTTCACCTCGTTGACCTCGTTGCCGACGAGCGGCTGGAGCGCCCCCTTCACGGCCGCCTGGGTCATGGCGGAGATCTCGAATCCCGCGACCTGCCCCGAGAAGGTCACCTCGATCGTCCGCGGCTTCCCGCCCTGCAGCTGGACCGCGATGCTCCCGAGGGCCTCGGCCAGATTCAAGTACGGCCGCATCGCGGGATCGGAGGCCCCCGTCAGGTTGACCGCGTTGCGCACGACGCCGTGGCGGAAGTAGTCGACGAACTGCTCCGCGATGTCGAGCGAGACCTTGAGCTGGGCCTCCTCCGTGGAGGCGCCAAGGTGCGGCGTCAGGGTCACGGCCTCGATGGCGAACAGCGGATGATCCTTCGCGGGGGGCTCGGTTTCGAAGACGTCGAGGGCCGCGCCGGCGATCTCGCGGTTCTTCAGGGCCTCGGCGAGCGCCCGCTCGTCGACGACGCCGCCGCGCGAGCTGTTCACGAGGCGCGCCGACTTCTTCATCTTCCGGAATTCCGCCGCGCCGAAAAGCCCCCGGGTCTTCTCCGTGAGCGGCAGGTGGAGCGTGATGAAATCGGCCTCCCCGAGGAGCTTGTCGAACTCGAGGAGCTCGACGCCGAGGACCTCCGCGCGTTCGCGGACGAGGAGAGGGTCGAACGCGACGACGCGCATCCCGAAGGCGCGGGCGTACCGCGCCACCTGGCTTCCGACCTTGCCGAGGCCGACGATGCCGATCGTCTTGCCCTCGAGCTCCACCCCGACGTTCGAGGAGCGCTCCCACCTTCCCGCCCGCGTCGAGGCGTCCCCGCGGGCGACGTGGCGAGCGTCCGCGAGGAGGAGGGCGAAGGCGTGCTCGGCGGCGGAGGTGACGTTGCCGAGGGGCGCGTTCATGACGATCACCCCGCGGCGGCTCGCGGCCTCGACGTCGATGTTGTCGACGCCGATGCCCGCGCGCCCGATGAGCTTGAGGCGCGATCCGGCCTCGATGATGTCCTTGGTGACCTTGACGGCGCTGCGGACGACGAGCCCCTCGTAGCCGCCGATCGCGGCCTTGAGCTCGTCGGGTTTCATCTTGCCGCGGGATTCGACCTCGAGGCCCCCGGCGCGGAGGGCGCGGGCGCACTCCTCCGCCACGTCGTCGGCGATCAGGACCCGCGCCATGTCACTTGCCGGCGCGCTCGAGGTATTCGCCCGAGCGGGTGTCGACGCGGATGATCTCCCCCTCCGCGATGAACGGGGGGACCTGGACGACCGCGCCGGTCTCGAGCTTGGCGGGCTTGTAGACGTTGGTGACCGTCGCCCCCTTGAGCTGGGGCTCCGTCGAGACGACCTTCAGGTCGACCGCGGGCGGCAGCTCGATCTCCAGGGCGCTCCCGTCGAGGAAGTGGATCTTGACGGGGAGGTTCTCCTTCAGCCACTGCGAGTCTTCGCCCAGGATCTCCTTGTGGAGCTCGATCTGCTCGTAGTTCTCCTGGTTCATGAAGACGTAGTTCGCCCCGCTCTGGTAGAGGTACTCGAAGTCGTGGACCTCGGTGTGGACGAGCTCCAGCTTGTCGCCCGAGGAGAACCGCTGCTCCCGCGACGAGCCCGTCTGCAGGTTGCGCATCTTGATCTGGATGATCGCGCGCCAGTTCCCGGGCGTGATGTGATCGACGTTGATGACCGTCCAGACCGCGTTGTCCCACCGGACCACGTGGCCCTTGCGAATTTCCGTCGCCTGCAATTCCGACATGAAGTCCAACCTCCACTGCGAATGGGACGGGGATTCTAACGTCTGGTGGCGACGGGGACAACCCACTTAAGAGTTCTGCGTTCTGCGTTCTGAGTTCGTTCCTCGTTCCTGGTTCTTGGCTTCGAACGAGGAACTCAGAACGAACGCCGAACTCAGAACCCAGAACTCGGGATTCCTTATCCTCGTTCCGGCTCTTCGTAGACCCACACGTGGTCGGCGTGGGTCCACGCCACGAGCTCCTCGGGCGTGAAGAAGATGGGGATCTCGCGCGCGGCCGATTCCTTCGAGTCCGAGGCGTGGATCAGGTTGAAGCCCTTGGAGGAGCCGTAGTCTCCGCGGATCGTGCCGGGGGCGGCCTGGTAGCCGAACGTCGCGCCCAGGAGCGTCCGCACGATGTCGATCGTGTACGAGCCCTCGAGCACCATGGCGACGACCGGCGACGAGATCACGAACTTCACGAGCGTTTCGTAGAAGGGCCGGCCCTTGTGGACCGAGTAGAGATTCTCCGCCGTGGCCCGGTCGACGCGCGTGAGCTTGAGCGCCGCGATGCGGAGGCCCTTCTCCTCGAATCGCTGGAGGATCTTTCCGACGAGGCGCCGCTGGACGCCGTCGGGCTTGATCATGCAAAACGTGCGTTCCATCGAGGGCGTACTTTAGGGAGAGTCACACGACCTGTCAAGGCAAGCCCGGATCGCCGATTTCGGATTGCGGATTGGGGGGCGGCACGCCGCGAGGCACGGCGCCGCGATCGCCTGTACGATCCATTTCCTGGGCGGCCGGATGGTGGGAGCGAAAGTCTTCGGGGACGATCAGTTCTTCGTGCTGCCCTTCGAGGGAAAGGCCGTCATCGTCGAGGCGGGCGGGCCGGCGGGTCCCGTCCGCTGGACTAGGTGATCTCCGGTTCCGCCGCCGGCGGTTCCGATGCGCTCGATCCGGCGACCGCGACCTCCGTCTCGTCGGCCTCGAGCGCCGCCTCGGCCGCCGCGCGCACCGCGGCCATCTCATCCGACTTCCGCGCCGACGCCTCCGCCCGGCTCCGCTTCAACTCCTCGCGGCGGCGGTTCAGCGATTCGAGGCCCTCGGTCCCGCTCAGGTCGACGCTGACCTTGTTCGAGACGCCCGGCGACTCCATCGTCACGCCGTAGAGGACGTCCGCGCAGGCCATCGTGCGCTTGTTGTGGGTGATCACGATGAACTGCGTCTCGTGGACGAACTCGTTGACGAGCGCGGCGTACTTGTCGACGTTCGACTCGTCGAGCGCGGCGTCCGCCTCGTCGAGCACGCAGAACGGGCTCGGGTTCGCCTTGAAGAGCGCCATGACGAGCGAGAACGCCGTCAGCGACTTCTGGCCGCCCGAGAGCGACGAGATGGGCATGAGCTCCCGCTGCGGGATGCGCACCATCACCTCGAGCCCCTGGTCGAAGGGGTCGACCCCCTCCTCTTCCTGCAGGATGATGTCCGCCTTGCCGCCGCCGAAGACCTTGCGGAAAATCGAGGCGAACTGCTCCCGCACGTACTCCAGCGTCCGCTCGAAGAGCTCCTTGCTTTCCCGGTTGATGCGGCGGATCAGGTCCTCGAGCTGGCGCTTCGCCCCCTCGACGTCCTTCTGCTGGCCGAGCAGCGTCCGCTCCCGCTCCTCGAGCTCCCCGATCTGGTCGAGCGCCGCCGTGTTGACGACGCCGAAGCCGGCGATCTTCGCCCGGAGGTCGTCCGCTTCCCGCGAGATCGCGCCCCAGTCGGCCGTGGCGTCCCCCTCCGCCGGGGGCGCCTCGAGGGCGTCGCCGATTTCGATCTGGAATTCGTCGCGAGCCCGCACCGCCAGGTTCTCGACGTTCGCCGACCGCTGCGCTTCCTGGACCCGCAGGGCCTGCATCTCCACGCCGGCCGCGGCGGACGTTTGCTCCACCGACGCGAGCGACTCGCGGGCCGTCGCGGCGCGTCCCTGTGCTTCCTGCCGGGCCGAAAGCGCCTCCTCAACGGACTTCGTCTTCTCTTCGATCTCGCGAAGCACCGTCGTGCGTTCCGCCGCCTGCCGCTCCAAGTCCTGCCGGGCGGCGTCGAGCCGGGCGTCGATCTGCGCGAGCGCTTCGCCGGCGCGCTTGATGGCGTCTCGGTGCTGTTCCATCTGGGCGCGGATCATCTCGAGCCGCCCCTCGGTGGACTGGTGGCGCTCCTCGGCCTTCGCGCGCTCCACCTGGAGCCGGGTCAGCTCTCCCTGGAGCCGCTCCCGGGCCTCCTCGTAGCCCTTGAGGGTCTCGCCGAGGCTCCGGATTTCGTTCTCGATCCGGTCCTTGAGCGCCGAGATTTCGACGACGAGTTCCTCGAGCCGGCGAGCCCGTTCCGATCGAGCCGACTCTTCGCCCGCGGCACGCCGCTGCTCGGCCGCCTGGTGCTCGCGCTCCGCTTCCAGCGCCCCGACCCGCGCCTCCTGCTGCTCCAGCTGGGAGACGACCTCGCCCAGCGCGATGCTCCGGTCGTAGATCGCGTGGCGCCGGCCGGCCTGCTCCTTCTCGAGAGCGCCGAGCCGCTCCGCCGCGGACGCGCGCTCGCCCTCCATCCGTTCGATCAGGCCGAGGTACTTTCCAATTTCCAGCTCGAGGACCTTGAGCTCGGCCTTGCGGGAAAGAAGGCCGGCACCCCGCGGCCCCGCGGACGTCAGGCCGCGCGGGTCGTAGACATCCCCGCCGCGCGTCACGTAGAGCCACGCGGTGGCCGCGAAGGAGCGAAGTCCTTCCGCCTCTTCCTCGCTTTCGACGAGGAACGCCTGGCCGAGGAGCGCCTCCGCCACGGAGCGGAACCGGTCCTCGGTCCTCACGTGGGCCGACAGCCGATCCAGGATCGCGGGCGCCGGGCCGGCGGCCGCGGACCACTCCGCGCAAGATTCGAGCGAGAGGACGGTCGTCCGGGGAAGATGGTTGGCCTGCAGGAATCGCAGCGCCTCGAACGCCTGTTCGCGCGTTTCGAAGAGGACCGCCTCGGCGTTTCCGCCCAGGATCGCCTCGACCGCCGCGACATCCTCCGGGCCGGCTTCGAGCAGATCGGCCACCATCCCGCAAAGGCCGGGCAGGCGGTCGCGGAGCAGCCGTCGGGCTCCTTCGCCGATCCCTTCGAGGGCGACCTGCAATTCCCGGAGCGTCTCTCTCCGGGATTCGCCGCGTTCCTTGGCCGCGCGCAGGCGGATGAGCTCGTCGTCGAGGCGCGCGAGGCTCTGCTTGAGTCCCGCCTGCTCCGCTTCGTTCCCGGCGAGCGCGCGCTTGAGTTCGGCAACCTCGGCTTCGGTCGCCGTACGCTGGGAGGCCGTCTGCTCTCGCTGTGCCTGCAGGTCCACCAGCTCGGCCGTCACGCGTTGCTCCGCTTCCGCCGCTTTGGCCGCGCGGGCCGCCAGGGCGACGCCTTCGGACTTCACCTGCGTCAGTTCATTCCGGTACCGGGATTCCCGCTGGGCGCGTTCCAGGGCTTCGGCCTTGCGGGTCTCGAGGGCCTGCGATACCTCGCGGCACGCCCGCGACGCGTCCTCGACAGCGGACCGCGCCTCGCCGGTCTTCGCTTCGAGCGCCCCCAGTTCCCCCAGGATCGCCTCGCGCTCCCGGGTCGCCTCCGCGAGGTGGGTTTCCTTGTCGGCGAGCATCGCCTGCGCCGACGCGCCATCCTGCTGGGCCCGGCCCCGGCCTTCCTCCAGGTCCTCGAGCCGCTGGCGCGCCGACTCGAGCGCCTGCTCGAAGTACGCCGCGCGCGACGACGCCGCGCTCAGGTCGCTCGTGAGGGCCGCGTGCCGGTCGGCGAGCGCGACCTGCTCCGCCTCGAGCTTTCCGAGATCCCCCCGCAGGGCGGCGATCTCGGCGTCGCGGGAGGTCTTTTCGTTTTCGAGTCGGGCGAGTCGCTCCGCGGCCTCGCGGCCCCGGTCGCGCAGGGTCCGCGCTTCGTGCACGAGCAGGCGCACGCGGCGGTCCCGGTGGGCGGCCTGGAGTTCGCGGTACCGGGCGGCTCGGCCCGCCTGGCTCCGCACGGAACGGAGCTCGCGCTGGACCTCGCGGACGATGTCGTTGAGGCGGAGGAGATCCTGCGTCACCTTGTCGAGGCGGTTCTCGGTCTCCTTCTTCCGGGCGCGGTACTTCGAGATGCCCGCGGCCTCGTCGAAGACCAGCCGGCGCTGGCGCGGGTCGCTCGTCACGAGGCGGTCGATCTTCCCCTGCTCGATGATCGAGTAGTTGTCCGCCCCGATGCCGGTCCCGTAGAGCAGGTCGCGGATGTCCTTCAGGCGGCAGAGGGAGCCGTTGATGAAGTACTCCCCCTCCCCCGTGGCGTGGAGCTTGCGGGTGATCGTGACTTCCTCGAACTCGATGGGGAGCGCGCGATCGGAGTTGTCGAGCGTGAGCGAGACCTCGGCCAGGCCCGCGGGGCCGATCCCGTCGGCGCCCTTGAAGATGACGTCGCACATCTCCTCGCCCCGGACGGACTTGTAGGAAAGCGTGCCGAGCACCCACTTGATGGCGTCGACGACGTTGGACTTGCCGCAGCCGTTGGGCCCGACGATGCCGGTGATGCCGGGCTCGAAGGCGATCTCCGTCCGGTGGGCGAAGGACTTGAACCCGCACATCTCGAGCTTCTTCAGCTGCATATTGTCGTGTGTCCTGCGGTTGGTGAGTTGTCAGACCTCGGACTTCAGACTTCAAACAGAGCCTGAATGCCGAGGAATGACGGCTACGCGAGCAAGATCCCCGCGAGCGAGCGGAGGGCCCGCAACAGCCCGTGAATGACCCCTCTCATACGACACCCCCTCTCAAAGTCGACAAGAATGTATCGGCAATTACGGGGGCGGCGTTGAGCGAAGAATGACGGCCGGCCGGAATGAGGAATCAGGAATTAGGAATCAAGAATCAGACAGCCGAAAATTGGAAATTCCCCTGATTCCAGATTCTTGATTCTTGATTCCGCCCTTATCCAAACAGAACCGGCCGATCGAGGAGGCCCTGCCGGATGGCAGCGTAGTGGGCGTGTCGTGAGGGAGCGATGGAGCCCGCCTTGAGGGCCTCGAGGACGGCGCAGCGGGGTTCCTTCAGGTGGGAGCAGTCCCGGTACTTGCATTGGTCGGCAAGCGCGGCGAACTCCGGGAAATAATCCCGCAGGGTCCCGGGGGTGATTTCCCAGAGCGCGAAAATCTCCAGCCCGGGCGTGTCCGCGATGAAGGTCTTCGGTCCGATTTCCACCAGCTCCGACCAGCTCGTCGTATGGCGTCCCCCGCCGGTCCGCTCGCTCACCTTGCCGGTTCTCGCCGACGACGCGGGATGGAGCGCGTTCAGGAGGCTCGATTTTCCCACGCCGGAGGGACCGATCAGCACCGTCGTCTTGCCGTCGAGAAAGGCCCGGAGCTCCGCGATGCCGTCGCCGCGCGCGGCGGCCGTGATGAACACGGGATAGCCCAGCGGCGGGTAGACCTCGAGGCCCTCCGGGCGGCCCAGGTCCGATTTGTTCACGCAGATCGCGGCGGGAATAGCGGCGGCCGAGGCCATGACCGTGCACCGGTCGAGGGTCAGCGGATCGAGATCGGGTTGCCGGACCGATTCGACGATCAGGATCGCGTCGACGTTCGCGACCAGGATTTGCTCCTTGCGGTGGTTCGCGGGATCCGGACGCGAGAGCTTGGAGCGTCGGGGGAGGACTTTTTCGATGATCCCTTCGCCGTCGCCTGTCGCCGTCGCCTCCACCTCGTCCCCGAGCGCGGCGAGCCGGACCGCGGAAGGCTTCCGCTCCTTCTTGAGGCGGCCCCGGAACGTGCTGGAGAGAATTCCCGCCTCCGTCGCCACCTCGTACGTCCGGCCGACGATCTTGGCGATCCGGCCGATCACGGGACGGACACCTGGGCGCAGAGCGTTTCGAGGGCGGCGCGGCGCAGGAGCGCGAAGAGCTCGGGCGGCGCGAGGCGCGCGCGCGTCTCCGGAGGAATCCGCGCCGTGCCCTGGGTCATGAGCGTGTGGAAGCGGGCCTCCGAGGCGAGCCCCTCGTCGGCGCTCATCGATCCGAATTCGCGGAGGTGCACGCCGTCCGTGTACGCCGCGCCCGCCTCGAGCGAGCGCGCCCGGGCGAACATCTGGCGGTCGATCCGGAAGAACCGGCCGGCCGCTTCGGATCCGTCGAGGTCGTGGAGCGCGAGCCTCAGCCCGTGCTTCTCGGACTCCTCGCGCACCCGGAAGTAGAGGAACGAGAGGATGCGGATGCCGAGCCGGAGGGCGGATTCGTCGGAGGCCATCTCGGCTCCGCACATGAGCCGCACCGCTTCGTTGAGTCCGGCCAGCCCGACGGCGTATTCGTGCGCGTCGCCGCGGGGGCGACGGAGCAGGGTCCGCTTCACGAGATGGGCCCGCACGGCGGCGTCGAGCGCGACCTCCATCTCCGCGTAGAAATCGGATCCCCCCTCGCCTCGGTAGCACGCCTGGGGGAGGTTGAGAGTGACCGCCTGCGCGATGACGAAGGGGCCCCCGTCCTGATCGGAGGGCCCGCGGACGGCGAAGCGCGACACCCGCCGACCGGTGCCTCCGGCGCGCTCGAAGACGAACGTCGAACGGCCCCGTTCGAGGGCGACGCGGCAGGCCTCGCGGAGGAGCAGGACTCCCTCCTCGTCCGAGAAGAGCTCCGCCGGAATGTGGAAATCGAAGCCGGCGTCGAGGTCGCGGGCGGTGCGGAGCACCTCGAGCGTGAAGCGGTTCGACGCCGGATCGAGGGACCGGCCCAAGTCGAGACCGAGACTGAGGCGCGGCGCGGCGCGCTGGAGCAGCTGAAGGACCAGGTGGGCCGCTTCTTCGGCGATCGTGATGTCGGTGGCGCCGGCCAGGAAGGGCGCGTATCCGGTATTCAGACGCACCAGCTCCACGCCGCCGGACACCTCTTTTGCCACGGCGGCCAGGCGGGCATCCAAGTGCGCGCCAAGTGTTCGAGCCCCCGCCGGCGGCTCGGCGAGGAGCGGGTGATTCCCGGTCCGAGCCCCGCCTCGCTGCACCTCGTCGACGGGAAGCGCCAACCAGTGGACCTTCAGCGGATATTCCAGATCGTGAATATGGATCCGGCCCTCGACGTGGGCGTCCGCGACGGCCCGGGGGTGGAGTTCCTGCAGGGCGTACTGCTTCATCGTCGTCTCGCCGATGATCCGGCACATGGCGTCCGGATCGATGACCTGGGGCGCCTCCCCCGTGGGCCGGACGAGCCGGTCGAGGTCGTACTTGGGAAGCCCCACCACGAGCTGGCGGCGCATCTTCGACGCGTGGCCCCGGGCCAGGAGTTCCTGGTTCACGAGCTCCCGGATCAGGATGGAAGAGATGCGGCGATGTCCCTCGCGGAAGATGCGCTGCTCGACGGCCGCGGCGATCTCCCCCGCCGTCGTCGGATCGAGCCCCGCCTCCTTCACGAGCGCGGAGGTGATGCGGTCGCGTCCCCAGGCGCTGACTTCGTCGCGCGTCGCGGCCTCGACGAGGACGGGCTCCGAGGGGAAGAGCTCCCCGAGGGGCGAAACCGTTTCGGGGGCCACGCGGCCCTGCGTCTCGCGGAAGAGGAGGTACGCCCGGGCGACCTCGCGATGGCCCGTCTCGAAGAGGATCTTCTCCACCATCCGCTGGATCTCCTCGCTCGAGGGGACCTCGCGGTCGTGGTAGCGCTCGAGGTAGGTCGTGACGACCCCGGCCAGGTCGTTCGCGAGGTAGCGGTTGTCGTGGCCCGCCGCGCGCGCGGCCCGGTAGATGGCCTCGGCCAGCTTCGCCTCGTCGTAGTCGACGATGCGGCCGTCGCGCTTGCGGACCTTGTCGATCTTGCGTGCGGTCATTCGGTTGAATTCAGATTACAGATTGCGGATTCCCGGCAATCGGAAATCGTCCCCACCGGCCTGTCTTGGCGTGCGTTTCTCTCCCTCTCCACGGGTTCACGTTACGGAAGCATGGGTTTCAGTTCGCGCATGAACTCCGCGATGTCCTTGAATTCCCGGTACACGGAGGCGAACCGGACGTACGCGACGTGGTCGAGCGACTTCAGCTCGCGCATGACGAGATCGCCGATCGACTTCGAGCGTACTTCGCGTTCGTACCGGCCAAGGAGGTCGGCCTCGATCTTGGTGACGATGTCGTCGATCATCTCGACGGGGACGGGCCGCTTCTTGCAGGCCATCCGGAGCCCCGCGCGGATCTTCTCCCGGTCGAAGGGCTCCCGGCGGCCGTCCTTCTTGATCACGTAGAGGATGCGCTCCTCGAGCTGCTCCTTGGTCGTGAACCGCTTCTTGCAGGCGAGGCATTCGCGGCGCCGGCGGATGATGCGACCGTCACCGGCGGCGCGGGAATCGATCACCCGGTCGTTGTCTTTTTTGCAGAAAGGACATTTCATGGGAGGGCGGACAGTCTAGCAAGTGACGGCTCCCAGCTTCCAGATTCCAGTTCCCCGCTTCCGAAGTTTCGAGCTTCGAACTCGACGACCGGCGGATCACTTTCCTACGCAGAATCGCGCGAAGATGCGATCCAGGATGGCTTCATCCGCCCGTTTCCCCGTGATCCCGCCGAGGGCGTCGAGCGCGGCGCGCGCGTCGAGGGCCGCGAATTCCGGGCTTCGCGCCGCCCGGAAGGATTCCGCCGCTCGATCGAGCGATCGCCGCGCCTGGCGGAGGAGCGCGAGCTGCCGGCGCGAGAGGGTGAATCGCGCCCCGGGACCCGCCCCTCCCGCCCACTCCCGCAGTCTCGATCGCAATTCCTCGATTCCCTCGCCCGTCGCGGCCGATACGACGACCGCGTCGGGAATCGACAGCGTTCCCGCCACGGCGAGTCCGTCGGCAAGGTCGGATTTCGTCACCACCGCGATCGCGGGCCGGCCTGGATCGGGAGCGAACGGGACGGCCGGCGCCGTGGCGTCCACGACGACGACCCACAGGTCGGCGCCTCGGATCGCTTCCTCCGCGCGGATGGCCGCCGCCTGGTCGACGACATCGGGCGCGCCCACGCCGCCGAGGCCAGGGGCGTCATGGAGTCGGAGCCCCTCCACGCGACCCTCGAGCAGATCGCGCGTGGTGCCCGGCACATCGCTCGTGAGGGCGTCGGCTCCCGCGAGCGTGTTGAAGAGCGTCGATTTGCCCGCATTGCGCGGTCCGACCAGGAAAGCGGCAGGCGCGTCCGACGCGACCTCGGCCGCACGGGAGTCGGCCAGGAGATCCGCCAGCTCGCGCCCGAGCTCCCGCAGCCGGCCAAGCGCCTCCTTCGCGGGCAGGAGATCGATGTCCTGGTCGACGAAATCGATGGAGGCCTCGACGTCGGCGGCGAACGACGTCAGTCGATCCTCGAGGCCGGCGACTTTCCTGGAAAACTCCCCCTGGAGGAGCGCCGCCGCGGCGGAGAGCTCGGCGTCCGATCCCGCGCGGATGGCGGCGAGGACCGCCTCGGCCTGGGCGAGATCGATCCGGCCGTTCTGGAAGGCGCGCCGCGTGAATTCGCCCGGCTCGGCGGAGCGCGCCCCGAGGTCGAGCAGGCGGTCGATCGCCGCCCGCGCGAGTGGAGGCGCCCCGGGAAGGTGCAGCTCGACCACATCTTCGCGCGTGTAGCTGTGGGGAGCGGGCATCGACCAAGCGTCGCAGGGAAAGGTCGCGTCGCCGAGGCGGCCCGTGCCGTGCCGGACCCCGCGACTCCGGGCCAGGAGGACAATTCGTCGAGCCAGCGTGAAGGCGCGTGGCCCGCTCAGCCGGATCACGGCCCGCTCCGAACCCCCTGCGGCCGAAGCAAGCGCCACGATGGTGTCCTTGGGAGGTCTTGGATGAGTTTTCCGTCTCCCGCTTCCCGATTCCCGCTTCCGAAGTGTCGAGCCTCGAGCCTGATTCGCCAGCGGAGGATTGTTTCGATGTCTCCCCATCATGTTCTCCGGCTCGGAGCTGGAAGCGTCGGAAACGGGGATCGGGAATCGGGAAACGGGTAGCTATCCCCCTTACCGAACGTAGGCTTTCAGGCGATCGCGCGCCGTGTCGTCGAGCGACTCGAAGCGGACGGCGAGGCCGAACTCGTGCTCGTTGTCCCAGAACCGCACCACGCGGCAGCGGGCGCGGAACGTCTTGGCCTTGGGCGAGTTGATCTCGACGTCGAGCTTGAACCGGTCCATGGGAAGCGACTGCTTCTTCGTCCGGAAATTCCGGAGGAGCATCCCCGAGCTCGAGACCTCCTCCACGTCCACCGCCCCCTCGTCGTACACGGTGTTCGTCCCGATGATGATCTGCACGCGCGCCTCGTGCTCCACCTTCCGCCGGATCGCGTCGCGCCGGTTCGACGTCACCAGCGCCGGGTGGAGGTATCCCAGCTCGCGGGCGATCTTGAAGACGTGCTCGATCGTCTCGGGGGCGAACGAGTCCCGCGTGTCCTTGTTCAGGATGCGCGAGACCGACCCCTGGTCGATCTTGCAGGCGTTCGCGATGTCTTCCTGCGTGACCTTGGACTTCTTGCCGTCTGTGCCCATCGCCAAGCCCTCCCGTTACGGCCCCACAACCGCGCCATCACCCGCCGGAACCGCCCGCGTCCCCGGCGGAAGAAAGTACTTCTTGATGACTTTCTGCTCGATCATGGCGAGCAGCGAGTTGACGAAGAGGTACAGGCTCAATCCGCTCGCGAGCGAATAGCAGAACAACCCGAAGAGGACCGGCATGAACATCATCATCTTCTGCTGGGCCGCCATCTTCGGATCCTGCGGCTTCGGCGCGAAGTAGGCCTGGAGGAACCACGTGACTGTCATCACGAGCGGGACAAGGTTGAACTCGTGGAGCGTCGTCACGAACAGGTTCACGGGCGCATCGAAAATCACGAGCCGGTCCGGCTGGGAGAGGTCGTGGATCCACGCCAGGAAGGGCGCGTGGCGGAACTCGAGCGAGATGTCGAGGACGCTGTAGAGCCCGATGAAGATCGGCAGCTGGAGCATGATCGGGAAGCATCCCGAGAGCGGGTTGACCTTCTCCTCCTTGAAGAGCTTCATGGTCTCCGCCTGCTGGCGCTGGGGATCGTCCGAGAATCGCTCGCGGATGATGTTGATCTTCGGCTGGAGCGCCGCCATCCGGGCCATCGAGGTCTGGCTCTTCTTCGTGAGCGGGAAGAGGCAGAGCCGCACCGCCAGCGTCGTCAGGATGATGGCCCACCCGTAGTTGCCCGCGACCGAGTGGGCGAAGCCGACGAGCATCAGGATGAGCCGGCCGATCGGATTGAAGAGCCCCCAGCAGCCGTAGCTGAGCATGTGGTCGGCCGCCCCGTTGACGACGGCGAGCTCCTCTTTCCGGACGGGGCCCAGGTAGAGGGAGAAGATGCCGACGTTCGACCCCTTGCCCGCCTCGAACTCCCGGAAGGTCGCCCCGACCGACAGGGCCTTGAGCTCCTCGAAGGAGGGCGCCTCTTTCTTTGACTCGCGCCGGGTCGACTGCCTCGTCGCCCGATAGACGACGGAGTCGATCCACTCCCTGTCGGTCGGCGTGCGAAGGATCGCCGTGGCGTACCGGTTGCGCAATCCGAACCAGTCCACGCGGCGGTTCTCGCGCTCCGCCTCGGGGACCTTCACCTCGATCGGCCTCCCCTCCTTCAGGGGCATGTCGTACGGGATCGCCTGCCACGACCGCGAACCGGCGAGGAGCGTCGAGACGAATCCGTTGCCGTAGTACTCGTACCGGTAGGGGCTGTCGTGTTCGAGGCCGGTCAACGCGACGAGCCGCAGCTTGACCTTCCGCGGGGTCTCGGGCCGGGAATTGCGGACCGTCAGGAGCATCTGGAGCTCGTGCGTCCCTTCCCCCAGGGTGAACTTCTTCCAGATGTCGATCCCGTTGGCAAGCTGGTAGAGGTAGGTCACGCTTTGCGAGGACTCTTCGGACACCGACCAGGTGGCGCGCGT
>Ga0075433_10000237_pt1 | contig 31546 bp, 32 predicted proteins | sample RhiMethybrSRZTD2_FD_75299 | JGI IMG/M metagenome (GOLD analysis project Ga0075433, IMG submission 75299) | Populus rhizosphere microbial communities from Tennessee, USA - Rhizosphere MetaG P. TD hybrid SRZTD2 | ecosystem: Host-associated > Plants > Roots > Rhizosphere > Soil | place: USA... | reverse complement strand
TCCGCGTGATGTAGGCCTGGCCACCGAGCTGGTGTACGGCACGCTGCGCTGGCAACGGTACCTGGACTGGATTCTGGCGCCGCACTCGCGCCGACCCATCGATGCGCTCGATCCGCACGTGCGCGTCATCCTGCGAATGACGGCCTATCAACTTGTGTTCCTGACGCGTGTGCCGGCATTCGCGGCGGTCAATGACGCGGTGACGCTCGCGCGCACGGGAGCGCGCGGCGCCGCCGAATACACCAACGCTGTGCTGCGTGCCTTCGCCAGGCGTGGCGCGCACGAACGCGAGCCCGCGGCTCCTCGCGAACCGATCGACGCACTGGCGACGCGCTGCTCGTTTCCGACCTGGCTCGCCGCGCGTTGGGTCGCCCGCGACGGCGCCGCACAGGCCGAGGCCCTCATGCGCGCGATGAACGAACGGCCCCCCCTCGCCGTACGCGCCAACACACTCCGCGTCTCGCGCGAGGCTCTGGCGGTACGGCTGGCCGAGGACGACGATGTGGCGACGCGGCCGACGAGCTGGGCGCCCGAGGGCCTGATCGCCGAGCGCGCGGTCGGCGCGCCCGCGCGCTGGCACGCGTTCGCCGATGGGGCCTGCGTCGTGCAGGACGAGGCCTCGATGCTCGTGGCGCGGATGCTCGAGGCGCGCGCGGGCGAGACGGTGATCGACGTGTGTGCGGCGCCGGGCACCAAGACGACGCACCTCGCGCAGCTGATGGACAATCGCGGCCGTGTCGTGGCCGTCGATCCACAGCCGGCGCGGCTGGACCGCGTGGACGACGCGGCGGCGCGCCTTGGCGTGACGATCGTGCAAACCGTCCGGAGCACCGTCCAGGACCTCGTCGGCGCGTACGCGTCCCAGGCGGACGCGGTGCTGGTCGACGCGCCATGCACGAACCTCGGCGTGCTTCGGCGCAATCCCGAGGTGAAGTGGCGACGCGGTCCCGAGGACATCGCGACGAGCGCCGCGCGCCAGGTCGAAATTCTGACCGCCGCGGCGACGTTCGTGAAGTCAAAAGGCCGTCTCGTGTACGCCACGTGCTCGCCGGAGCCCGAGGAAAATGACGCGGTCGTGGCCGCGTTCCTCGCCGCGCAGCCCGGCTGGCGGCTCGATCCGCCCGCCGGCTTCCCGCTGGCGCTCGACGGTGACGGCTATCTGCGCACGCGTCCAGATCGCCACGGCGCCGACGCGTTCACCGCCGTGCGGCTGCGACGCGCGTGAGCCGGCCGCGACGCGCGTGAGCCGGCCGCGACGCGCGTGAGAAGGGGCGACGCGGGCGCGGGGAGATCGCGCGTCGCCTGCGTGATATAAGGAAGTGCGCATGATCAAGATCGCACCATCGATTCTGTCGGCCGACTTCGGCATCCTCGCCGAAGAGATCGCGCGCGTGGAGGCGGCGGGCGCGGATCAGATCCACATCGACGTGATGGACGGCCGCTTCGTGCCCAACATCACGATGGGATTTCCGATCCTCGACGCCATCCGCAAGCGCACGCGGCTGCCACTGGATCTGCATCTCATGATCGTCGAGCCCGAGAAGTACGTCGCGGAGTTCGCCGCGCGCGGCGCCGATATGCTGACCGTGCACGTCGAGGTGTGTCCTCACCTGCAGCGGACGCTGACGTCGATTCGCGAGCTGACCGCCAAGCGCGGCGCACCGGTGAAAGCGGGCGCGGGTCTGAACCCCGCGACCCCGCCGGACACGCTCGAATGGGTGAAGGACGACCTCGACCTCGTTCTCGTCATGTCGGTCAATCCTGGGTTCGGGGGTCAGAAGTTCATACCCGCGGTGTATCCGAAGATCCGACAGATCAGGACGATGCTCGGCACCCGCGCCGTCGATGTCTCCATCGACGGCGGGGTGAAGGTCGAGCATGCCGGGCCGCTGGCCGATCACGGCGCGTCGATTCTGGTGGCCGGCTCCGCCATATTCGAAGCCCCGGACCCCGCCAAGGTCATCCGGGAGCTGCGCGCCGCCGCGGAGGCCTGATCGCCCGCGAGTTGAAATGTTTTGCGTAGTTCCGTAGACTCGGACATTCCATGCTCGACTCGCTGAGCGCAAGACTGACCACAATCTTCGACCGTCTGGGCGGCCAGGGCCGGCTCAGCGAAGACAACATCCACGAGGCTCTCCGGGAGGTCCGGGTGGCGCTTCTGGAGGCCGACGTCAACTTCAAGGTCGTCCGCGGCTTCATCGACCGGGTGAAGACGAAAGCCGTCGGGCAGGACGTCCTGAAGTCGTTGACGCCGGCACAGCAGGTCGTCAAAGTCGTGCACGACGAGCTCGTCGAGCTGCTCGGCGGCAGCGGGCATCGGCTCGCCGCGGCCGCGCACCCGCCCACCGTGGTGATGCTGATCGGCCTGCAAGGCTCCGGCAAGACGACCACCGCGGCCAAGCTCGCGCGCATGTACGCCAAGCAGGGCCAGCATCCTATGCTCGCCGCCGCCGACACGTACCGCCCGGCCGCGCAGGACCAGCTCAAGACCCTGGGCACGCAGCTCGACGTGCCGGTCGTTGCCGAAGGGCGGACGCCCGTCGAGATCTGTCGCGCCGCGCTCGACGCCGCCGCGTCGCGTGGGCTCACGCCGCTGATCCTCGACACGGCGGGACGACTGCACATCGACGAGACGATGCTCGAAGAGCTCAAGCAGATCCGTGCGGCGGTCAAGCCGCACCACGTGCTGCTCGTCGTCGATGCGATGACGGGCCAGGACGCGGTCACCGTCGCCGACAAATTCAACCAGGCCGTCGGCATCGACGCCGTGATCCTCACGAAGATGGACGGCGACTCACGCGGCGGCGCAGCGCTCAGCGTGCGCCACGTAACTGGGCGGCCGATCGCCTTCGTCGGCACCGGCGAGAAGACGGACGCGCTGGAACCGTTCCATCCCGATCGCCTCGCCTCACGCATCCTCGGCATGGGCGACATCCTGTCGCTGGTCGAGAAGGCGCAGCAGAACGTGGACCAGGCGCAGGCCGAGGCGATGGTGAAGAAGCTGCGCGAGGACACCTTCACGCTGGAGGATTTCCGCGCTCAGCTCAAGCAGGTGCAGGCGCTCGGTCCGCTCGACCAGGTGCTGAACATGCTGCCGTTCGGCAAGATGCTCAAGGGCGCGCCCAAGGAGCTCTCCGGCGAGCAGGCGGATCTTCGCCGCTTCGACGCGATCATCAGCTCGATGACGCCGCAGGAGCGGCACAATCCGGAGGTCATCAACGGCTCGCGCCGGCAGCGCATCGCGCGCGGCAGCGGCTCGAGCGTGCAGGACGTCAACCGCCTGCTCAAGCAGTTCGCGCAGCTCAAGAAGATGATGAAGCAGTTCAAGACCATGGAAGGCCGCCTGGGCAAGCTCAAAGGGCTCGGCGGTTTTCCAATGCCGAGGGGGTGAGGACGTGGCAGTGGCCATCAGACTGAGACGCGAAGGTTCGAGCAAGCGACCCCGCTACCGCGTGGTGGTGACCGACTCGCGCTCGCCGCGTGACGGACGCTTCATCGAGGTGATCGGGCACTACAACCCGGTCACGAACCCGCCGCAGGTGACCATCGACCGCGAGAAGGCGCAGGCGTGGATCGCCAAGGGGGCGCAGGCCTCCAACACCGTGAAGAAGCTGATCGCAAAGGCCCCGAAGCCGGGGGCGTAACGGGGCGGAATGCAGTTGTCGGAAGCAGCTGCAGTGGGGAGTGGTTGTTGAGAGACCTCATGGAATACGTCGCAAAGGCACTGGTCGACGAGCCGGAGCAGGTCAACGTGACGGAGGTCGAGGGCGAGCGCGTGACCGTGATCGAGTTGCGCGTGGCTCAGAATGATCTGGGCAAGGTCATCGGCAAGCAGGGACGCACGGCGCGGGCGCTGCGGACGATTCTCAACGCCAACGCGACGAAGCTGAAGAAGCGTGCCGTGCTCGAGATCGTGGAGTGAGCATGACTGCAGCCCGTGATTGAAACCCGACTCGTCGCGATCGGCGAGATCGGCCGTCCGCACGGGCTCGACGGGGAGGTGCGGGTGACGCCCCTCACCGATCGGCCCGAGCGCTTCGAGACCGTGCGCGACTGCGTGCTGTGGGACGTCGCGCGCGATCGGCGCAAGCCGTGCCGCCTGCGGGCGACGCGGCGACATGGGGGCGCGCTGGTCATCGCCATCGCGGGCTGCGAGACGCCCGAGGCGGCGGCGGCGCTCACGGGCTGGTTGCTGGCGGTTCCCGAGGCGGAGGCTCTGCCGCCCCCCGAGGGCTATTTTTATCCCTGGCAGCTGGAAGGCTGCCGGGTGCTGACGGAGGACGGGCGAGACGTCGGTCGGGTCTTGCGGGTCGAATCGGCGCCCGCGCAGGATTTGTGGGTGATCGGCGATGAGACGCGCGAGCATCTCGTGCCGGCGGTCCCGGAAATCGTGCGCGACGTCGATCTGGGCGGCCGACGGGTCGTCATCCGACCGCCCGACGGGTTATTGGACTTGTAGAGCTCGGATATGAGGATCGACATCGTGACTCTCTTCCCGGCCATGGTGGAGCCGGCGCTCACGACGTCGATGCTCGGCCGAGCCCGGGCACGCGGGCTCGTTGACATTCGCGTGGTGAATCTCCGAGACTACGCAACGGGCAAGCATCGCGTCACGGACGACTATCAGTTCGGCGGCGGCGGTGGAATGGTGCTCAAGCCCGAGCCGATCGCGGCGGCCGTGGAGGCGCTGCGCGGCGAGCGGACGCGGGTGATTCTGATGGATCCGCGCGGGCGAACGTTCACGCAGGCCGTGGCGGGCGCGCTGGCGCGCGAGACGCATCTGGTGCTCGTGGCCGGACGCTACGAAGGCGTGGACGAGCGTGTGGGCGAGATGATCGCCGACGAACGATTGTCGATCGGCGACTACGTGCTGACGGGTGGCGAGCTTCCCGCGCTGGTCGTCACCGACGCGGTGGCGAGGCTGCTTCCGGGTGTGCTCGGCGGCGAGGGCGCGGCCGAGCGGGAGTCGTTCACGACGGGAGTGCTCGAGCCGCCGCAGTACACGCGGCCGGAAGAGTTCCGAGGCGCGAAGGTGCCCGACGTGCTCCTGTCCGGCGACCACGCGCGCGTAGCGCGCTGGCGGCGGGAGCAGGCTCTGTGGTTGACGTGGAAGCGCCGCCCCGAGCTCCTCGCGGAGGCGAGCCTGACGGACGAGGAGCGGCAATTGATCGAGCGATTCAAGCGCGGCGAGGCGCCGGCGGCGCCTGCACGCACAGAGAGGGACGAGAGTCATGGACGCGATTCGCATCGTTGAGGCAGCGCATCTCAAGAAGGACCGGCACGGCTTCGAGCCCGGCGATCAGGTCCGCGTGCACGTGAGAGTCATCGAGGGCGAGAAGGAGCGCACGCAGATCTTCGACGGCACAGTCATCCGCAAGCGCGGCGAGGGCGCGCGCGCGTCGTTCACGGTGCGCCGGATCTCCTACGGCGTCGGCGTGGAGCGCACGTTTCCGCTGCACTCGCCGAGGATCGACCGCGTGGACGTCGTACGCCGCGCCAAGGTGCGCCGCAGCAAGCTCTACTATCTCCGATCCCTCGCCGGCAAGGCGGCGCGCCTGCGCGAGAAGCGGGTCAACGTCGTTCCCGCTACCGCGGCAGAAACCGAGTAACGCGCCCGTCTGCGCGTGACGCCGCCTCCGTCGGCGCCGTACCGCTACGAGGCCCAGGCCTGGAGGGCTGGCGTCGCGCGTGTGGCCGGCGTCGACGAGGTGGGGCGCGGGCCGCTCGCGGGCCCCGTCGTCGCGGCGGCTGTCGTGCTCGATCCGGGGCGTCGCGTGAAGCGGCTCGCGGATTCGAAAGTTCTCACGCCCGAGCGCCGCGAGGAGCTGTACGCGCTGATTCATGAGCGTGCCGTGGCCGTCGCGGTCGGCATCGTCGATCACCTCACGATCGACCGCGTGAACATCCTGCGCGCGACGATTCTCGCAATGCAGCAGGCAGTGGCCGGCCTCGCCGTCATGCCCGATCTCGTCATCACGGATTTCGTCGCGCTGCCCGCACTGCCCTGCCCGCAGCGCAATCTCGTCGATGGCGACGCGCGATGCGCGACCGTGGCGGCCGCGTCGATCGTCGCGAAAGTCACGCGCGATCGGCTGATGCTCGAGGCCGACAGGCAATTTCCGGAGTACGGATTCGCGAAGCATAAAGGCTACGGCACGGTCGATCATCTCGCCGCGCTCGACCGGCACGGCGCGTGTCCGATTCATCGCCGATCGTTCTCCGGCGTGTGGCGTCAGGGAGAGCTATTTGTGCTGGAGGACGACGACTAGCGTCTGGCTGCTTTTCCACCAGACCGTGGGGCCAGGAATTCACCACGTCGACCGCACCGCTGCCGCGTAAGTCGGCGACCCCATTCGCATCTCCACGCTGACAGGTTCGGCATACCGCTTGCCGCTCCAGAGCCAGGGGAGGGCGCGATGGATCTCGTCACACGAATGATCCACGAGCTGCGTGGAGGCCCGGCCGACCTGGTCCAACTCGTCGAGACGGTTCGCTGGCGGCCGTTGCACGTCGTGGCCATCCCGGCCGAAGCGATTGCGCACTGGCGAACCGACGAGCCCCGGTCATGGGACGTCGTGCTCGAATGGCTGACGACCATGGACGTGGAAGTCAACGTCAGCTAGCTCGCCCAGACCGTCCTCGATTTCGGACATTCCCTGTCTCGAGCCGGCGCGGTATAGCCGTGTCGTGAGCGAGCGGCCCGACCCGCGTCACATCGTCGGTCGCGACGCCGAAACCGCGGCGGCCGACCACCTCGCGCGCGCCGGCTTCAAAATCCTCGAGCGCAACGTGCGCCTGGGTCACGGTGAGATCGACGTCGTGTGCCGCGATCGGGATGTCATCGTATTCGTGGAGGTCAAGTGTCGCCGGGCGACGTGGGGCGATCCGCCGGCGGCCGCCGTGTCCTGGCACAAGCAGCGCCGACTCACGCGCCTGGCGCAGCACTATCTCAAATGGCGCCGGCTCGAGGCTGCGCGCTGCCGCTTCGACGTCGTGTCGGTGACGCTGCATGCCGACGGACGCTCGGACATCGGCCACGTGCGCGGCGCGTTCGATGCGATCGAGTAGCGGTCAGGAGCTCGGGCGTGAACGCGGCGGGTTGCGCCTTTTCAGCGTTTCCTCGAAGTCCTCCAGTGGAAACAGCACCAGCCATGCCAGCGGCCGGGCGTGTGGCAACGTGCAGTTACGCTACCCGACGGAACGCGAGGCGTCTGACGCGGGAGAAGAAGTTTTCGCAGGCGTCGGGTACAATCCGGTCCCTATGCCGGTCCGCTGGGACGCGCATCGCTCCGCGCTGTCGAGCATCGTCGAAGCGATCGGGCGCACGCCGCTCGTGCGGCTCAATCGCGTCGTCGGAGAGACTCGACCTCCGATCTATCTCAAGCTCGAATGGTACGGCCCGAGCGGCAGCCTGAAGGACCGCATCTACCTCCACATGTTCGAGCAGGCCGAGGCGCGCGCCGAGCTGAAGCCCGGGATGCGCGTGCTCGAATGCTCCACCGGCAATGCAGGCATCGCGTGCGCGTTCGTGGCCGCGGTGAAAGGCTATCGCTGCACGATCGTCATGCCGCAGGGCATGAGCGACGAGCGGAAGAAGATCATGCGTGCGTACGGCGCCGATCTGGTGTTTACGCCGGGGGGCGAGAGCGACGTGGATCTGTCGCTCAAGCGCCTGGCGGAGATCCGCGCGGGCGACCCGACCGGATACTGGGTGCCGGGCCAGTTCGACAACGCTGACAACGTCGAGGCGCACGTGCGCACGACGGGCCCGGAGATCTGGGAACAGTCCGGCGGAATCATCGGCGCGTTCGTCGCGTCGCAGGGCAGCGGCGGCACGCTGACCGGCGTCGGCCGGTATCTCCGCGAGCGCGACGGCGCCGTGCGGCTCTACGCCGTCGAGCCCGATGAGTGCGCGCTGCTCTCGCGCCGCTCCTGGGGCCCGCACGGTATCGAAGGCATCGGCGACGGATTCATTCCGGACAACCTCGACGTCTCGCTGCTCACCGGCGTCATCACGACGACCACTGGGGAGGCGCTGGCGGCGGCGCGCCGTCTGGCCGCAGAGGAAGGCATCTTTTGCGGCATCTCGACCGGCTGCAACGTGGCCGCGGCCCTGAAGCTCGCCGCACGTCACCCCGACCTGCCGTCGATCGTCACGATGGCGAACGACACCGGGCAGCGCTACTTCACGACGGCGCTCTGCGGCGAGACCAAGCACGTCGACGTGCCGGAGCGTGCGCATCCGATGGACGACAAGACGCGCCGCGAGCTCGATCGCTGGCAGTCCAAGTGGGAGATCCTGCGCTGAGATCGGCCGAGTGGGACTTCGTCGCCGCGAGGCGACGCCTCGAGGAGAAGCCCAAGTCGGCCGGCGAAAAGATCACCTCCCTCGACGACGCCGCTGCACGCGTGTCCGACGGCGATCGCGTGGCCGTCGGTGGCTGCCTGTTCTCGCGCACGCCGCTGGCACTCGTCCGCGAGATCCTCCGGGCGCGGCGACGCGGTCTCACTCTCGTGCGCAACCTCATGTGCACCGAGGGTGAATTCATGATGGCGGCCGGCGCGGTGGAACGCGTCATGACGGCGTGGATGTCGATCGGCCTGCCGTGGGGTGTGTCGAAGGTCATGCGCCATTACGTCGAGTCGGGTGCCGTCGCGCTAGAGGAATGGAGCCACCTGGCGCTCGGCCTGCGCTTCCGCGCGGCGGCCATGGGCGTGCCGTTCGTTCCGGCCCTGACGATGCTGGGCTCCGATCTCGTCGCCGTCGGCGGAATGAAGACGATCGCGGACCCGTACTCCGGCGAGACGTTGGCGGCGGTGCCCGCGCTCTTCCCAGACGTCGCGCTGCTGCACGTGCACCGCGCCGATCGCTTCGGCAACTGCCAGATCGACGGTTACCCGCACATGGACGCCGACATCGCGCGCGCCGCCGCGACGGTGCTCGTGACCACGGAGGAGCTGATCACCGACGAGGAGACGCGGCGTCATCCCGATCGCACGGTGATTCCCGGCTTCCTCGTCGATGCGCTCGTCCACGTGCCGTTCGGGTCGTTTCCTCACGAGTGCTATGGCCTCTACGAGGCCGACTTCGATCACTTCGGCACGTACACGGCGGCCATCGACACGCGCGGACCCGAAACCGCCGTCGGCGACTATCTCACCCGCTACGTCTATGGGCCACCGACCTGGGACGACTACCTCGAGCTCTTCGGCGGCGAGCGGCTGGCGCAGCAGCAAAAGCGCGCGCGGGAGCTCACGCAATGATCGGGCGGGCGGAGCCACGCGGACCTAGAGCAGGCCACCCTCGATTCAAGCCGTGCTCGCGGACCCCGCTCCAATGACGTTCACGGCCTCCGAGCTGCTGGCCGTACAAGGTTCGCGCGTGCTCCGTGACGACACCACGGTCTTCGCCGGCGTCGGTGTCCCGCTGTTGGCCGCCGCGCTGGCGCAGCAGCGCCACGCGCCGAAGCTGACGATGGTGATCGAGGGCGGCATCATCGGACCGCGCATCAAGCCGGGCCGCCTGCCGATCTCCACGAACGAAATGCGCGCGGCCCACCGCGCGCAGATGTTGCCGGGCATCACCGAGACGTTCTTGTTCGCCCAGCGGGGCTTTCTCGATTACGGGTTCATGGGCGGCGCGCAGATCGACCAGCACGGCAACGTCAACACGAGCGTCCTCGGCGCCGACTACTGGAAGCCGAAGGTGCGGCTGCCCGGCACAGGCGGCGCCAACGACATCGCCTCGCTCTGCAAGGAGGTCATCATTCTGACCGCGCACGAGAAACGGCGGTTCGTCCCGAAGGTGGACTTCATCACGAGCCCGGCCTGGCTCGACGGCGGCGACGCTCGCCGCCGCGCCGGCCTGCGCTTCGGCGGTGTCTCACGCGTCGTGACGACCCTCGGCGTATTCGGATTCGACCCCGACACGCGACGGATGCGGCTCGATGCACTGCATCCGGGCGTGACGCGTGAGCAGGTGCGCGAGCAGACCGGCTTCTCGCTTCTCGAGGCCTCGACGGTGGTCGTCACCGAGCCGCCGTCGGCCGACGAGCTGGCGATGCTGCGCGCGCTCGATCCCGAGCGCCGGTTCCTGGGATAGGCCCATGCACGTCGGTCTCGCCATCAAGAACTTCGTCGGCCCGACCGAGACGCCGGACATCGACGCACTCTATCGCTACGCGGCGCGCGCCGAAGCGCTCGGCTTCGAATCGTTGTGGGCGTGGGACCACGTCATCCTCGGTGTCGAGCCCTCTTTTCCGATCCTCGACGCGGTGGGCACGCTCACCGCCATCGCGGCGCGGACGTCGACGATCCGGCTCGGCACCGGTGTGCTGGTGCTGCCCCTGCGTAATCCCACGGTGGCGGCGAAGGCCATCGGCACGCTCGACGTCATCTCCAACGGCCGGCTGATCCTGGGCGTGGCGGCCGGCTGGTACGCGCGCGAGTTCGACGCCGTCGGCGTGCCGTTCAAGCAGCGCGGGCGCCTATTCGAGCGGAACCTGGACATCCTCACGCGTCTGTGGACACAGGAACGCGTGACGCTGCAGGCCGACGAGTTCAACCTGCGCGAGGCCGTCATGCGGCCGCAGACCGTGCAGCGCCCACGCCCTCCGATTCTCATCGGCGGTTACGTCGACGCCGTGCTCAAGCGCGTCGCCACGAAGGGCGATGGCTGGCTGACGTACTTCTACACGCCGGAGTCGTACACGCGTTCGTGGGACAAGATCCTCGGTTTCGCCCGCGAGGCGGGCCGCGATCCGAAGACGCTCACCGGGACCAACCAGCTGGCGATCCTCGTGGGCGCCTCGCGCGCGGAGACCGAGGCGCCGATGCGGCAATGGCTGTCGACGGAGTGGGACGTGGCGGCCTGGAGCGAATCCACGATCGAGCACGCCATCCGCGGCAGCGTCAAGGAGTGCATCGAGCAGCTGCGCGCCCATGTCGCCTCGGGCGTGGATCGCATCATCCTGATCCCCTATCGCTACCAGCCCGAGCAGGTCGAGATCATCGCGAGGGAGATCCTGCCCGCGCTGCGCTGAGACGATGAGCGACACACCGCGCCCGCGCGTCGAGATCGAATACTGCACGCAGTGTCGTTGGCTTCTGCGCGCGGCGTGGATGGCGCAAGAGCTGCTCACGACGTTCGAGGCCGATATCGGTGAAGTCGCGTTGGTGCCGGGAGCCGGCGGCGTGTTCGAGGTCCGCGTCGGCGGAACGCGGCTCTGGTCGCGCCACGAGCGAGGCCGTTTCCCGGACATCAAGGAGCTCAAGCAGCTCGTGCGTGACATCGTCGCGCCCGGCAAGAGCCTCGGACATGCCGACCGTTGATCCATGGCTGCGTCGCGTCTACTGTGACGCCGGGTGGTCTGTGTGACTGACCGCGCGGCGACGTTCGACCGCGTGCTTGCTCTCGAGCGAGGCCGCACCGCGCTGCTCGTAGTCGATATGCAGCGCGGGTTCGTCGATGCGGGCGAGGCCATGGAAGTGCCTGCGGCACGGGCCTGCGTGCCGATCATTCGTGGGCTGCTCGAGGGTTTTCGCGCCGCGCGGCTGCCCGTGGTCTTCACCGCGTTCGTCTACTCGCCCGACGTTCCGCTGCTGGTCGGCGAGCTGCATCCCGAGCACAAGCCCGCGGCGCCGGGCGCCCCACGAGGATTCGGGATGCCGTCGTCCTCGTGCCTGGCCGGCTCGCCGAGCGCCGGCGTCGTCGACGCGCTGGCACCGCGGCCCGATGAGCCCGTGATCGACAAACGCTGGTACGACGGCTTCGCGGGCAGAGCGCTCGACGGCGCGCTGCGCGCCCGTGGCGTCACGTCGCTCGTCGTGACGGGAACGATGACCGACATCTGCGTGCTCGCGACCGTGATCGGCGCCTTCAATCGCGAATATCGCGTCACGGTCGTCGAGGACGCGGTCGCCACGCTGTGGCCCGAAATCCAGCACGCCACGCTCGATATCGTCGCGCGGGCCTATGGCCGCGTCGTATCATCCAAGCAGGTCCTGGATACGATCGGCGCCTGGTGATTCGCCGACGGCACATATGAAGGAGCGCACCATGCTGACGTTTTCCGGCATCATGCCCGCGAACATCCTGCCGTTCAGCGCGGACCTGTCGATCGACGAGCCCGCGTATCGCCGACATCTGCGTTGGCTCGCGGACACGCCGGGCGTGACTGGCATCGTGGCCAATGGCCACGCCGCCGAGGTCGCCTCGCTCTCGCGCGAAGAGCGCAAGCGCGCGCTGGCGGTGGCGCTCGATGAAATCGCGGGCGCGTGCCCGATCGTGGCGGGCGTCTACACCGACGGCACGGCGCAGGCCGTGGAGCTCGCTCGCGACGCGAAGGCCGCCGGCGCTGCCGGCATTCTGCTGTTCCCCCCGACGCTGTTCATGTGGGGCGCGCAGCTGAAGCCGGACATGGTGATCCGTCATTTCAGCGAGGTCGCCGCGGTGGGGCTGCCGATCGTCGCCTTCGAGTACCCGCCCGCGTCAGGCATCGGCTATGCGCCCGAGACCCTGGCGCGGCTCGCCCAGATCCCCCAGGTCGCGGCGATCAAAGATTGGTCGAACGAGATCGTCGCGTTCGAAGCCAACCTGCGAGCGGTGCGCGCGACAGGACGGCCGGTGGCGATCCTCTCGTCGTTCACGATGTCACTGATGGCCTCATTCCTTCTCGGCGCCGACGGCGCGATCTCCGGCATGGGAAGCGTCACGGCAGATCTGCAGGCCGAGCTCTTCGCGGCCTGCCAGAAGGGCGATCTCGATGGGGCGCGCCGGATCAACGACCGCCTCGAGCCTCTCGTTCGCGTCTTCTACGCGCCGCCGTTCGTCGACATGCACAACAGGATGAAGGAGGCGTTGGTCCTGCTCGGCCGCATCCCCGCCGCCCACGTGCGGCCTCCCCTCACCCCGATTTCGGCCGGCGAGCGCGACTCGATCCGCCGCGCCCTGACCGCAGCCGGTCTCACGCGATAGACCCGGCCGAGGCCCGCACGGGCGACGCCCGCGCTGGCCCGGCCCGCGCCCCGGAACCGCTTGCGCCCCTTCGGCGGTTCGGTGTAGAAAGGCGCACCTTTGCTCCCGCTTACGAGTGCCCGTCCCCCGGGCACATCAGGAGGTTTTTAGCCATGACCGAACGCTGGCACGACGAATCCTGGGCGAAAGAGATGTGGTGGAGCGGTAAGACGACGCGTCGGCGGTTTCTCGGCCTGTCGGCAACGGCAGCAGGCGCGCTGGGCGCGACGATGCTGGTGCCCGCGCCGTGGCGCGAGGCATTCGGCCAGGCCAAGCCGTACAAGATCGGCGTGCTCCAGCCGCTGACCGGCACCGGCGCTGCCGGCGGCAAGACTGCGCTCGTCGGCACCCAGCTGGCGACGAACCGCATCAACAAGGCGGGAGGGATCAACGGGCGTCCCGTCGAGCTCGTGGTGGCCGACTACGAATCGAAGCCCGATGTCGGGCGCCGCAAGGCGGAGAAGCTCCTCGTCGAAGACAAAGTCGACGTCGGCGAGGGCGGCTATCTCTCGAACGTCTGCCTCGCCTGCATGCCCGTGTTCGAGGAGCAGAAGGCCGTCTACATGATCGGCGTGTGTCTCGACACCACGATCACCACGACGAAGTGCAGCCGCTACGTGTTCCGGCCGTTCGACTACGCGCCATCCCAGGCGGTCGCGTTTGCCCCGTATCTCACCCAGAAGCTCGCGAAGAAGTGGCACGTCGTCTACCTCGACTACGCGTGGGGCCAGTCGACGCGCGACGCCTACGCCGAGCAGATCAAGAAGAACGGTGGTGAGATCGTCGGCACGACCGGCATTCCGCTCGGCGCGGCCGACATGACGGCGTCCATCTCGAAGATCACAGGAACGTTCGATGGTGTCTTCGCGATCATGTTCGGCGCGAATGCCGTCACCTTCACCAACCAGGCGTACGATCTCGGGCTGTTCAAGAACCGCAAGTACGCGGGCGACGGCGCCGTCGCCGAGTCGACGCACCTCGCGGCGCTCGGTCACAAAGTCGAAGGCTTCGTCGGCGTCAACCGCTACATCCCCGTGATGACGAAGCCACTGGACACGCCGTACCACAAGAAGTTCTTCGACGAGTCCAGGGTGTTGCTGAAGGAGATGGACCCCTCCGGCCCGGACCCGGACCGCTACGTGCAGTCCAACTTCGAGGCGATGAACTTCCTCAAGCTCGGCATGCAGAAGTCCGGGTTCCGCGGGCGCGAGGATTCGATGAAGCTGATCGAAGCGCTCGAAGGCATGGAGGTCAAAGAGAGCGACGACTTCCCGCAGGGCGACAAGGTGCTGCGCCGGGAGGACCACCAGGCGTTCCTGCGGCAGTTCATCTTCGACATCCACCAGGGCAAGCACCGCCTGCTGGACGTGATCGCGCGCGAGAAGACGGTCGTTCCGCCCGCCTGTACGTTCCCGAAAGCGTGACGGGCGGGCGAAGAGAAGGCGGACCGGCCCCGGCCGATGGTCGGGGCCGGTCGGCTCCTGAGCCCGCGATCTTCCGCACAGAGGCGCTGACCATGCGCTTCGGCGGGCTCAGCGCGCTGAACTCCGTCTCCATCGCAGTGCCTCGCGGCGAGATCCGGGCGATTATCGGGCCCAACGGCGCGGGAAAGTCGACGTTCTTCAACTGCATCACCGGCGTGCTGACGCCGACGAGTGGCCGCATCGTGTTCGACGGCGACGACATCACCGGCTTGCCGCCGCATCGCATCTCGAAGAAGGCCATTGCCCGCTCCTACCAGATCACAAACATCCTGCCGGGCGCCACGGTGCTCGAGAACGTCCGCATCGCCGTGCAGTCGCGTCACCACTCGTGGAGCCTTCTGCGTCACTACCGCAGCTACCACGATGTGATCGACCGCGCGCGCGCGGTGCTTCGCTCGGTGGGTCTGGGCGACAAGGCCGACGAACTCGCGGCGAATCTTTCGCACGGCGAGCAGCGCAACCTCGAGATCGGCATCGCGCTGGCCACCGAGCCGAAGCTGCTCTGTCTCGACGAGCCGACGGCCGGAATGAGCATCACCGAGACCCACGCCACCGTCGAGCTGATCCGGCGTATCGCCGCCGATCTCACCATCCTCATCGTCGAGCACGATATGGAGGTGGTGATGGGCTTGGCGCGCACGATCACCGTGCTGCACTACGGCGAAGTGCTGGCCGAGGGCACGCCGGCGGCCATTCAGGCCAATCAGCGAGTGCAGGAAGTGTATCTGAAGACCTGATGCTGACGCTCGACGCCGTCGACACCTACTACGCAAAATCCCACATCCTGCACGGTGTGTCGCTCGAGGTGCGCCCGGGCGAGGTGGTCGGCCTGCTGGGGCGCAACGGTGTCGGCAAGTCGACGACCTTGAAGACCATCATGGGACTGGTCCGGCCGGCGGGTGGACGCATCACGTTCGAAGGCCGCGACATCGCCGGACTGGCGCCATACCGGTTGGCCCGGCTCGGCATCGGCTACGTGCCGGAAGATCGTCGGATCTTCCGATTGCTGTCTGTGCTCGAGAATCTTCGGACCGGCCTCGATCGGCCCGCGGTGTCGGCGTCGCATCGGCAGGCGCTGCTCGACAAGGTGTACGCGAGCTTTCCGATCCTCGCCGAGCGACGCAATCAGGCGGGCGGGACGCTGTCGGGTGGCGAGCAGCAGATGCTCGCGATCGCGCGCGCGATGATGCTGGAGCCGCGCATCATGCTCGTCGACGAGCCGACCGAAGGCCTCATGCCGCGGATGGTCGGTCAGATCCGCGCGATCATCGACGTGCTGCATCGCGAGGGCGTGGCCATCCTGCTCGTCGAGCAGAACGTGCCGCTCACGCTCGATGTCTGCGATCGCGTCTACATCATGGAAAAGGGCATGGTGCGCCACCACGCGCCGGCGGCCGCGCTGCGCGCCGACTCCGCTGTCATCCACCAATATCTCGGAGTCTGAGCCAGCGATGATTCCGCTCGACCAGATCCTCGTGCAGATCGTCAACGGTCTCGTGAACGGCATGATCCTCGCCCTGGTCGCTTCGGGCCTCACGCTGATCTTCGGCATCATGGACATCGTGAATTTCGCCCACGGCGACCTGTTCATGCTCGGAGCCTACGTCGGCACGACGGCGTTCCTCACGACGGGCAACTTCTGGATCGCCCTGCTCGTGTCGGTGCTGGTGATGGCGCTCCTCGGCGCCGCGCTGCAGATCACCGCGCTCCGGCCACTCGTCGGCCGCGATCCGCTGACGACGATCCTGGCCACCTTCGGCATCTCGCTCGTCATCCAGAACTACGCGCTGTGGCAATACGGGCCCGTCCCACGCAAGATCGTCGAGCCCGTCACCGGGCACTTCCGCCTCTTCTACGTCGAGTATCCGTGGTATCGCATCGTCATCGCACTGATGTCGGCGGCCATCATCGGCGGCCTGTACCTGTTCATGAAGTACGGCAAGCACGGCATCTGGATTCGCGCCACCACGCAAGACCGGGTGATGGCCGCGGCCATGGGCATTCCGGTCCCGTGGGTGCACACGGTCGTGTTCGCCATCGGGGCAGCGATGGCCGCGGCCAGCGGCGTGCTGTTCGGACCGACGGTCGGCGTCAATCACGCCATGGGGTTCGACTTCACACTCCGCGCCTTCGTCGTCGTCGTTGTCGGCGGCATGGGCAACCTGGGCGGCTCGATCCTGGCGTCGATCTTCATCAGCCTGCTGGAATCGCTGGCGACGATTTGGGTGAGTCCGGCCCAGGCCGTCATCGTCTCGTTCGTCGCGCTGATTCTCACGCTGCTCATCCGTCCGACCGGCCTCTTCGTCCCGACACCGAAATAGTGCACATGAGCGCCGTCACACCGACGACCGCCGACGACCGCGACCTCGACACCCGAGCACGCGGCGGCGGGCCGAGCGCCGCCTACTGGACCGGCTTCGTGGTCGTCGTCGGCGCCCTCGCACTGAGTCCGTTCGTGTTGCCAGAGTTCTGGCAGCGCTTCGCCACCGAGATCCTGATCTGGGGTCTGCTCGCGATGTCCTCCGACATTCTCATCGGCTACACCGGCATGGTCTCGTTCGGCCACTCCGCGTTTTTCGGCCTCGGCCTGTACGGCGCGGCCGCGGCGCTGCTCGCCGTCCGCCCGCCGAATCTTTGGCTCGCGCTCGCCGCGGGGCTCGTCGCGGCCGCCGTCATCGCCGTGTTCGTCGCCTACTTCTCGACGCGACTACGCGATATCTATTTCTCGATCACGACGCTGGTCTTCTCGCAGATTTTCTACGTCATCATTTTCACGTGGACGGACGTCACGGGCGGTGAGAATGGGCTGACGTTCCGACAACCGCCTTTCGGAGTGCCGGGGCTGTTCTCCGTACCGTTCACCCGCAACGGGCTGCACTGGTTCGTTCTGGCCGTGGTGACGCTGTCGTACCTCCTGCTCCGTCGAATCACGCAGTCCCCGTTCGGCATGGTCCTGCAGTCCATCCGCGAGAATGAGCCGCGCACGCGGGCGATCGGCTACAACGTCGAGCGCTACAAGATCGTGGCCGTGATGCTGTCCGGTCTCTTCGCGGGGCTGGCAGGGTCGCTGTACGCCGTGCAGAACAAGTTCGCCGCTCCCGACTTCGTCCTCTTTCTGATCTCGGGCGAGACCGTGATTTTCAACGTCATGGGCGGCATGGGAACGCTCGTCGGCCCGGTGGCGGGCGCGGCATTCTTCCTGCTGATGAAAGAGGCGTTCTCGCGGATCTTCTACGAGTACTATCTGATCCCGGTCGGCATCATCTTCACGCTGATGGTGATCTTCCTGCCGCAGGGCCTGCTCGGCTTCCTGCGGCGACGCCTCAATCAGTAGGCACGCTCAGCCCAGCCGGTCATCATGCCCCGAGTCGAGGGGGCCGTCGGGCATCAGCGGCAGGACGATTCGGAACAGTGCGCCCGCGCCGTGCATGCTACGGACGTCGATCGAGCCGCCGTGATCCTCGACGATCTTCTGTGTGAGCGCCAGCCCGAGCCCGGTCCCGGTTTCCTTCGTCGAGAAGAATGGATTGAACACGCGATCCAGATCCGTCGACGCGATACCCGTGCCCGAGTCTTCGATCTCGATCGCCACGCGCCGTGCGCTGGTGCGCGTGCCGGGCAGCGCATCGGCGTCGCCCCAGCCGACGCGCAGCGTGAGCGTGCCTCCGCGGGGCATCGCGTCGAGGGCGTTGGCGACGAGATTCACGAGCGCGCGGTACAACGCTTCCTGATCGGCCCATAACACCGGCACGTCTCGGCGCCAATCTCGCACGACGCGTACGTCCTGCGCGTCGAGGCGATCGCTATAGAGCTCCAGGACCCGCTCGAGAAGCGCGGGCACCCGGTTGGGCTTGAAGGTCAACCGCGCCGGTCGCGCCAGCTCGAGAAGCCGCTCGACGATCGTGTTGATGCGTTCGAGCTCTCGGGGCACGACGGACAGGAACTTTTGACGGAACTCCGCGTCCTCGAAGCGACGCGACAGATGACGGCTGAAGGTCAGCAGCGACGTCAGGGGGTTCTTGATCTCGTGGGCGAGGCCGGCTGCCAGCTCGCCGATGGCGGCCAGTCGATCCGAGCGTCGCAGCCGATCCTCCAACTGCTGCACGCGGGTGAGGTCGCGGAAGACCCCGATCACGCCGAGCTCTTTGCCTTCGCCGCCCCGCAGCGGTGCCGCGGCGAGCTCCACGGGCATCGTTCGACCGTTGCGCCGCCGCAGCGTCACCGTGAGGCCGGGCACCGGCGCGCGTGTGGCGAGCGTCTCCATCAACACCTCGGCGAGATCGGGTGTGTGGGAGAACACTTCGGTACAGTAGCGTCCGCGCACCTCGCCGGCAAAGAAGCCGGTCATCAGCTCACCGGCGGGATTGAGCGTGACCACGCGGCCCTCGAGATCGACGGTGACGATGCCGGCCGTGAGTGACGCGAGGATGTTGTCAGTGTATGACTTCAGGTCGGTGAGCTCCTCGAAGCGGCGTCGCAGCTCCGCGTTGGCGTCTTCCAGCGCGACACGCTGCTGCGCGAGCTCGGCGACCATGTGGTTGAACGCCGTGGCCAGCTTGCCGATCTCGTCGTGGGTCGTCGGCTCGATGCGCTGGTTCCACTCCCCGCGCGCGAGGGCGGCCGCGCCCTCTGCCAGCTGTTGCACCGGACGCGAGATCCGGCGTGCGATCACCGCAGCGCTGAGGGCGCCGAAGGTCAGCATGATCAGCGTGAGCGCCGCCAGCTCCGTCCGAGTCCGTCCGATTGCTGCTTCCATGCGCTTCTTCGACACGCCGACCCGCGCGGTGCCCCATTTCTGGCCGTTCACGACGATGGGATTCGCGAAGTCGAGCACCGACTGGCGCGAGGCCGACGTCTCCTGCATGATCGGCACCTTGGTGCGGACGGCCTCGGCGTCGACCTTGGATTTCAGCGCATGGCCCACGCGATCCGGATACCGGCTATGGGCGGCGACCTTGCCGTCGATGTCGAGCACGATGGCGTAGATGACGTCGGGCTCGCCGGCCACGCGCGCCACGTTTTGCTCGAGCGCTGTGAAGTTGTAGAGCAGCAACGACTCCCGCGAGACGGCCGCCAGGCTCGCGGCCATGACTTCGCCGCGGCGCTGCATTTCCTCGACGATCGCCGCACGTTGATGGCGTTCCACGAGGACGAAGACGCCCGCCATGATGGGAACGATGACAAGGACCGAGCCCCACATGAGACGCGCGCGCAGCGTGTGCAGCCGAAAGAGCCTCATCGCTCCAGCCAGACCTTCCGCATCGGGATGTAAGGATCGCCGAGGCCGTTGACTTCCACCGATCGCACCCAGGGCTGGAAGAGGCGCTCGTAGTTGTAGTGCCACACCGGAAGGACGACCGCGTCGTCGATGATCAGTTGCTCGGCTCGACGGAATAAGTCCACGCGGCGCTGGGGATCCTGCGCCACACTTGCACCTTCGAGCAGCGCATCCACGACCGGATTTCGGTAGCGCGAATAGTTACGAGGGCTTCTGGAGTGGAAGAGCTTCGTCAGAAAGTTGTCGGGGTCGGGGACGTCCGCAAACCAGGCGTAGAGGAACACCGGGAGACGCCCTTGGGTGAGAGCGGTCGTGAAGGCGGGCCAGTCAGTCTGGTACTTGAATTGCGCCTTGAGTCCGATCGCGCCGAGCTCGCGGCGAATGATGTCGTGCTCCTGCTCGATCGCACCGTTCGTCACGCTCGACCAGATCTCGATCGTCGGCAGTCCGCGGCCACCCGGATAGCCGGCTTCGGCCAACAGTCCTCGAGCGCGCGCAGGATCATAGTCGGGCGCGGCCAGCCCGGGATTGAACCCAAGGGTTCCAGGCGGCACGATACCGCGGGCCATCGTGTGCTTGCCCAGATGGATGCCTTCGATGATCGCTGTCCGATTGATCGCAGCGACGATGGCCTGGCGGACTCGACGATCGTCCAGTGGCTTGATCTGGGTATTGAATCCATAGAAGCGCACGCTGAACATCGGACGCCGGACGTAGATGTGACGGCCCGCAGCGATCGCACGCCGGTAGTCTTGCGTGGGTGGTTGCGTATCCTCGAGATGGCCGCTGACGAATTCTTCGTAGACGCGGTCGAGCTGACCGCCCGGAAAGATCCGATAGATGAGGCGCGAGAGACGCGGCGCGCCGTCGAAGTACTCGCGGTTCGCCGACAGCACGATTTCGCGTCCTCGATCCCACCGCTCGAAACGGAACGGTCCAGTCCCCACCGGGTTCACGCCGAATGCCTTGGGATCGCGTTCGGCAAGATCGCGCGGCACGATTTTGGCCTGACCGATCGCGAGCACGCTCACGAACGGCACCCGCGCTTCAGTGAGCGACACCTGCACTGTGTATCGGTCGAGCGCAGACAGCCCGGCGACTCGCGAGGCCTGGCCTTTTTGGAACTCTGGCGCGCCGCGAATGTTCGTGAACAAATCGGCCGCCGTCGATTTGAGTCGTGGATCGAGCACGCGAGTGAGTGAAAAGACGACGTCGTCGGCCGTAACCTCTCGCCCGTGGTGGAATCGAACACCTTTGCGCAGTGTGAACGTCCACGTGAGGCCGTCGGCGGAGGCGCGCCACACCTGGGCGAGCGACGGCGCGATGGCGAGCGTCTGATCGAACGAAACCAGGCCGTCAAAAATTTGCTGGGCGACCGCGCGTCCATATACGTCAGCAAGCAGGACGGGATCGAGCGTCGCCGGGTCGTTACCGATGGGCCGCCGGTAGACGCCGTCATCAGCGGGCGCCTGCCCGACGGCCCAGCACACGCAGAAGAGAGCGATCAGCGCGACACGCGCGATTCTCGCTCGCGACGTACGCGAGAAGCTGACGCTGCTTAGTCGCCGCCGCCACCATCCGCGTTGCCGATGGCCACGAACAGCTGCGACGAGCCGGACGTTCCCGATTCGATGACCGGAGCGACGAGAAGGAGCGACACCATCGCGAGCGCAAGCGCGAGGATCTTCGTCATTTGCCTTTCCCCTTTTCGGCGGCTGACAACTCCCACCATGGGAGCCACATGCCGCCGCCGGGGAGAGGCTATAGGCAATTCGACCGCCAAGCCAACCGGCCCCAGAAACCGGCGTCAAGCGTGCGAATTGTCGAGGCAGCGGCCCAGGGACTGCTTCAATCGGTGGCCCGTTGCTGTGCATCCGGCGCCGCCGGGCTGGCCCGTTACTGGGCGCCCGGGTCCTCCGGCTCGCCGCCCGCCAGTTTCCAGCGCGCGAGCTTCATCTTGAGCGAGTTGCGGTGCAACCCGAGCACACGGGCAGCCTCGCTGACGTTGCCGCCGACCTCCTCCAGCACGCGCTGAACGATGATGCGTTCGAAACGGTCGCTCGCCTGGTTGAGGTCCATGCGGAGCGCTTCCGGCGCCGCCCCCGGACTGGGACGCCCCGGAGCCACCGTCACGTCGAGCGGCAGGTCGGCAGACCCGATGAGCGGCCCGTCGACGAGCACCATCGTCCGCTCGACGACGTTCTGCAACTCGCGCACGTTGCCGGGCCACGCGTACGACGCCAACAGAGTGAGCGCCTCCGGAGTGAAGCCACGGATCTGCTTCTTGAACTCGTCGTTGTAGCGCCGCACGAAGTGATCGACGAGCCGCGGAATGTCCTCGATGCGGGCACGCAGCGGCGGGACCGTGATCGGCACGACGTTGAGACGGTAGAAGAGATCTTCGCGGAACGTCCCGGCGGCTACGGCGCGCTTGAGGTCGACGTTGGTCGCGGCCACGATCCGGACGTCGATCTTGATGGAGCGGGTTCCGCCCACGCGCTCGATCTCGCGCTCCTGCAGCACGCGCAGCAGCTTGGCCTGAACCTCCGACCGCAGCAGGCCGATCTCGTCGAGAAAAAGCGTCCCGCCCTGCGCGAGCTCGAAACGACCGAGCTTGCGCTGATGCGCCCCGGTGAACGCCCCCTTCTCGTGGCCGAACAGCTCCGACTCGACGAGAGCGTCGGGAATGGCGGCGGGATTGACGGGCACGAATGGCTTGTCTCGCCGCGGTCCCCGATGGTGGATTGCGCGCGCGATGAGCTCTTTGCCGGTGCCGCTCTCACCGGTGATCAGCACGGTGGTGGTCGTTCGCGCTACCTGCGTGACCAGACGCGCGAGCTTCTCCATCTCCGGGTGATCGCCGATGATCTCGTCGCGATCATGACTGCGCGCCAGCTCGCCGCGCAAGAACGTGACCTCGCGCTCGAGCGAGCGCTTGTCCACGGCGCGCCGGACGAGTGACAGAAGCTCTTCGTCTTCGAACGGCTTGGTGAGGTAATCGAACGCCCCGAGCTTCATCGCGGCCACCGCGGTGCGGACCGTTCGGACGGCGGTGACCAGGATCACCTCGATACTGTCGTCGATCGCTTTGAGACGTTCGAGCACCTCGATGCCGTCCATGTCGGGCAGGCGGATGTCGAGCAGCACGACGTCGACGTCGTGCAAGCTGACGGTATCGAGTGCGCGCGCCCCATCCGGCGCGTCGAGCACGTCGTAGTCCTGGTCGAGGACCAAGCGAAACGACTCCCGGACGCTTTCCTCGTCGTCCACCACGAGCGCCACGGGCCGAAGCACGTCGTCGTCGCTCATGCGCCGGAGCACTCTATCAGAGACATCGTCCGTCGGAAACCGGCGCCGGGCCGCGAGGCGGCGGACGAACGCGGTAGCGCCAGCGCCCTGCCGTGTCCGATTCCGGACATTGACCGCGCCGATCGCAGCACGAACAATCGCGCCATGATGGCGCGCGTGCTTTCCGCGGCCCTGCTTGGCGTCGAGGCAGTGCTGGTGCGCGTGGAAGTCGACGTCGCGGCCGGGCTCCCGCAGTACGCGACCGTCGGGTTGCCCGATTCCGCCGTGCGCGAGAGCCGCGAGCGCGTCAAGACGGCGATCCGCAACGCCGGCTTCGCCTTTCCCAACGATCGCATCACGGTGAACCTCGCGCCCGCGGACGTTCGCAAAGAAGGCGCCGCCTTCGATCTGCCCATTGCGCTCGGCATCCTCGCGGCGACGGGCTCCGTGCAGCGGGACCGGCTCGGCGTGTTCGCTGTCGTCGGCGAGCTCGCGCTCGACGGTCAGATCCAACCGGTGCGCGGCGCGCTCGCGGTCGGTCTCGCGTGCCGGCGCAAGGGCATTGCGACGCTGCTCGTTCCGCGTGACAACGCCGCAGAGGCCACGGCGGTGGACGGTGTTCGTGTGCTCGCGGCCAGCACGCTGCGCGACGCCGTCGCCGTGCTCAACGGCGAGGCGACTCCGGTCGCGCCGCCGGCGGTGAACCTCGAGCGCGTCGTCGACGACGCCGACTTCACGGACGTGCGAGGCCAGGCGCACGCCAAGCGCGCGCTCGAGATCGCGGCGGCGGGTGGGCACAACGTGCTGCTGGTCGGGCCTCCCGGCGCCGGCAAGACGATGCTCGCGCGGCGGCTCGCCGCGATCTTGCCGCCGCTGTCACGCGAAGAGGTGCTCGAGGTCTCATCGATCTGGTCCGTGGCTGGACTGCTGCCACGCCGCGGTGCCCTCGTCGAGGCGCGGCCATTCCGCGCGCCGCACCACACGATCTCAGTCTCCGGGCTCATCGGCGGAAGCAGCCCGCCCCGCCCCGGTGAGGTCACCCTCGCCCACCGAGGCGTCCTGTTCCTGGACGAGCTTCCCGAATTCCAGCAGCACGTGCTGGAGTCGCTGCGGCAGCCGGTGGAGGATGGCCGCGTGACTATCGCGCGAGCGGCGGGAGTCGGTGACTTTCCCGCTCGTTTTCAGCTCGTCGCCGCGGCCAATCCGTGCCGTCGCGGTTGCCCGGCGCTCGAATGTTGTCTTTGCACGCCCGCCGAGCGCGACCGTTACCTCGGGCGATTATCCGGACCGTTGCTCGATCGCATCGATCTGCACGTGGAGCTACCGGCGCTCGCGGGAGAGGAGTACACCGACGCCGCACCGGGAGACAACTCGGCCACCATACGGACGCGGGTCGTGCACGCGCGTGAGTGCCAACGCGAGCGAGGCGCGTGGGCCGGGATGCGGCTGAATTCCGATATCCCTGGCCGCGCCCTGCGCAAGCTGTGTCCGATTCCCGCCGATGCCGAGGTCATGCTGGCCACGGCCATGACGAGGCTCGGCCTGTCGGCGCGCGGCCATGATCGCGTCATTCGCGTCGCGCGCACGATTGCGGACCTCGCGGGTTCGGACCGTATTGCCGCCGAGCATTGTGCGGAGGCGCTTCAGTACCGAGGCCTCGATCGGCGCTGGCGCGCCTGACTGTGACATCCGCCGTCCGTGTGACCGCGGTCGAGCCGTGGCACAATAACCGGCGCTTTCGCGGTCGCCCACTTTCGCGGTCGGGAGGTCAGGGATGGCGCAACCGGTGATCGTCGTCACCGACGTGCAGGAGCGGCTGTTCGGCGCGATGGACGCCGAGCGGCGAGACGAGATGGTTCGCAATCTGAAGATCCTGCTGGCGACTGCGCGGCGCCTGGGCGCCCCGGTCATCGTCACGGAACAGTACCCCAAGGGGCTCGGTCGCACCCTCCCCGAGCTGCGCGTTCTTCTCGACGACGCCGCGCCGCTCGAGAAAACCGCGTTCTCCGCGTGCGGAGCGGCCGGCTTCGCGCCGCGCTTACGCGAGCTCGACGGCGGGCCGGTTATCCTCACCGGGATCGAGGCGCACGTCTGCGTGCTGCTCACCGCGCTGGACTTGCTCTCGCGCGGGGTGAGCGTCGCGATCGTCGCCGACGCTGTCTGCTCGCGACGCGCGGTGAACATGGAGCTCGGGCTCGCGCAGGCTCGTCAGGCGGGTGCGGTCGTCACGTCCACGGAGACTGTGGTGTTCCAGCTCCTCGGCAGCGCCGACACGGAGGCGTTCCGCGAGATCAGCAAGCTGTTGAAGTGAGGTGCGTGAAACGAGGCGCGACCGATTACGGGCGGCCGCGCGGCGGAATGTTCGTGTACGTGATGGTACCGTCGCGCGCGATCGTCTGGTACACCCGCGTCTGGGGCGTGTCGATGCCTTCCATACCGTAGTACCGCAGCACCCTGACCACGTAGTCCTGTGTCTCCGGGTACGGCGGGATGCCACCGTACGCCGTGACGGCCTTCTCTCCTGCGTTGTAGGCAGCGATCGCGAACGGGAGGTTGCCGGGGAATCGGTCGATCATGCCGCGGAGGTGGCGGACACCGCCGTCGATGTTCTCGCGAGGATCGAATGAATTGCGGACGCCGAGTACGGATGCCGTCGACGGCATCAACTGCATGAGCCCCTGGGCGCCTTTGCGCGAGACCGCACGCGGATTGAAACCCGATTCCGCCCGGATCACCGCGGTGACGAGACGCTCGGGAATGCCGTAACGGTTGGCCGCTTCCGAGATCTCATGCGCGTAGGGCTTCGTGTCTCCCTGAGGCAGCCGGAGCCAGCCGGCCTGAGTCCCGGTGGTGAAGCCCATCCTCTGATAGCGGGGGTCGTTCGGCGCGTTCGTGAAATGGGTCGAGCCGTCCGGCGCCTTGAGCTTGTACATCTGAGCGCCGGCCGGAGCCGCGAGCATCGTGGCGGCGGCGATCACAATCACCCCAAGCGATCGAGTCACGATGCCTCGATCTTAGCCGAATCGCCCCACGGTGTCGCGGTAAAGCGATCCGGCCGGAATCACGGGGTTTTTACAGGCCGGCCAGAATCCCGTGCGCCGCCGGCGCCGACTCGAGTGCCACCGAGAGCACATCATCGATCGTGTCGGCGAGATGCACCGTCAGGCTTTGCCGCACGGCGAGCGGAACGTCCTCCAGCAAATTCTTCTCGTTGCGCCGAGGCAGTACCAGCGTGCGAAGCCCCGCACGATGGGCGGCCAGGACTTTTTCTTTGATGCCGCCCACGGGCAGCACCCGCCCTGACAGACTGATCTCACCCGTCATCGCGAGGTCGGAACGCACGGGTCGCCCGGTGAGAAGCGACACCAGGGCGGTTGCCATCGTGACGCCCGCCGACGGCCCGTCCTTGGGAATCGCGCCGGCCGGTACGTGGACATGCACGTCCGAGTGCTCCCAGAAGTCCGCCTCGATGCCGAGCTCTCCGGCATGCGAGCGCACCCACGAGAGTGCCGCCTGCACGGACTCCTTCATCACATCACCGAGTTGACCTGTCAGGGTCAGCGTGTGCGCGCCTCGCATCCGGGTCGCCTCGACGAAGAGGACGTCCCCTCCAGCGGGCGTCCACGCGAGCCCGGTGACGACACCCGGCACGCGCGTGCGTTGCTCGACCTCCTCGAGCTCGAACCGCGGCACACCAAGGAACGAAACCACCACGTCCGGAGTCACGCGCACGGCCTCCGTGTCGCCCTCGGCACGGCGCCGCGCGACCTTCCGGCAGACCGAGGCGATCTCGCGCTCGAGACTTCGAACACCGGCCTCGCGTGTGTAGCCGCGCGCCAGGAGTCGAATCGCCTCAGGTTCGAATGCGACATCGGTCCCCGGCTCGAGGCCGTGCTGACGCGCCTGCTTGGGCACCAGGTGGCGCTGCGCGATCGCGACCTTCTCCTCTTCCGTGTAGCCCGCCAAGTTGATGACTTCCATCCGGTCCCGCAGCGGAGCCGGAACGTTATCGATCACGTTCGCCGTGGTGATAAACAGCACACGCGACAGATCGAACGGCACGTCGAGGTAATGATCGCGGAACGTCGCATTCTGCTCCGGATCCAGCACCTCAAGCAGTGCCGAGGCTGGGTCGCCGCGGAAATCCATGCCGAGCTTGTCCACCTCGTCCAGCATGAGCACGGGGTTCTTCGTTCCGGCCCGGCGCAGGCCCTGGACGATCTGGCCCGGAAGGGCACCGATGTACGTGCGGCGATGTCCACGAATCTCCGCCTCATCACGCATACCGCCGAGCGAGATCCGATGGAACTTTCGGCCGAGCGCTCGAGCGATCGATTTCCCCAGCGAGGTCTTGCCGACGCCGGGAGCACCGACGAAGCACAGGATCGGATCCTTCCCACCGGGCCGCACTTTCTTGACGGCGAGATATTCCAGAATCCTCTCCTTGATCTTTTCGAGTCCCTCGTGATCCTCATCCAGGATCGTGCGCGCGGGGCCGATTTCGACCGCGTCGGTCGTCTCCTGTTGCCACGGCATCGAGACGAGCCAGTCGATATATGTTCGCGCGACGGTGTACTCGGCCGCAGCCGGCGGCATCTTCGCGAGACGATCGAGCTCGCGGAGCGCTTCCGCCTTCGCCTCGTCGGGCATACCGGCGGCCTCGATTTTCGCCCGCAGTCCGTCCACTTCCTGCGTTCGGTCGTCGCCCTCACCGAGCTCCTTTTGAATGGCCTTGAGCTGCTCCCTCAGGTAGTACTCGCGCTGCGTCTTGTTTATTCCCGACTGGATCTCGGACTGGATCTTGCTGCCCAGCTCGAGGACCTCGGCTTCCTTGCCCAATGCGCCGGCGAGCTTGGACAGACGCTCGCGAACGTTTACGGTCTCGAGCAGCTCTTGCTTGAGGGCCAGCGGCAGCGTGGGCAGTGAGGCGGCCACCATGTCCGCGATCGCACCGGCGTCTTCCACGTTGTCGAGCAACGTCACGAGCTCGTCGGGCATCGCCGGTGACAAGGAGACGACTTTGCCGAATAGCGACGTCACACTGCGTGTGAGGGCCTCCAGCTCAAGATCGCTTTCCGTCTCCGGCTCCTGGATCGGCTCGATGCGCGCTTTGAGATACGGCTCCGCCTGGATGATCTCCACGAGACGGAAGCGAGCGACGCCCTGCGCGACCAGCCGGACGGTGCCGTCAGGCTGTTTGAGCGCCTTGTGGATGACGGTGATGGTTCCGACCGAGTGCAGACCATCAGCGCGAGGCGAATCCTCCTTCGGGTCCTTCTGCGTTACGGCGCCCACCAAACGACCGCCCTGCAGAGCCTCGTCAATCAGACGCAACGAGGACGCGCGGCCGGCGCCCAGCGGCACCACGGCCTGCGGAAAGAGTACGGTGCCGCGTAGCGGGAGGATTCCCACAACGTCCGGCATCGGTCGATCGGCATCGCGCTTCGTGTCTGCCATGAGGGAACCAGCTTTCTCAGAAGACATCGATGGAACCGAGCTGCCCTGAGGCCGCTCGCACAAGAGCCTCGCGAGGCTCGCCGCCGCGATCGGTGCGGGCTTCGCCGGGTCCGCTCTCGCGGACGTAGGCAACGAGTTCCTCGATCTGCTTCTGCATTTCGATCATCCGACGTCTCATCTTTAGGATGATTTCGACGCCGGCCAGATTCACGCCGAGATCACGCGTGAGACGCAACAGGCGCGCGATCTCATCGACATCCTCCGCCGAATACATGCGCGTCTTGCCTTCAGTGCGGCTCGGGCGCACGAGACCCTTTTTCTCGTAGAAGCGGAGGGTCTGGGGATGCACCTTCAACATCTCCGCAACGACACCGATCATGTACAGTGGCTTGCCGCGGTCGGTCATGCGCCACCTCCGCGATAGCGCTCGAGATCGGCCCGCGCCGCGTGCGGCATCAGCCGCTCGAGTTCCCGCACCAACTCGTCGGTGCGAGCGTCGAGTCCGCCAGGCACTTCGACGCGGATCGTGACGAACAGGTCACCTGTGGCATCGTCGCCGGGTCGCGGAAGACCTTGGCCGCGTAGCCGAAACACCTGACCGGGCTGGGTAGCGGGAGGGACGACGATCACCGCCTCGCCCTGCGGCGTCGGGACGCGAATGCGCGCACCGCGCAACGCTTCCCAGACGCTGATCGGCAGTTCGCAGTGCACGCCCTCACCCTTGCGAACGAAAAACGGATGCTCCAGGACGCGGGTGCTCACGAGAAGATCGCCCCGTGGTCCTCCGAACGGTCCCGCACTTCCCAGGCCGGGCACGCGAACCTGCATGCCGGAGTCGACACCGGCGGGAATGGCAACGTTCACCCGCTCTTGTTGGCGGCGGACGCCGCGGCCGGCGCATGCGTCGCAGATGCCGTGCGTCGTCTGCCCGCGCGCGCCGCATGTGGGACACGGTGAAAAGCGAGGCACCGTCAGGTCGACGTTCGTGCCGCGCACGGCGTCGGCGAAGCCTACCTCGACCGCGACGTGCACGTCCTCACCGCGCCTGCCGGCGGCCAATGCGTCGGGCTGCGCGCCGAACCGGTCGTACAGCAGGCGCGCATCCGGATCGATGAGAATCCGATAGGCCTCCGCAATCTCCTCGAACAGCCCGCGCGCGGTGGTATCCCAGAAATTCACATCGGGGGAGTACTGCCGCGCGAGCCGGCGGTACGCCTGCCGGATCTCGCGCGGCGCCGCGGTGGCGGCCACGCCGAGCACCGCGTAGTAGTCACGTCTCATCAGCTACTTCTTTTCTCCGAGGTCCTCGAACTCGGCATCGACGACCTCGCCTTCCTTGGGACCGGAGGAACGACCGGCGGCGCCGCCCGGCTGTGAGCCCGTCTCCTGACCGGACGCCTGCCCGGCCTGCGCCTGCTGCGCCTCCCGATACATGATTTCACCGAGCTTTTGGGCGGCTTTCGACAGCGTATCCTGCGCCCGCTTCATACGGTCGAGGTCTTCCGTCTTGAGCGCTTCTTTGGCCTCGGCCAGCGCATCATCGATCGCCTTGCGATCGGCCTCCGCCAGCTTGTTGCCATGCTCTGACAGCGTGCGCTCGGTCGAATAGACGAGCGAGTCGGTCTGGTTGCGGACCTCGATCGCCTGCTTGTGGCGTGCGTCGTCAGCGGCGTTGGCCTCCGCCTCTTTGACCATCTTGTCGATTTCGTCCTTGCTGAGGCCAGACGAAGCCGTAATGGTGATGTGCTGCTGCTTGCCCGTTGCAGTGTCCTTCGCCGATACATTCAAAATGCCGTTGGCGTCGATGTCGAATGTCACCTCGATCTGTGGCACTCCGCGCGGCGCCGGCGGGATGCCGTCGAGATGGAAGCGCCCGAGTGTACGGTTGTCGCGCGCCATCGGGCGTTCGCCCTGCAGCACGTGAACCTCGACGGACGGTTGATTGTCCGACGCGGTCGTGAACCGCTCGCTCTTCTTGGTCGGGATCGTCGTGTTGCGCGCGATCAGCGTCGTCATGACGCCGCCGAGCGTCTCGATGCCGAGCGACAGCGGTGTGACGTCGAGCAAGAGCAGATCTTTGACCTCACCGGTCAAGACCGCTCCCTGCACGGCCGCGCCGACCGCCACGACCTCATCGGGATTGACGCCCTTGTGGGGGTCGCGCCCGAAGAGTGCTTTCACGGCTTCCTGCACCTTCGGCATTCGCGTCTGGCCGCCGACGAGGATGACCTCGTTGATGTCCTTGGCGCTCGCGCCGGCATCCTGCATCGCCTGACGGCACGGCCCGAGCGTGCGCTCGACGAGATCTGCGACGAGCGACTCGAGTTTCGCGCGGGTCAGCGTCAGCACGAGGTGCTTTGGTCCGCTGGCGTCCGCGGTGATGAAGGGCAGGTTCACTTCGGTCTGAACCGTCGTCGAGAGCTCGATCTTCGCGCGCTCGGCAGCTTCCTTCAGCCTCTGCAGCGCCATGCGGTCTCGCCGCAGGTCGATCCCGTGCTCTTTCTTGAATTCCTCGGCGATCCAGTCCATGACACGCTGGTCGAAGTCGTCGCCGCCCAGATGGGTATCGCCGTTGGTCGCCTTGACTTCGAAGACGCCTTCACCGATTTCAAGAATGGAAATGTCAAACGTCCCGCCGCCCAGGTCGTAGACCGAGATCGTCTCGTCCTTTTTCTTGTCCAATCCGTACGCCAGAGCGGCCGCCGTCGGCTCATTGATGATGCGCAAGACCTCGAGACCGGCAATCTTGCCCGCGTCCTTCGTGGCCTGGCGCTGTGCGTCGTTGAAGTAGGCAGGCACGGTGATGACCGCCTGCGCGACCTTCTCACCGAGGTAGGCCTCCGCCGCCTCCTTGAGCTTGCGCAGGATCATCGCGGAGATCTCGGGCGGCGAATACTGCTTGCCGCGAACCTCGACCCGCGCGTCGCCATTGGACGCCTTGACGACCTTGTACGGCACGAGTTTGATCTCTTGCAGTACTTCGTCGTACCGACGGCCCATGAACCGCTTGATCGAGAAGACGGT
>Ga0075433_10000232_pt1 | contig 31768 bp, 27 predicted proteins | sample RhiMethybrSRZTD2_FD_75299 | JGI IMG/M metagenome (GOLD analysis project Ga0075433, IMG submission 75299) | Populus rhizosphere microbial communities from Tennessee, USA - Rhizosphere MetaG P. TD hybrid SRZTD2 | ecosystem: Host-associated > Plants > Roots > Rhizosphere > Soil | place: USA... | reverse complement strand
GCGCGCAGCGTCCCCGGCGTGGTCGCGGTCGTCACCGCGGACGATTTGCGCGACGCGACCAGACCGCTCTCGCCTCGACTCGAGGGCGCGGGCTTCACGCCCACCGCCTGGCCGGCGCTCGCGGACGGCGTTGCCCGCTTCTGCGGTGAAGCGGTCGCGGTCGTCGTGGCCTCGAGCCCGTACGTCGCCGCCGATGCGGGCGAGCGGGTCGCTGTCGAATGGGAAGAGAAGTCCGCGGTCGCCACCATCGACCAGGCGCTCGCCGCCCACCAGGTGCTGTTTCAGCGCCGTCACCGCCATGGCGACGTCGACGACGCCTTCGCGCGCGCGCCCATCGTCGTACGCCAGACGTTCGAGCACGGGCGCTGCGCGCCCTCGCCGCTGGAGCTGCGCGGGATCCTCGCCGACTGGGACGGTGAAGCGCTCACCCTGTGGTCCTCGAACCAGTCGCCGTCGATCATGCGTGCCGGGCTCGCGGGCGCGCTCTCACTGCCCGAGGCGCGGGTACGGATCGTGTGCCCCGATGTCGGCGGCGGGTTCGGTCTGAGGATGCAGGTGTTCCCCGAAGACGTCGCGATCGCCGCGGTGGCGCGCCGCCTGGGCCGCCCCGTGAAGTGGCTCGAGGAGCGCCGCGAGAATCTGACCGCGGCCTCCCAGGCGCGCTCGCAGCGCACCACAGTCGAAGTCGCCGCGGCGAACGACGGCACCGTTCTCGCGCTGCGCTCACGGGTGATGTCGGACAATGGCGCCTACCATGCGTACCCGACGACCGGTGCGCTCGAGCCGCTGGGGACGGCGAGCATCATGCCCGGCCCCTACCGGATCTCGGCGTACGAGTTCGAGGCGCTGGCGCTGGCGACCAACAAGCCGCCGCTCGGCGCCTATCGCGGTGTCGGCATGACCATGGGCGCGTTCGTCGCCGAGCGCATGCTCGATCTGCTCGCCGAGCGCGTGGGTCTCGATCCGGCCGAAGTGCGCCGGCGCAACCTGATCGGCCGCGAAGCCTATCCGTTCACCTCGGCCACCGGCTACACCTACGACAGCGGCGACTATCCCAAGGCGCTCGAGGAAGCGCTGGCCGCGGTCGACTACGAGAGCCTGCGGCGCGAGCAGGAGCGCGCACGAGCCCAGGGGCGGGTCGTCGGCATCGGGATCGCGTGCTACACGGAGTACACCGGAATGGGATCCGCGGGCTTCCGCCGGCGTGGCGCGGTCGAGATGCCCGGTATCGAGGCGGCCACGATCACGGTGGAGGCCGACGCGACGGTCCGCTGCGCGGTGAGCTTTCCGACGCAGGGGCAAGGGCACGCGACCACGATCGCCCAGCTCGTCGCCGACCGCCTGGGGCTGGCACTCGAGAACGTACGGCTCAGTCGCGTCGACACCGCCGAATCGCCGCGCGGCAGTGGAACGTTCGCGAGCCGGGGCACGGTGGCGATGCTCGCGAGCGCGGCCGTCGCCGCGGACCGGCTCGGCGACAAGCTCCGAACCCTCGCGGCGCATCGGCTCGAAGCGGCGGCGCAGGACGTGGAGCTCGCGGGCGGACGCGCCTTCGTGCGGGGCTTCCCGGATCGCTCGGTGGCCCTGGCCGAGCTCGCGCGCCTGGCGTACACGCCGCCGCTGGGCGGCCTGCCCGACGGCCTGTCCCCGGGTCTCGAGGCGACGGTCTACTCCGATCTTCCGGGCCCGACGTTCTCGGGCGCGGTTCACGTCGCGGTCGTCGAAGTCGACCCGGCGACCGGCCGCGTCACGGTCAAGCGGTATGCTCTCGTCGAGGACTGTGGACGCGTGATCAACCCGCTCATCGTCGAAGGACAGATCCACGGCGCCGTCGCTCAGGGGATCGGCGAGGCGCTTCTCGAGTCCGTCGTGTACGACGACGATGGCCAGCTGCTCACCGCGACCTTGATGGACTACGCGCTGCCCCGGGCCGACGATCTGCCCTTTTTCGAGATCGCCCACCTCGAGACGCCCTCGCCGATCACCCCCGGCGGCGTCAAGGGAATGGGCGAGGGCGGAACGATCGGCGCGCCGGCGGCGATCGCGAACGCGGTCGCCGACGCCGTCCGACGGCTCGGCGTGCAGATCACCACGCTCCCGATTCGTCCGGAGTCGCTCGTCGGACGCTCCGCGACAGGCCCGGAGCGACCGACATGAGGATCTCGTAATGGGAAAACAGGACATCGATATCGCGCGTGCCGTGAAGCTGCAGCCGATCCAGGCGATCGGCGAGACGCTCGGATTGAACGGCGGCGACCTCGAGCTGTACGGCAGCTACAAGGCGAAGGTCCGCTGGGAGGCGATCGAGCGCGCGAGCGCGCGCCCTGACGGGGCGCTCGTGCTGGTGACGGCGATGACGCCGACGCCGGCCGGCGAGGGCAAGTCGACCACAACGATCGGACTCGCCGACGGGCTCCGGCGCCTCGGCAAGCGGGCGATCGTCGCGATCCGCGAGCCGTCGCTCGGGCCGGTGTTCGGTGTGAAGGGCGGTGGCACCGGCGGCGGACACGCCCAGATCGCGCCGATGGAGGACATCAACCTCCACTTCACGGGCGATATGCACGCGATCACCGCCGCGCACAACCTCCTCGCGGCCATGCTCGACAACCATCTCGCGCAGGGCAACGCGCTCGGGATCGATGTTCGCCGGATCATCTGGAAGCGCGTGCTCGACATGAACGATCGGGCGCTGCGCCGCCTCGTCATCGGCCTGGGCGGCACCGCCCACGGCGTGCCGCGCGAGAGCGGCTTCGACATCACCGTGGCCTCGGAGATCATGGCGATCCTGTGCCTCTCGCGCGACCTGCAGGACTTCAAGGCGCGCGTGGAGCGCGTCATCATCGCCGAGAAGGGCGACGGCACGCTGGTCACGGCGCGCGAGCTCCGCGCCGCGGGCGCGATGGCCGTGCTCATGAAGGACGCGATCAAGCCCAACCTCGTCCAGACTCTCGAGGCGACGCCGGCGCTGGTGCACGGCGGGCCGTTCGCGAACATCGCCCACGGCTGCAACAGCCTCATCGCCACGCGTCTGGGGCTCAAGCTCGGCGAGGTCCTGGTCACCGAGGCCGGGTTCGCGAGCGATCTCGGTGCCGAGAAGTTCGTGGACATCAAGTGTCGCAGCGGTGGGCTGGTCCCCTCGGCGGCGGTCATCGTGACGACCACGCGCGCGCTGGCGATGCACGGTGAGGACAACCTGGCCAAGCACGTCGAGAACGTGCGCCTGTTCGGCCTGCCGCCGGTGGTCGGGCTCAATCGCTTCACCGACGACACGGACGCGGCCGTGAACGGAGTCATGGCTACCTGTAAAACGCTCGGCGTACCCTGCGCCGTGTCGCGTGGCTGGGAGCTCGGCGGCGCCGGCATGACCGATCTGGCGGGTCTGGTCCTCGACGCGATCGCCTCCGGCAATCGGTCGAGCTTCCGGCACGTCTACCCCGATGACCTGCCACTTGCTGCCAAGCTCGAGACGATCGCCAAGCGCGTGTACGGCGCCGACGGACTCGTGCTGGCGGGTGGCGCCGCCGCCAAGCTCCAGCGCTACGAGTCGCTCGGGTACGGGCGCATGCCCGTCTGCGTGGCCAAGACGCAGAACTCGCTCAGCGACGACGCCAAGCGTCACGGCCGACCCCGCGGGTTCACGATCACGGTCCGCGACGTGGCGCTCTCGGCCGGTGCGGGGTTCGTGGTGGCCTACGCGGGCGACATCCTCACGATGCCCGGGCTCCCGAAAGTGCCCGGCGCGGAAGGGATCGATATCGACGCAAACGGTAACGTCGTCGGCCTGTTCTGAACAGGTCGGGGCCGCTACGCGCCTATGCTACGATCGACGCAGCATGCGCGCCGTTCTCCTCGGCACGGGAAGCCCACCCCCGAACCCGAAGCGACGAGGTCCCGCAACGCTTCTCTCGCTCGGTGACGAGCGGTTCCTGGTCGACGCGGGGTCGGGCGTCGGCGCCCAGCTCGTCCAGACCGGCGTGCGGCCCTGGGACTGGCCACCGATTTTCATCACCCACCATCACTCGGACCACACGATCGACCTCGGCCACCTGCTGATCACGCGATGGATCACCGGCCAGAACGCGCCCCTCGAGATCTGGGGACCGGCCGGAACACGGCACCAGGTGGACAAGCTGCTCGACTACCTCCACTGGGACATCGAGGTCCGGCGCTCGCACATGCACGAGCGCAAGCCGCCCGAGGTGCGGGTGACCGAGATCGAGGAAGGTAAGGTGCTCGACACCGGCGCGGTGCGGGTGAGCGCGTTCCTGGTCGAGCACGACCCGGTGAAGCCTGCGTTCGGGTTCAAGTTCGAGGGGGGCGGCCGGACCGTCGTCGTCTCCGGTGACACGCGCCCCTGCGAGAACCTCGTACGCTGGAGCCGCGGAGCAGATTGTCTGATCCACGAGTGCTGCGAGATGGCGAAGACCGGCTGGTATCCCGGCTGCGGGTGGGCGAGCCTGGAAGAAAAGATCAAGGATCTGGCGTCCTATCACACACAGCCCGCCGACGTTGGGCGGGTGGCGCGCGAGGCCGGTGCGAAGAAGCTCGTGATCACCCACCTGATGCCCGGATCCGTGCCGGCCGAGCTCGCGGCCGCCGCCGGACGAGATTTCGCCGGCGCGATCGCCGTCGGTGAGGATCTGGCGGAGGTCTGAGGTCGTGGACGGCGCGGTCGAGCGTCCGGTCGATCTCTCGGTGGCGATGCGATGGCTCGGCGGCGATCGGCATCTCCTATCTGAGCTGGTCGGCATCTTCTGCGACGACGGCCCCAAGCGTCTGCTGGCGATTCGCACTGCGTTGACGGCGGCCGACGTTCGTCAGGTCGAGCAGGTGGCGCATAGCCTCAAGGGCTCGGCGTCGATCCTGGGCGCGACGCAGCTGCAGACGGCGGCGCTGGCGCTCGAAGACGCGGCGCACGACGGTCAGACCGAGAACGGGCCTGCGCTGGTGGCGCAGATCGCGTGCGAGCTCGACAAGGTCATGGCGTTTTTCGCCGATCCAACCTGGGTCGACGGGATCGATCTCGAGGCCACCACATGAGAGTGCTGATCGTCGACGACGAGCCGATCGTGCGCCGCTTACACGAGGCCTCGTTGACCGGCTGGGGCTACCAGGTCGTCTCGGCCTCCAGCGGCGAGCAGGCGTGGGAGCTCTTCCAGCAGGACGATCCTCCGGCGCTGGCGATCCTCGACTGGACGATGCCGGGCATGGACGGTCTCGAGCTCTGCACGAAGATCCGCGCGCTGGGCCGCGAGCCCAAGCCGTACCTGATCTTCGTCACGGCGAAGGCGCGGACGCAGGACATCGTCACCGGGCTCGGCGCCGGCGCCGATGACTACATCGTCAAACCCTTCGAGCGCGAAGAGCTGCGCGCCCGCGTGCAGGTGGGCTTCCGGATGCTCGCGCTGCAGGCGGCGCTGGCCGAGCGCGTGCGCGAGCTCGAAGAGGCACTGACGCGAGTCAAGCAGCTGCAGGGGCTCTTGCCGATCTGCTCCTACTGCAAGAAAGTCCGCGACGACCGGAACTACTGGCAGCAGGTCGAGACGTACATCGAGGGGCACTCGGACGCCCAGTTCACGCACGGCATCTGCCCGGAGTGCCGCGAGAAGTACGTCGCGCCCGAGCTCGAGCGGCTTCGGCGTATCAGGGAAGCCGGCAAGGCCGGAACCGGGTCGTGATCACTCGCCGCGCCGCGGCCGATCGCGGGCACTTCGACTTCGGCTGGCTCGATACCTCGCACACGTTCTCATTCGGCGAGTACTACGATCAGCGTCACATGGGCTTCCGCACCTTGCGCGTGATCAACGAGGACCGCGTGCAGCCGGGGCAGGGGTTTCCGACCCACGGCCATCGCGACATGGAGATCATCAGCTACGTGCTCGAGGGCGCCTTGCAGCACCGCGATAGCCTGGGTACCGGGTCGGTGATCCGGCCCGGCGAGGTCCAGCGGATGAGTGCCGGCACAGGCGTGACGCACAGCGAGTTCAACCCCTCGCAGGGCGAACTCGTCCATTTCTTGCAGATCTGGATCGTGCCGGACCGCCGTGGTCACGAGCCGAGCTACGAGCAGCGGACGATCGCCGACCTGGACAAGCTCGGCGTGCTTCGGCTGATCGCCGGCCCGCGCGGCGGCGGATCGGCGGTCACCATCCACCAGGACGTGCGCCTCTACTCGGCCCGCCTCGAGCGCGACCAGGAAGTGGTGCACGAGCTCAACTCCGAGCGCCACGCATGGGTCCAGGTCGCTCGGGGTGCCGTCACCTTGAACGGCCAGCCGCTCTGGCAGGGGGATGGCGGCGCGGTCAGCGCCGAGCCTTCGCTCCGACTGATCGGCCTCGAATCGGCCGAAGTGCTGGTGTTCGACCTGAGCTAGGACCGGCGTCCGCCCGGTCAGGCGCTAGCGGGGCGTCAGGATCGTCTGCGGCGAAGGCGGCGTCGGCCGCAGCCAGGTCCGCGCGCGCTCCCGGCTGGCTCCCAGCATATGTCGGACGAAGATGCTCGCGCACCGCGCGAGGGTCAGCGGCCGGCTGACCACGCTGACCCGACCTGCCTTGATCGAGGCCAGCACCGACTCGACACTCGCCTCGGACTGCACCAGCGAGAACGTCGTCCCGAACTGCTCGTCGAAGTGGCTGTCCGAGGTCCCGATCAGCGGCAGGCCGACGGCCCGGGCCAGCTTGACCGCGGCGCGGTTGAAGTCGAGGCGGCCCGTGTAGAAGTGGCTGAACTCGATCGCGTCGAAGAGCTCGATCTCGTGCCACAGCTTCTCGCGCAGGCAATAGGAGGCCGGGAAGAATGGGTGCGGAGCCACCACGAGCCACTCGGGCGTCCGGTAGCGCCTGAGGCCCGCGAAGGTCGTGATCTTGTCCGGGGAGACGTCCGCGTTGTAGACGAGCACGTGCCGGCCCTCGACGGTGACCTCGACACCCTGGATCAGCACGATCCCGTGGTCGCGCGCGAACGCGGCCAGCTCAGCGGAGAAGGTGAGCGTGTCGTGGTTAGTGATGCTGAGAACGCGGTAGCCTTCGCGGGCCGCCCGAATGATCATCTCGCGGGCATCGTAGGGAATGAAGGGCTCCGCCTCCCGCGTATGGATGTGCAGGTCGGCGCGAAGCCCGGCGTTCATCACGGTTTGCTTCAGAGCAAGGCGGATACCAATGGGGGTCGAGGCGCAACTGCGCGTCGTTCCTGGTGTCGATTTTCCGGATGCGCAGCGAGGCGCACAGTGTGACGAGAACTTTCTTCCTTGTGGGTGGTTTATACCTGACCGCCAGTCTGACCAGGACCTCGCCGGGGTGTCATGGAAGCTCCCGATTCCGCGACTGGCACTGAACATGACGACCCGATGCTTCGTCAGTGAAATTGGGAGCTTCCGGACGCGAGCCGTGGTGGCAACTCGATTGCTGACAGGATTGCTACAATTGAGGTGAGCATGAACATTCTCAGACGCGTCGTCGGGCGCTGGCGGTCGAAAAGGCCGCGTTACGCGCTCGCCCTCGCGGGTGGCGGCGTCATCGGTGGCATGTACGAGGTCGGGGTGATCGCCGCCATCGAGGAGCGGCTCAACGGCGCGGGCGACTTCGACATCTACGTCGGCTGCAGCGCCGGCTCGGTCGTGGCGAGCCTCCTGGCGAACGGCGTCAAGGCCTCCGAGATCTATCGCATCATCGACCAGGACCTGGAGCACCCCCTGAACTTCCGCAGGGGCGCAGTCTACGCCTCGAACTCGTTTCGCCACGCCGCCGGACGCTTCGGGCGCCTGCTCTGGGCGGTCGGCAAGAACGCAATGACCGCGATGCGCGGCTCGGTCCCAGACATGCTGGCGGCCGCCGAGCGCGACCTGCCCGCCGGCTTCTTTTCCCTGGCGGCGCTCGAGCGCTACATGCGGGAGACCCTGGCCGCCGTCGGGCTACAGAACTCGTTCACCGCGCTCGAGCGGGTGCTGCTGATCCCGGCGATCGACCTGGACCGGGCACAGCGCGTGGTGTTCGGGCGCGAGAGCCTCCGCGACGTGCCGATCAGCGAGGCGGTGGCGGCCTCATCGGCGATTCCCGGCTTCTTCGAGCCGTACCCGTTGCGTGGACGCGACTACGTCGACGGGGGCGTCGGCTTCAGCGGGCATGCCGACCTGGCGGCCGAGGCGGGCGCCGACGTCGTGATCGTCGTCAACCCGCTCGTGCCCAACCCGGATGGCGGGGTCGTCCCGCTGCGCAACCGCGGCCTCTATACGATCATGGAGCAGGCCGGACGCATCTACAGCCAGAATCTCTTGCAGCTCGGCCTGTCGACGCTTCGGATCAAACATCCGCGGACCGAGTTCCATCTCATCCAGCCCTCGCGCGACGAGACGCCGCTGTTCGGCCCCTCGATGGGCTTCGAGGCCAGTCGCGCGGCGCTTCGCTTCGGCTACGAATCGACGAAGGAGTGGCTCACCGATCAGGGGCAGCCGCTGCTGCGGCGCCTTCAGTCGGTCCCATTGATGGTCTGATTGATTCAAAAGGGGCCCGCGCCCCTCGGTCACCGGCGGCCGCCGGCAAGCTTCAGCGCTTCGGGAGTCGCGCGCAGCCTTCCCATCGCGAGGACGCCGAGCGCGGGGCCGACGGCCAGCGCCGCGAAGGCCCAGCGCCAGCCGGCGCGCGCGACCAGCGGCGGCACCAGCCAGATCGAGATCATCGTGAGCGCGAAGCCGGCACACGTCTGCGTCGTGAGCGCGGTGCCGACGTACGCGGGCGGCGAGAGCTCGGTGATCGCGGTCGAGAACTGGGCGGAATCGGCGATGACCGTTACGCCCCAGACGATCGCAACCAGCAGGGTGAGGAGCGGCGGACCCCCGAACGTCAGGCCGATCGTCGCCGCGCACGCGCCCGAGAGCGCCATGGCGATCATCGTGAGCCTCGTGCGTCCCCAGCGGTCCGACGCGAGGCCGCCGGCCCAGCAGCCCAGCGCACCGAGCGCGATCACGAAGAACGTCGCCGAGCTCGGATTGAGCCCCGCGTAGCTCCCGCCGCCGCGTGCCTCGAGGCTCGCCGCCAGGAACACGGCGATCCAGGCCCACATCGCGTAGAGCTCCCACATGTGGCCGAAGTAGCCGAAGCACGCCAGTCGCGGCGCGCGCTCGCTGAAGATCGCGGCGGCCATCCGGACGTCGAACCGTGCCGACGGAAACTGAAACGGGCCATCGGCCACCCACAGCTGGACGACGACCGCGCCGGCCAGCGCGAGACCGGAGGCGACCAGCAAGGTCTCGCGCCAGGGAAGAGCGGTGAGGCCCGACACGAGGTGTGGCGCGGCCGAGCCAACGGTGAGCGCGCCCACCAGGATGCCGATCGCCAGCCCGCGGCCCTCTCGAAACCACGTGGCCATGATCTTCATCGCCGGCGGATAGGCGCCCGCCAGGCACAAGCCGGTGGCGAATCGGAGCGCGAGCGCCGGCCCGAGACTGTCGACCCAGATGGCGAGGCCGGCATTGGTGACGGCACCGAGCACGATGCCGATCTTCATGACGGTTCGAGCCGAGAACACGTCGGGCAGGTTGACGAGGGCGCTCAGCAGCGTACCGATGATGAATCCGGCCTGGACCGCGATCGTGAGACCGGCGGCGCCGCCGTCGCCCAGATGCCACTCGCGCCGCAGCGCCGGCAGGACGGCGGAGGCGCTGAACCAGAGCGAGAGCCCGAGTAGCTCGGCCAGCGACAGGAGCGCGAGCTGGCGCGACGCTCGGGTCACGCGCTCGCTACTCGACGACGCCCTTTCGCTTGAGCTCCGCGATGTCGGCCACCGACATGCCCAGGTCCTTCAGGACGTCCTCGGTGTGCTCGTTGGGCATCGGCGCGGCGCTCCGGATCGTTCCCGGCGTGTCCGACAGCTTGATCGCGACGCCGATCTGTCGTACGCGACCCTGGGTCGGGTGCTCCACGTCGACGATCATCTTGCGGTGGTTGATCTGCGGATCGGCCACCATCTCCGGGATGTCGTAGACCTTGCCGACGCACACATCGGCCTTCACGAGCGCCTCGTACCAGTCGTCGCGGTCGCGCGTCTTGATCAGCGCCTCGATCTCGCGCCGGGCGGCCTCTTCCTCGGCGTTGGCAGCGCGCACGAGCTGGTCGGACGCGCGGGCGAAGCGCTTGAAGTCGGGCCGGCCGATCGCGTTGCAGAAGTTCTCCCAGAGCCACGGCTCGGTGCACCCGATCGTGAGCAGCTTGCCGTCGCGGGTCTCGTAGATCGCGTAGTAGGGATAGGACCCGCCTAGGAAGCCCTCGCCCCGGCGCGGGGCGATGCCGTCGCTGAAGAAGAAGCGCATGTTCGGCGTCGCCGCGAGCAAGGAGACGGTCGTGTCGAGGTACGAGACGTCGACGTGCTGGCCCCGGCCGGTGCGCTCGCGCGCGAACAGCGCCAGCACGATACCGAGCGCGCCGTGAAGGCTCGCCCCCGCATAGTCGGCGACCAGGTTCAGCGGGATCACCGGCTTGCGGTCTTTCTCGCCGATCAGGTTCAGGACGCCGGCGAGCGAAAGATAGTTCATGTCGTGGGCGGGACGGTCGCGATAGGGTCCGTCCTGACCGAAGCCCGAAAGCGAGCAGTAGATGAGCCGCGGGTTGAGCGCGCGCAGGGTCTCGTAGTCGGCTCCCAGCCGCTTCGTCACGCCCGGGCGAAAGCCCTCGACGATCACGTCGGCGTTGGTCGCGAGCTTGCGGAACACGGCCTGACCTTCCGGCGCCTTCATGTTGAGGGTCATCGACCGTTTGTTGCGGTTGACGAAGGTGTGGATCGTGCGGCGGATCCACTCGTCGCTCGTGTCACGGTGGGGCTCGGGCGTCTCGATCTTCAGCACCTCGGCGCCCATATCGGCCAGCATCATCGCCGGCAGCTCCGCCGGCGCCACACGCGCCAGCTCGAGAATCCTGATCCCGTCGAGTACGCCCATGTGCGGCTCCTGTTGGAAGGACTCTAGTCCAGATTTCCCTCGAGACGCGAGGTCAGCGCGCGGATGTCGGGAATCTCTTCGAGATGCTCGATCTGATGGGCCACACCCGCCGCCTCGTCCGGAGACAGGGCCGTCCGCGCGCAGGCCAGGAACTTGTCGCGGAGCGCGTCGTCGGAGAGCGGCGTATCCGGGTGGCCGCGCGCGCCGCGCGCCTGGGTCGCCAGGGTGCGCCCGTCGCGGAGCTTCACGGTCACGCGGCTCCACGCGTGCTGCTCGACGCCCTGGGGCAGGCCCGGGTCGACCACCATCGCGACGCGCTCCATCAGCTCGCGGGTCTCGGCGTTCGCGATCTCGCCGTCGGTGAACGAGTCGAAATCGACCCGGCCCTCGGCGAGCGCCGCGGCGGCGCAATACTGCATCGAGAACTTGCGCTCGAGCGCGGTCGTCGGCCGGGAGTGCGCCAGCACGTCGGGCACGACCCGGGTCACCCCGACCTGAACGGCCACGACGTCGCGCGAGCTCAGGCGATGCTCGGCGCGCAGATCGATCAGCGCGTCGATGGCCGAGTGCGTGAGCGCGCACGAGGGATACGGCTTCACGGCGATGCCCGATTCGAGAAGCTGCCAGCGGCGGCCGAGGTTCTCGAGCGCCTGATCGAGCCCGTGGGCGCCGCCGAAGGCCGCCGCATAGCCCTGCTTGCCCTCGATCGCGGTCTCGGAGGCCGTCATCCCTTCGCGCGCGAGCTGAGCGGCCAGGATGCCGTTCCGCGCCGCGTGGCCCGCGTGGTAGGGCTTCGTCATCGAGCCGAAGTTCTCCTTGAGCCCGGAGGCGTGGGAGGCGGCGATGGCGAGCGCGTGGCGCGTCTGCACGAGATCGAGACCCATGATGCGCGCGGTCGCGGCGGCGCAGCCGAGCGTCCCGATGGAAGAGGTCGCATGCCAGCCGCGCGTATAGTGGTCGGGGTTCAGTGCGGTGCCGAGCGCCACGTCGATCTCGAACCCGAGGATGTAGCCGAGGACCAGGGCGCGGCCGCCGGCCATCTCGGCCTCCGCGGCGGCCATCGCCGCCGACAAAAGCGGCACGCTCGGATGGCCGAGCAGCGCGAAGTTCGTGTCGTCGAAGTCGTGCGCGTGTCCGGCGGCCCCGTTCGCCAGCGCGGCCCAACCGGGCGCGATCTTCAGCGCGGTGCCGACGACGGTGGCCAGCGCGATGCCGCCCTCGGCTCGGACCACGCGCCGGACGATCTGCGCGACGGGCTCGCCGGCGCCGGCCAGCATGACGCCGAGCGTGTCGAGCGCGGCGCGGCGCACGCGGGCGATCGCTTCGGCGGGACAATCCTCGAGTGACGTCTTGACGACGAACTCGGCGAGGCGGGCGGCGGCGCTCATGAGCGGCACGATATCATGACTGCCGCGATGAGGTCTTCGTGAAGGTCCGCTTCCTGGGATCCGGGGACGCCTTCGGCAGCGGCGGACGCTTCCAAACCTGCATTCTCCTCGAGCTCAGCTCCAGCCGCGTGCTGCTCGACTGCGGCGCGTCGTCGTTGATCGCGATGCGTCGCTTCGGCGTCGAGCCCCAAACGGTCGACGCGGTGATCCTCTCGCATCTGCACGGCGACCACTTCGGCGGCGTGCCGTTTCTGATCCTCGACGCTCAGTTCAAGCGCCGGACCCGGCCGCTGACCGTGGCTGGGCCGCCCGGCGTCGAGACGCGCGTGCGTGAGGCGATGGAGGTGTTGTTTCCGGGCTCGACCCGGATCGACCGGCGGTTCGAAACTCGGTTCGTCGAGCTGGCGGATCGCGCGCCGGTCACCATGGGGCCGGTCAGCGTGACTGGATTCGGCGTGGTTCACGCCAGCGGCGCGCCGCCGTTCGCCCTGCGCGTCGCCGCCGAGGAGAAGATCATCACGTACTCGGGCGATACGGAATGGACGGAGAGCCTGATCGACGCGGCGCGCGGCGCCGACCTCTTCGTCGCCGAGGCCTACTTCTACGACAAGCGGGTCAGATACCACCTCGACCTGGCGACGTTGATGGCGCACCGCGCACGGCTCGAGTGCCGGCGGCTCGTGCTCACGCACATGGGCGAGGACATGCTGGCGCATCTCGGCGATCTGGCCGTCGAGGCGGCCGAGGACGGGATGGAGCTCGAGCTCTGATGGCCGCACTCCGGTGGGTGCCCTTGCTGCTGGCGCTCGCATCGGCGTTCGCGTTTCTGACGCTCGCGGTGCTCGCGTACAACCAGCACTTTTTTGACCTCGATCGCGACGCACACGAGCTGGTCCGCTCGGGCATCTACCCGGAGCTCAAGCCGCTGATGCAGGCGCTCAGTCGGATCGGTTCCGGCTGGGTGCTGGTCCCGCTGAGCGTCGTCGCGTACGTCTGGCTCAGGCGTCAGCGGCATCGCGCCGCGCGCTACGTGCCCGCGATGCTCGCCGGCGCGTTCGTCGCCTTCGCGCTGGCCAAATGGATCGTCGCCCGCCCGCGCCCGAAGCTCTCGCCCTACGGCTTTCCGAGCGCGCACACGTTCGGGGCTACCGTGTTCTTCGGCGGCGTGATCTACGCGCTGTGGACGACCGAGATGCGCCCGCTCTGGCGATGGATGGGAACGGCGGCGATGCTGCTGCTGATCGCGGGGGTGGCGATCAGCCGGCTCTATTTACGCTCGCACTGGCTCAGCGACGTGGCGGGAGGCCTCACCGGCGGCGCGGCCTATCTGCTGTTCGTCCTGATCGCCGTCGACCCGCGGCTTCGGCTCTCGCGGCGAGATTGAGCCGGGGGCGCGGGCCCCCGGCTCGAGCCTGCGTCAGCGCCGCTTGGCGGCGATCTTCGCGGCCGCGGCGTCGGCCTTCTTGAAGTGCGTCTCGGTGAAGCCGTAGAGATGCGCGCCGCCGGCGAAGATCTGCGCGGCGATCTCGCGCGGGACGTTCTTCAGCAAGTTCGTGGAGACGTGCGGGAAGTTCGAGTCGAAGTGCGGATAGTCGGTCGAGATGCACATGCGATCGGCGCCGATCAGCCCAGCGGTGGCCTCGATCTCGGGCTCACTGCCCTCGACGGCCGCCCAGCAATTGCGCCGGAAGTACTCGCGCGGTGTCAGGGTGAGATAGGGCGCGTGCGAGTCGCGATACTGCGGATAGTCCCACTCGATCCGCGAGAGGAGCCCGGGCACCCAGGAGTTCTGCGCTTCCAGATAGCCGACGCGCAGGCGCGGGTGGAACTCGAACACGCCGCCGATGATCATCGCGATCAGCGCCTGCTGCATCTCGATCCAGTGGCTGGCGACGTGGCGATAGAAGCGGTTCTCGCCGTAGAGCGGGATCATGCGCGAGTAGAGCGCGCTCACGCCCTCGTGAAAGCCCCAGGTGACGTCGAGCTCCTCGTGCACCGAGTAGAGCGGATCCCAGTAGTTGGAGTGCCAGTAGTGGCCGTTGACCAGATTGGGCCGGATGAACGAGCCGGCCGCGCCGAGCTCGCGCACGCACCGCACGAGCTCGCGGCAGGCCAGGTGCACGTCGTGGACCGGCAGCATCGCGACCCACTTGAGCTGATCGGGGCTGTACGAGCAGAACTCGTGGATCCAGTTGTTGTAGGCCTGGCAGATGGCCAGCGACATCTGCGGATCCATGTTGTCGCGGCCGAGCAGCGCGAGCCCCGCGGTCGGATAATTGACCGCGATGTCGACGCCTTCCATCTCCATGCCCATCACCTGAGCGACGGGGTCGTAGTCGCGGGCGACCGCGAAGTCGAGCCGGCCGGTGTCGAAGAGGCGCGAGCCCGACAAGGGCTGCGTGCTCTGCGGCCCGCTGTTGCGGACGCGCTTTCGGTACTGCTGCAGGTCCATGTCGGACGTGGGGAGACCGTCGATGACCGTCAGCCCGGCCGCGCCCCGCTTGGGACGACCGTCGGCGCCGATCGGCACGCTCACCCGGTCCTTGAACTTCGGGTCCAGGTAGCGGTCGAAGAGATCCGGCGGCTCCATGATGTGCATGTCGCTGTCCACGAACCTGAGCCCGTCCTTCATGGAGATCTCCTGTTGTGTGGGGGGTGCTCAGCGGTAAGCGTCGGGAGCCTGTTTGACGGTTTCCCAGAAGATCGGGTCGTGACCGGGAAAGATGCGACCCCGCGTGAGCCGCGCGATCGTCTTGAGCTTCCGCAGCGAATGCAGCGCCAGGGTCGGGTTCCAGACGACGCCGGGCACGCGCTCTTTGTCGGCGTGCTCGTGCCAGTAACAGGCGTCGCCCGTCAAGATCACCGGCCCCGATTCGGGCAGCTCGACCAGCAGGGACTGGTGGCCGGGCGTGTGCCCGTCGGACCTCAGGATCGTCACGCCGGGCAGGAGCTCGGTATCGCCGTCGAGCAGACGCCAGCGATAGCCCGGCAGGTCGAAGTTCTTGCGGTAGTAGAACGACTCGAAGAACGAAGCCGGGTAGTGGGCGTAGGAATACTCGTCCTTCTGCACGATCAGCTCGGACTTCGGGAAGAGCGCGGCGCCGCCGGCGTGGTCGTAGTGCAGGTGCGAGAGCACCACCATGTCCACGTTATCGGGCTCGAGGCCGACCAGATCGAGCCGATGCACCAGCAGGTCTTCCTCGGTGAAGCGAGCCAGCGGATCGTTGCGCAAGAGACCGGGCACCGCGCGCGGCGAGAGCCCCGTGTCGAACAGGATCATCGCGTCGGAGGTGCGCACGAGCCAGCACGCGATCGGGATGCGGACGCGATCGCTCGAGAACTCGCCATAGAAGAGCCCGGACCGCTCAAAACCCATGAACCCGTTCTGCAGCGCATACAACCCGAGCACCGCCATGTCGCGCATCATAGCACCGGCCCGGATCCCCGCCGGCTTACGCGATCCGACCTCTGCCCTAAGCCTGACTCGCTCCCTCCTACGACCGCCACGCACGCGGGGCAGCGGGTGGGCGAGGGGGGTGGGGGTGCGCGAGCGGCGTAGTGGGACCCCCTCGTCCGCCCGCTGCCCCGCGGACCTGGCGCGTGAGCTACAATTCGCGCATGGACTTTCAGTTGACCGAGCAGCAAGAGCTGATTCGCAAGGAAGTGGCGACCCTGGCGCGGTCCTTTTCGCTCGACTACTGGCTCGAGAAGGACCGGAAGGCCGAGTACCCGACGGACTTCATCCGGGCCTTCGCCCAGGCCGGCTGGCTCGGCATGATCATTCCCGAGGAGTACGGCGGGTCGGGCCTCGGCGTAACCGAGGCGGCGCTGATGCTCCACGAGATCTGCGCCGCCGGGGCCGGAACGACGGGTGCCTCGCCGATCCACTTCTACATGTTCCCGCCGATGCCGGTCATCAAGCACGGCTCGGAGGAGCTCAAGCGGCGCTACCTGCCCAACATCGCGACGGGCGAGATCATCATGTCGTTCGGGGTGACCGAGCCCAACGCCGGCACGGACACCTCGCGGATCCAGACTCGCGCCGAGCGTCACGGCGATCACTTCGTCGTGAACGGCCGCAAGGTCTGGAACACCAACGCCCAGCACGCGACCCACATGCTCTTGCTGGCGCGCACCTCGCTGCGCGACCCGGCGAAGCCGTTCGCCGGGCTGACGCTCTTCTTCACGACGTTCGACCGGGCCAAGATCACCGTGCGCGAGATCGAGAAGCTCGGTCGCGCCGCCGTCGATTCCAACGAGATCTTCATCGACGGTCTGGAGGTCCCGGCGACGGACGTCGTCGGCGAGGTCGGGCGTGGCTTCTACCATCTGCTCGATTCGCTGAATCCCGAGCGTGTGTTCACCGGCATCGAGGCGGTCGGCATCGGCCGCGCGGCGCTCGAGCGGGGCGTGCAGTACGCGAAGGAGCGGGTGGTGTTCGATCGCGCCATCGGACAGAACCAGGCGATCGCGCATCCGCTGGCGCTGGCCTGGGCCAAGCTCGAGTCGGCCGAGCTCATGTGCCTGAAGGCCGCGTGGCTCTTCGACAACGGCCGGCCGTGCGGCGCCGAGTCGAACGCCGCCAAGCTGATGGCGGCCGAGGCCGGCTTCGAGGCCTGCGACACGGCGCTCCAGACCCACGGCGGCTACGGCTACGCGAAGGAGTTCTACGTGGAGCGGCTCTGGCGCGAGGTGCGGCTCTACAAGATCGCCCCGGTCTCGCAGCAGATGGTTCTCAACTACCTCTCGGAGCACGTGCTCGGCCTGCCCAAGAGCTACTGAGCCTCACTGAAGAAGAGGAGGAGCGAGATGGCGCGCAAGGTCCGTCGTCGTGAGTTCCTGGCCGGCGCCGCGGGGGCGGCCGTCGCCGCGTCCTTGTCGTTCCCGGCGATCGCGCAGCCCAAGCCGGTTCGCATCGGCCTGCTCACGGTCAAGACCGGACCCCTCGCCTCCGGCGGCATCCAGATGGAGCAGGGCACGATCCGCTTCCTCAAGGACCGCAGCTACACGCTCGCCGGCCGGAAGGTCGAGCTGATCGTCGCCGACACCGGCGGCAACCCCGCCGGCACCAAGACCAAGACCCAGGAGCTCGTCGAGCGCGACAACGTCGACATGATCTTCGGACCGCTGGCGGCGTTCGAGCTGCTGGCGATCAGCGACTACGCCGCGCAGGCGAAGATGCCGATCCTGAGCCTTGCTGCCGCAGAGGACATGACGCAGCGTCGGCCGAATCCGTACTTCGTGCGCGCCTCGGCGACCTCGTCGCAGAACATGCATCCGCTGGCCGATTACGCGGCGAAGGAGCTCAAGTACAAGCGGATCATCACCCTGGCGGACGACTTCGCGTTCGGTCACGAGCAGATGGCGGGCTTCCAGCGCGTCTTCGAGGACGCCGGCGGCAAGATCGTCAAGAAGCTCTGGCCGCCGCTGGTGACGCCGGACTACACGCCGTACCTGGCGCAGATCAGCGGCGCCGATGCGGTTGTCCAGGGCTTCGCCGGCTCCAATCCGCTGAAGTTCATGAAGCAGTACCAGGACCAGGGGCTCAAGCTCCCCGTGCTGGGCGGCGGAACGGCGTGCGACGAGGCACTGATGAAGTCGTTCGGCGACGAAGCGGTCGGCGTCATCTCGTGCTCGGCCTACACGGGTGATCTCGACACGCCGAGCAACAAGCGCCTCATCGACGGCATGGTGAAGGACTACGGCAACATCCCCGGGCTCTACTCCGCCGGGCTCTACATCAACGGCCAGGTCGCCGAGGCCGCGCTCGAGAAGACGGGCGGCAAGACCGATGATCGTGACGCGCTCATCCGCGCGCTGCGCGGCGTGTCGCTCGTCGACACGCCCCGCGGGCCGTTCACGTTCGATCATCTCGGCAACGTGGTCGGGACCTTCTACGTCCGGAAGTGCGAGAAGAAGGGCGACAAGCTGGTCAACACGACGATCAAGAGCTATCCCAAAGTCAGCCAGTTCTGGACGTACGACGAGAAGTGGTTCCTCTCGCAGCCGGTCTACTCGCGCGACTTTCCGCCTTTGAAATCATAGCGGGCGCTGAGCGGCCCGCCGCCATATGAACCTGTGGGTGGTGCTGGCAGTCAATAGCATCACGCTCGGCGGGCTCCTCTTTCTTCTCTCCGCGGGGTTCTCGCTGATCTTCGGGCTCATGAAGATTCCGAACCTCACGCACGGCTCGTTCTTCATGCTCGGGGCCTACCTGGCGACGAGCCTGATCGCGCACGGCTTCGACTTCTGGAGCGCCGCGATCGTCGGCGGGCTCCTCGTGGCAGCCTTCGGCGGTCTCGTCGAGCGGCTCATCTTGCGCCGCCTCATCGGGGCCGAGCTGGCGCAGGTGCTGGTCACGCTGGGCCTCTCGTTCATGATCGCCGACGTGTGCCTCATGGTGTGGACCGGCGACCCGATCCGGATCGCCACGCCGAGCGCCCTGCGCGGCGCCACGACGATCGGGAGCCTCGGCTTTCCGACCTATCGCCTGGCGATCAGCTTGATCGCGGTCGTGTTCGCCGCGGCGCTGTGGGCGCTGCTCGACTGGACGCGCCTGGGCGCGATGATCCGAGCCGGCGTCGACGACCCGGCGATGGCGCGCGTCGTCGGCATCCGCGTCTCACGGCTGTTCACGATCGTCTTCTGCCTGGGCGCGTGGCTCGCGGGCTTCGCTGGGGTGATCGGCGGTCCGATCCTCTCCGTCTATCCGGGCCTCGATCAGGAGATGCTGCCGCTGGCGCTGGTGGTCGTGATCCTCGGCGGCAGCGGGAGCCTCGTCGGTTCCCTCGTTGGGAGCTTCGTGGTCGGCTTCCTTTACAACTTCGGCCAGGCGATGTTCCCCGAGCTCGCGTACGTCGTGCTGTTCCTGCCGATGCTGGTCGTGCTGGTCGTGAGGCCGCAGGGCCTCTTCGGCCGTCAGACCGCGTGAGGACCGACGCCGCGTGAAGCGCCTGCCGCTCGCGGTCGCGCTCGTGATCCTCGCGACGTTGCCCCTGTGGATCGGCGGCACCTACTACGTGAACATCGCGAGCCAGATCCTTTTCTACGCCATCTTCGCCCTCGGCGTTAACGTGCTGGCGGGCTACGCCGGGCTCGTGAGCCTGGGCCACGCCGGGCTCTTCGGCATCGCGGCGTATTCGGGCGCCAAGATCATGACTGCGGGTCACGGCCACCTGGCGGTGACGACCGGCGCCCTGGCCCTGACCTTGCTCGCCGCGGGCGTCTTCGCGGTACTGGCGCTGCGCGGCACCGGGCTCGCGTTCGTGATGATCACGGTCGCCCTGGGCCAGATCGTCTGGGGCGTCGCGTATCGCTGGATCAGCATCACCAACGGCGACAACGGTATCGCGATCCGCGGTCGCCCGAGCCCGCTCGGGCTATCGCTCGCTTCGCCGGCGGGCTTCTACTGGGCGACGCTCGCGGTGTTCCTGATCGCGGTGGCCACCATGGTGGTGTTCGTCGCCTCGCCGTTCGGCGCGAGCGTGCGCGGCACGCGCGATCAACCCCGGCGCATGAACGCGCTCGGCTACCACGTGTGGATGATCCGGTTCCTCGCGTTTCTCTTCTCGGGCTTCTGGAGCGGAGTGGCGGGGTTGCTCTACCTCTACTACAACCAGTTCGTGAGCCCGCAGGCGGTCGCGCTCACCGCATCGGCCGAGGCGCTCTTGATGGTGATCGCCGGCGGTACGGCGACGCTGCTCGGGCCGATCACCGGCGCCGCGCTGGTCGTGATCATCAAGAACGTGGCGAGCGCCCACATCGAGCGCTGGAACTTCGTCCTCGGCGCCATCTTCGTCGTGATCGTGGTCTTCATGCCCGAAGGCCTGGTGCCGGGAACGGCGCGACGCTGGCGCCGCGCGATGGCCGCGCTGCGGCCGCGGGCTACCGCGGCGGGATGACGGGCCGGCGCGGCGCGAGGGGAGCCGCGCGCAACCCTTCCAGATCGAGCGTCGGCATGTCGACGGTTGCGCTCTTCAAGACGCCGTTGGCGAGCTCGCTGTAGCGGCTGAAGTAGCGCCGCAGCCGACCGCGCCACGCCGGGATGCCGCCGTTGGCGTGGAGCTCGAACGCCGACTCGCGGCCGTCCAGCGCCGAGGCGACGTGATCGCACGCCAGCTGGAGCAGCGCGGCGCGCTGGATGGCCGTGTAGCCGCCGCCCGCGAACGACTCATCGAGCCCGGCGCCGACTTCCGGCGCCGCGAGGTCCTTGTCGGACGGCGCCACCACCAGCGAGGAGCCGGGCAGGATTCTCAAGATCTCGGCCATGCGCTGGCGCGCCTTCTGAATCGCGATCGTGCCGGCGGCGACGTGACTCCGGTTCGGGATGCAATAGCCCTCGGCGCTGGTCTCGGGATCGAGCTCGGCGGCGGTCTGGCAGCTCCGCACGGTCTGGACGTCGACGACCAGGTCGATGAGGTACTCGATGGTAGGCTCGTGCTCGACCAGGCCCATGGCGTGCGAGCAGGCGAGCGCCAGGCCCAGGGTGAACTCGGCCTTCGAGAGCCAGCAGTAGAGCTGGTGCCAGAAGAGCCACGAGGCCATGACGTCGGGGCTCAGATCCATCAGGAACACGCGCTCCCAGGGAATGAACACGTCCTCGAGCCACATCTGGCCGTCCAGCTCGTCGAAGCGGCTCGAGAGGGGTGACAGGAACGGATTGGGATGCCGCGCGGCGATCTTCCGGCAGATCACCGTGACGCCCGGCGCGTTGACCGGTACGGTGAACGTCGCGCGATGCGGGCCGCGATCGATTCCGTTGTGGGCGCCGACGTACACGTCCTCGGCGTAGACCGGGCTCGTATGCATGCCGACCTTGCCGCGCACGATCATGCCCGCGTCGGTCTCGCGCACTAGCTTGAGCGAGACCCGCTCGGCCGGGTCGGGCCGCATGCGATAGCCGATCGTGGCCGCGCCCGCCGAGAACGTGAGGAACCGGCCGGTGCGAACGATCCGCTCGCGGTGCGCGACCGCGCTCGCGATCTGCTCGCGCGAGACGTTGCGCTGCTGGACCGCGTCGAGGATACCGAGCGCGATCAGGTTGCCGTAGGCCGGCGTGTGCGTGATGTTGCCCGCGCTCAGGAACGTCGTCGCGGAGAAGCTCCGTCCCATCGCGCGCAGATCCTGAAAGCTCTTCGGCAAGGCGTAGGCCCAGGGTGCGCGAACGCCCTGGGCGTCGGGCGGCATCAAGAGGACGTCTTGCCATTCCGGGTCGAAGTGCCGGTCGTACCAGGCGACGTACTCGTCGACGGTGGCGCGCGTGGCCGGGTGCACGGTGACGTCCTCGACCAGGCCTTCGCCCATGACCCAGACCCGGCGCCCGTCGCGTAGCGCCTCGCGATATTCCTCGCCGGTTCTCATGGTTTCCCGCGCCCCATGGCCGTGGAATTATAATCCCGCCGGAGGTACCGATCCGTGGCCACGATCCCCAGAGCGCTTCACGAGCACATCAACACCGCGTTTCCCGCCAACGTCTGTCTGGTGGCGACCGTGCTGCCCAGCGGCTTCGCGCAGGTCACACCGCGCGGCAGCACGATGGTCTACGACGACGAGCACCTGGCGCTCTGGGAGCGCGGCAAGGGCTCGACCACGAGCAATCTCCACGACAAGACCAAGGTCACCGTGTTCCTGCGCAAGCCTCAGCTGCGCGAGTCTGGTCTCCTCCCCAAGGGCGGCATCGCGCGCTTCTACGGCACGGCCGAGATCCACAAATCGGGACCGGCCTACGAAGAGGTCTGGCGGCGCCTGGTCCAGCCCGAGAAGGACCGCGATCCGGACAAGAAGGGCTTCGCCGTGTTGATCAAGGTCGAGCGCGCCGAGGATCTCGACGGCCAGCCGCTGCCGCTGGCATGAGCATGGGCGAGCTCGACAGCGTTCTCACGGGCGTGCGGGTGCTCGACTTCGGGCGCTACATCGCCGGGCCGTACTGCGCGGCGCTGCTGGCGGACCTCGGTGCCGACGTGATCCGGATCGAACGTCCCGGCGGCGGCGAGGATCGGTGGGTGGCGCCGGTGGCCGACGACGGCGTCGGCGCCATGTACGTGGTGATGAACCGCAACAAGCGCGCGATGACGCTCGATCCGTCTTGCCCGGAGGGCCGGGAGATCGTGAAGAAGCTCGTCGCCACGGCGGACGTCGTGGTGGCGAATCTCCCGCCCGAGGTGCTGCGCTCGCTCTCGCTCGACCTGGAGAGCCTGCGCAAGGTCAAGCCCGATATCATCCTGACGACGGTGACGGCCTATGGCGCGGGCGGCCCGTGGAGCGCCAAGCACGGCTTCGACGGCATCGGCCAGGTGATGTGCGGCTCGTCGTATTTGACGGGCACGCCGGAGCAGCCTCTGCGCGCGGCCGTGGCCTGGGTCGATTGCGGCACGGCATCGCAGGCGGCGCTCGGCACCCTGGCGGCCCTCATGTACCGGCGGCAGACCGGGAAGGGGCAAAAGGTCGAGGGGGCGCTGCTCAGGACCGCGATCGCGTTCAACAATCCTACGCTGGTCGAGCAGCAGGCCGTACAGCCCAACCGGATCGCCACGGTCAACCGCGGCCAGACCTCGGCGCCGTCGGATTTGTTCAAGACCCGGGACGGCTGGATCCTGGCGCTGGCGATCGGCGAGCCGATGTTCCGGCGGTGGGCCAAGCTGATGGGCGAGGACCACTGGCTGACCGATCCGCGCTTCAAGGACGATCTCGCCCGCGGCGACAACGGCGAGATGATCTCCAAGCGAATGGCGGCGTGGGCGGCCGAGCGCACCAACGCTCAAGCGCTCTCCGAGCTCGAAGCGGCCAAGATCCCGTCGGCGCCGCTCTATTCGCCGCAGCAGGCGCTCGAGGACGACCACGTGCGCAAGGCCGGTCTCCTCAACGACACCGACTATCCGGGCGTGGCGCGGCGGGTGCCGCTCGCGCCGACGCCGGTCGATCTGTCCGAGACTCCCGGACGCTTCCGCCATCGCGCGCCGACACTCGGCGAGCACACCGACCAGGTCCTGGCCGAGCTCGGATACCGGCCGGCGGAGATCGCGGATCTGCGGACCCGCAACGTGATCTGAGGGCCGGCCGCTGAGCGCGCTCGCCGTCCGCGGCCTCAACAAGTCGTTCGGCGGGCTGCGCGTCACCTCCGAGGTGAACCTCGCGGTCGAGCCAGGGGAGCGCCGGCTCATCATCGGCCCCAACGGGGCCGGGAAGACCACGCTCTTCAACCTGATCACCGGTGAGCTGGCGCCCGACGCGGGCTCGGTCACCCTGTTCGACCGCGACATCACGCGCGTGCCGAGCCGGCGCCGGTTTCACCTGGGCATCGCGCGGACGTACCAGATCATCACGCTGTTTCCCGGCGAGACCCTCTTGCGCAACGTGATGCTGGCGCTGCTCGGGCTATCGCGCCGCCGGTGGAACCCGTTCGTCCGGCTCGACCGGCAGACATCGCTGGTCACCCAAGCGCGCGAGACCCTGGCGCGGGTCGGCCTCGAGGGGCTCGCCGATCGGCCGCTCGCCCAGACCTCCTACGGCGAGCGCCGCCGGGTCGAGGTGGCCATGGCCCTGGCGCAGAATCCCAAGGTGCTGCTGCTGGACGAGCCCTTCGCCGGGCTCTCGATCGACGAGCGCCGCGACGTGCTCCGGCTGGTCACCAGCATCCCGCGCGACGTCACCATCGTGATGATCGAGCACGACATGGATGTCGCGCTCGATTTCGCCGAGCGGATCAGCGTGCTGCACTTCGGCGAGGTCGTGGTGGAGGGCACGCGGGGCGAGGTCGTCGCGCACCCGCGCACCCGCGAGATCTATCTCGGCGAGTGATGCCCGGTCGCCCGCTCGTCCGCCTGCTTGAGCAGCCACTCGACGTGCTGCCGGAGATCGTAGAGCTCGCCCATGAGGCCCGGCGGCGGCGGCGGGATCTGCGCTAGGCGCTGCTGGACGCTGCGTAGCCGATCCGCCGCCTCCTTGGCCTCGTCCGGGGTTCCCGATGTCATCGCCTGATCGATCGCGTTCACCTCGCGGTACCACCTGGTGATCCGCCGGCGCATCTGGGAGTTGTAGAGCGCGGGCAGGATACGGATCAGCGGGAGCAGGATCCCGATGGCCGGCAGCAACAGGAGGGTCCAGCGCTCGACGGTCACGGCGATCCAGAAGGGTAGGAATCGCTCGAGGAACGGCGGGCCTTTCCGGAGGTAGCGCCCGGCCACTTCGTGCAGGGGCAGCTCGACGAGGGTATCGGAAGGAAAGGTGTTGGGTGCCTCGAACAGGCCGGGCCGGCTGTGGACGATCTCCGCCGTCTTCAGCAAGAGCCGCACGATGACCGGGTGGACGTCTTCCCGCACCACGAGGTTCGCGGTCGACGCGAGCAAGAGGATGTCGTGGTCGGGAACGTCCGCGACGAGGTCGACGACGCCCTCGCCGAGCGTCACCGTCGACAGGAATCGATAGCGCGTCGTATAGGCTCGCGTACGGCGCACGCTCCAGAGCGTGACGCTGGGACTGACCAGCAGGCGCCTCACCAGGGGAATGCCTGGCGCCATGATGAAGAACGCAGCGTCGATCCGGCCGGCCTCGAGCGCGACCGCGGCGTTCTCGCTGGTCAGGGCCAGGAGCGTCGAGTTCTGGGCCGTCACCGCGCTGTCGCGAAGCAGCCGCACCGCAAGCGGTCGAATGCCGCTGCCTTCTTCACCGACCTGAATCCGGAGGCCGCGAAGGTCGCTGAGACCCTGGAGCGGCCTGCCCTTGCGGTGGAACAGCCACACCGGCTCGTAGTAGAGGCTTCCGAGCGAGCGTAGCCCCTCGCTCGGCCCCGCCTCCGCAGTGCCTCCCTGGACGAAGCCGGCCATGGCCTGGCCCGCGACGAGGCGTTTGAGCGTCTCGACCGACCCGGCGCCGGTCTGGATCTCGACGGCAAAGCCGTCCTTGGCGGCGAGCTTCGCGTACTCCTTCGCGAACATGTAGTAGGCGCCGCCCTCGCGACCGGTGCTGATCGTGATGCGTCGGGGTGGCAGTGGCTCGACCAGGCGATTGACGAACATGAGGACGATGATCATGAGGGCCAGCGCCGGCGCCGCGACCCAGGCCAGCTTCTTCCAGTCCATCGGGCTCAGTCTAAGCGCCCGTCCGCTCGTCTCTACAGGATTTTCCTGGACGATTTTGCGCTTGCCGTGCGCATCGCCTGATGGTTGGATTACCCACCATCCATGGGTACGGTGCGGGCGACCGGTCTCGTCAAGACGTTCGGCGCCGTCACGGCGGTGAACGACCTCAGCTTCGAGGCGAGGGCGGGCGAGTTCCTCACCCTGCTCGGCCCGAGCGGCTGCGGCAAGACCACCACCTTGCGGCTCGTCGCCGGCCTCGAGCGACCCGATCGCGGCGAGATCCTGGTGGGCGACCGCGCGGTGTCGTCGGCCGCGTCCGGCCTGTTCGTGCCGCCCGAACGGCGCGGCATGGGGATGGTGTTTCAGAGCTACGCGATCTGGCCGCACATGACCGTGTTCGAGAACGTCGCATTCCCGCTGCAAGAGCTCCGCGTGCCGCGCGCGCAGATCCGCGAGCGCGTGATGGCGATCCTCGGCACCGTGGGGCTCGGCGAGCTCCACGCGCGCCCGGCTCCGATGCTGTCGGGCGGCCAGCAGCAGCGCGTGGCGCTGGCGCGCGCGCTCGTGTCGAACCCGCAGGTGCTCCTGCTCGACGAGCCGCTGTCGAACCTCGACGCACGGCTGCGCGAGGAGATGCGCTTCGAGCTCAGAGAGATGCAGGCCAAGCTCGGGATCACCAGCATCTTCGTGACGCACGATCAGGCTGAGGCGATGACGCTGTCCGATCGCATCGTCGTGATGAATGCCGGACGCATCGAGCAAGAGGGCAGCCCCGAAGAGGTCTACCAGCGGCCGAGCACGCGCTTCGTGATGGACTTCCTGGGCCGCGCCAACCATCTGCCGGCGCGGATCCGGAAGATCCACGACGGAAGCCTGGTCGGCGAGATCGAGGGAAGCGGCTTCTGCCTGCCGCTGGTCGAGCGCGGGGTGTGGCAGCCCGATCAGGAAGTGCTGCTCGCGTTTCGTCCTGAGGCCGTCCAGGCACAGGCCGCCGGGTCCGAGGGCGGCGCGTGGGTCGGCGTGGTACGGTCGTCGGTGTACGTGAGCGGTCACGTGGAGTACGTCGTGGAGGTCGGAGAGTTCACCGTGAGAGCGACCGGCCCGGAGGACGCACGTCTCCCGCACGACGCCCGTGCGAAGCTCTGCGTGTCGCCGTGGGCGGTGCGCGTGTGGCCGCGGCCCGCGGTCGCGAACGGAGGGAAAGCGCGATGACGGTCCGGCGTTGGGCCGTGCTGGTCTCGATCATTCTTGTAGCTGCAATCGTCGCCGGCGGCTTCGGGCCGACGGCGACGCGCGCGCAGACCAAGCCGCCGGCGGCCGCGCCGACGCCCGCCGACACCACCGCGTCGGCGGCGAAGTATCAGGCCGCCATCGCGGAATGGAAGTCGAAGATCCTGCCGGCCGCGAAGAAAGAGGGCGAGGTCATTTGGTACAGCTGCGCCCAGGCGACCGAGGCAGAGGGAACCATCAGGCTCTTCAACAAGATGTACCCGGACATCCAGGTGAGCCAGGTGCTCGGCCCGGGCTACCAGATGGTCGAGAAGATCAGCACCGAGGCCGCCGCCGGCCGCGTACAGGCCGACGTCTACCAATGCGGAGGCCAGAGCGGGCGAACGATCGCCTGGCGCGGTCTCGGCGAGGAGTTCATTCCGCCGACGGCGCTCGATCCGAGCGTGAAGTGGCGCTGGCCGGTCATGAACAAGGAGACGCACCTGGCCGGGGTCTTCGCGAGCGTCAGCGGTCTCAACGTCAACACCAAGCTCGTGCCGCCCGACAAATATCCGAAGAGCTACTGGGACCTGGTGCGCGACCCCTACTGGGTCGACCTGATCAAGCGCAAGCGCGTGGCCTTCACCGATCCGCGCATCGCCAACATCGGCGTGTATCACGTCTACGGGCTGAAAGAAGTGAACGCGAAGGAGTACGGCGAGGGGTTCGTCCGCGAGTTCGCCGGGCTCAAGCCCAAGCTCTTCGGCTTCAACGAGTCGGGCGAAGTCGCGCGCGGCGAGCTGCACGCGATGCTGGGCGGCCCGTGGCGCGTAGAGTACAGCATGGGCACGGTGCCGATCACCAAGCTCTGCCTCGAGCCCGGCTGCGTGAGTACCCAGTCGCCGCTCTTCGCGGTCGTCAAGAACGCGCCGCATCCCAACGCCGCGAAGGTGTTCGTCGACTTCGTGCTGAGCCGCGAATACGCGGAGTGGCGGGTGCAGGCGCTCGGCAACACGCCGGCGCGCGCCGACGTCACACCACGGCCGCTCGACGACCCGGCCAAGCACAAGCTGCAGTTCGTCGGTGACGACAAGGCCGAGCGCCAGATCACCGATGTCCTCAAGTGGGTCATCGCCTCCAAGCTCTTTGATTACTAGGAAGTCGGCGAGGCTCCTCGCCGGAGCGGGGTGAGAACCGGAGTGAGCGCGCCGGCGAACGGCCTGGCGACCTTGGATTCGCTGAGCGTCGCGGTGCTGACCGACGACGTCAGCGACAACTACGTCAGCAAGACGCCGTTCGCCGTCTCCGAGTTCGTCAACGTCGTGCAGGCCGGCGCCGGCGTCATTTCCGGCGAAGCCTTGCTGTGCGCGAATCTCGGCTTCGGCCTGAGACTCTCCTCGAGCGCCGGTGGCCACCGTCACACCTTGCTGTTCGACACCGGACCTGAAGGCTCCGTCTACCTGCGCAACTGCCGGGCGCTCGGCATCGGGCTGGGCGACGTCGAGGCGATCGCGGTCACGCACGGGCACTGGGACCACATGGCCGCGCTCCCGGCGACGATCGATCGAATCGTCGAGCACGGCGGGCAGGTGACCGTGCACGTCAACCCCGGGATGTTCAACGAGCGCGCGATCCGGCTGGGCAACGGTAAAGTCGTTCCGGTCGCGAACGTGCCGTCCCCGGCCGATCTCTCACGGCACGGCGCCAAGGTCGTCAACAATCCGGGGGAGCGCCTTCTGCTCGACGGTCACTTCTACTACAGCGGGGAGATCCCTCGCGTCACCCCGTTCGAGAAAGGGCGCACCGACCACTTTTGCCGAAAGAACGCTGAAGCATCGTGGGAGCCGGATCCCTTCCTGCTGGACGAGCGCCTGCTCGTCGCGAGAGTTCGCGGTCTCGGGCTGATCGTCTTCAGCACGTGCTCCCACTCCGGCATCGTCAACGTGTGCACCCACGTGAGAACGCTCTTCCCCGACGTCCCCATCCACACCTTGATGGGTGGGCTGCATCTCGGCGGCGTCATGGAGCGCAACATCCCCGACACGGTCGACGGGCTCAGGCCGTTCGACATCCAGCACATCATCAGCGGACACTGCACCGGTTGGCGCGCCCTCCACGCGCTGGCGAGCGCGTTCGGCGATGTCGTCAGCCAGTCGGCGGTCGGCACGAGCTACACGTTCTCGTCAGACCGGCAGGCCTGACGTGGCGACGGTCGCGGGGATCGAGAAGCGCCGGGCGTTTTCGTGGCCGCGAGCGGCGGCCTGGGCGTGGCTGCCGACCCTGCTGCTGATCACGGTGGCCGTGCTCACGGTGACGCCGGTGGCGACGGCTCTGCTGGCCGGATTCCGCGACGCGCCGCCCGGACGCCCGGGCGCGATCAGCGCGGAGTCGATCCGGGCCTCGTTCGCGGTGATGGCAGAGCCCGACGTGCTGCGGATCCTCTGGACCACGGTCTGGCTCTCGACCGTTCGGGCCGTCCTGGCGCTGGCGCTCGCGGTGGTGCTCGCCTGGATCATCGCGCGCACGGACTGTCCGTTCCGCAATCGCCTGGAGTTCCTGCTGGTGCTTTCGTTCTTCTTCCCGCTGCTCGGCAAGGTGCTGGGCTGGGCGCTGCTCCTGAGTCCGCAGAAGGGCTACCTGAACCAGCTCCTGCGACACATCCCGATCTTCGCGGGCGACACGGGGCCGCTCGACATCTTCTCGTACGGCGGGCTGATCTTCGTCAGCGTCACGGGCTGGGCGACGTTGCTGGCGATCTTCCTGGTCCCGGCCTTCCGCAACATGGACGCGGCGCTCGAAGAATCCGCCCGGATGTGCGGTGCCTCGCCCCGGCGGACGATCATGAGGATCCTGGTTCCGCTGCTGCGACCCGCGATCCTGGCGGCGTTCATCCTGTCGCTCACGCGGTTGCTCTCGTCGTTCGAGACCGAGGTGTTCCTGGGCACGAGCTCGGGCATCTACGTGCTCACGAACAAGATCTACGAGCGCATGGTGCAGATCTTCCCGCCGGACTTCCGGACCGGGATGACCATGGCGGTCATGCTGCTCGTGATCACGTTCGGCCTGGTGCTGATCAACTGGAAGTTCCTGGGCAAGCGCGACTACACGACGGTGACCGGCCGCGGCTACTCGGCGCGGCCCATGCAGCTCGGCCGGTGGCGCTGGGTGGCGTTCGGCTTCGTGGTGGTATTTTTCTTCGTCTCGGTCGTGCTGCCGGCGGTGATGCTGATCCAGGTGAGCTTCATCCGGTTCATCGGCCTGAACGTCTTCGATCCGGCCAGCTACACCCTGGACAACTGGCGCCGGATGCTCACCCTTCGCGTGAACCGGCTCGCGCTGACCAACAGCCTGATCATGAGCATCGTCGCGACGACGGTCGGGATGATCATCTACTCGCTGGTCTCGTACGTGGTCACGCGCAGCCGCTACAAGGGCCGGCGGCTCCTCGACCTGGCCGCCTGGGTGCCCTGGGCCGTGCCCTCGTTGATCCTCGGCCTCGGGATCCTCTGGGCCGTGCTGCTCTCGCCGCTGGCGATCCTCTACGGCACGCTCACGGTGCTGATCCTGGCCCACATCGTGCGTGGCTTTCCGTTCGGCACGCAGATCATGGGCTCGAGCATGATCCAGATCAGCCGCGAGCTCGAAGAGGCCGCGCGCATCCACAAGGCCTCGTGGGCCTCGACGTTCCGGCGGATCTGGTTACCGCTGGTGAAGAACGGCTTCCTGGCCGGCTGGGTAATCCAGTTCACGGTCTCGTTCAGCGACCTGGCCACGGTGGCGTTCCTCTACGGCGCCCGATCCACGGTGCTGCCGACGCTGTTCCTGAGCCAGTGGTCGAACGGACGACTCGAGGAGGCGGCGGTGGCGGCCCTGATGATGACGGTGGTCGTCCTGGCGGTGGTGCTGCTGGTGCGGCGCCTCGTGCAAGGCAGCGTGCGGACGACGACCGTGGCATAGTAGGCGCCGTAGTGCGAGCATATGAACTGAACTGAAAGGGGATTCAGATGCTTTCCAGAGAGGACAACGAGCTGCTCTGCAAGGTCGGCCCCGGCACTCCGACCGGCGCGCTCCTGCGCCAGTACTGGATCCCCGCGCTGATGTCGAGCGAGCTCCCGGAGCGTGACGGCGCTCCCGGCCGGGTCCGGCTCCTCGGCGAGAACCTGATCGCCTTCCGCGCCACGTCCGGCAAGATCGGGCTGATCCAGAACCACTGCCCGCACCGCGGCGCCTCGCTCTTCTTCGGTCGTAACGAAGAGGAAGGCCTCCGCTGCGTCTACCACGGCTGGAAGTTCGACTGCGAGGGCGCGTGCGTCGACATGCCGAACGAGCCGGCCGAGAGCAACTTCAAGTCGAAGGTGCGCGCCACGGCCTATCCGTGCGTCGAGCGCAACGACGTCATCTGGACCTACATGGGCCCGCGCCGCACACCGCCGCCGCTGCCGGACATCGAGCCCAACATGCTGCCGGCAGGCCAGTACCAGGTGCAGAAGGTGCTGCGCGAGTGCAACTGGTTCCAGGGCCTCGAGGGCGACATCGACACGAGCCACCTGGGTTTCCTCCACCTCGGGGCCGTCAAGCCCGAGCAGACCAAGCCCGGGACGTTCGACTACTACAACGTCACCGACCGCGCGCCGAAGTACGAGGTGGTCGATACCGACTTCGGCACGTCGTACGGCGCCTATCGACCGGCCGAGGCCGATTCGTACTACTGGCGCATCGCGCACTTCCTGTTCCCGTTCTTCACGATGATCCCGACAGGCATTCTGGGCATGCAGGTCCTCGTGCGCGCCTGGGTTCCGGTCGACGACAACCATTTGATGTTCTGGAGCATCGCGGCGCCGAACTCCCGCCTGGGCGTCGGCGCCGCCGGCGGCGCTTCCGGTCTCAACGCCGCTGGGCGGCCGGTCGCGGCGGCCGGCTCCCGCGCCGGGGGCTTCGAGTTCCTTCCGCACACGTCGGACTGGACCGGCAAGTTCCGGCTCACCCAGAACAAGGACAACGACTACCTGATCGATCGTGACGCACAGCGCGCGCACAGCTTCACGGGTATCGCCGGCATCCATCAGCAAGACCAGGCGGTGACCGAGAGCATGGGGCCGATCTACGACCGCTCGCAGGAGCATCTCAGCACCTCGGACGCGATGGTGATCCGCGCGCGCCGGCGCGTG
>Ga0075433_10000230_pt1 | contig 31980 bp, 26 predicted proteins | sample RhiMethybrSRZTD2_FD_75299 | JGI IMG/M metagenome (GOLD analysis project Ga0075433, IMG submission 75299) | Populus rhizosphere microbial communities from Tennessee, USA - Rhizosphere MetaG P. TD hybrid SRZTD2 | ecosystem: Host-associated > Plants > Roots > Rhizosphere > Soil | place: USA... | reverse complement strand
CGGAATTCCGGCAACCCCGACTGGCGCGTGCCGAAGAACTCGCCCGGACCGCGCAGCTCCAGATCGACCTCCGCGATGCGAAAGCCGTCGTTCGTCGACGTCATCGCGTCGACGCGGCGCTGGGCCTCCTCGGTGAGCCGGCCGGAGGTGAGCAGGATGCAGTACGACTTCCATTCGCCGCGCCCGACGCGCCCGCGAAGCTGGTGGAGCTGCGAGAGACCGAAGCGCTCGGCGTGCTCGATCAGCATGACCGAGGCATTGGGCACGTCGATGCCGACCTCGATCACGGTCGTGGAGACGAGCACGTGGATCTCGCCGGCCTTGAAGCGCTGCATGATCGAATCCTTCTCCTCGAAGCCGAGACGGCCGTGGAGAAGACCGACCACGAGGTCGGGAAAGACCTCGTCGGCGAGATGCCGCGCCATGTCCGTCGCCGCCTTGAGATCGAGCGCCTCGGATTCTTCGACCAGCGGATAGACGACGTAGATCTGGCGTCCGCCCGCGACTTGCTCGCGCAGGAACTTGTAGATTGCGCGGCGCTTGCCCTCGGGACGCGACACGGTGACGATCGGACGCCGGCCCGGCGGCAGCTCGTCGAGGACGGAGACGTCCAGGTCGCCGTAGATCGTGAGCGCCAGCGTGCGCGGAATCGGCGTGGCCGTCATCACCAAGAGATCGGGATGCTCGCCCTTTCCCCTGAGGCGCGCGCGCTGCTCGACCCCGAAGCGATGCTGCTCGTCGACCACGACGAGCCCGAGCCGGCGGAACTCGACGCTCTCCTGGACGAGCGCATGCGTGCCGACCACGCACTCGATCTCGCCCGAGGCCAGCACGGCGCGCCGGGTGGCCCGCTCGCGCGGCTTGATCGACGAGGTCAGCAGGGTCACACGGACGCCGAGCGGCTCGAGCAGCTGTCGGAACGTCATGAAGTGCTGCTCGGCCAGGATCTCGGTCGGCGCCATGACCGCGGCCTGGTAGCCGGCCTCGATCGCCGTCAGCACGCCCAGCGCTGCCACGATCGTCTTGCCCGAGCCGACGTCGCCCTGCAGGAGACGGTGCATCGGGTGCGGCTCGGCCATGTCGCGCCGGATCTCATCCCATACCCGTTCCTGCGCGCCCGTCAGCTTCCAGGGAAGCCGGGCCCGCAGGCGCGCCACCAGCTCACCGCGCGGATTCAGCGCGAGGCCGCGTGCGCGCGCGACGCGCGAACGCAGAATCGCGAGCCCGAGCTGCAGGAGCAAGCCTTCGTCGAACGAGAGACGACGCTCCGCCGCCGCGAGGGCCGCGTCGGTCTCGGGAAAGTGCGCGTCGCGAACCGCCTGCGCCAGGCCGACGAGACCGCGCCGAGCGCGCACGTTCTCCGGCAGGACCTCCTCGATCTCGGCGGCGTGTGCCTCGACCAGCCGCCACATGAGCGTGCGGAGCGCGCGCTGCGGCAGCCCCTCGGTGAGTGAATACACCGGCACGAGCCGGCCGGTGTGCAGGCGCTCGTCCTCGCCGCTCTCGACGATCTCGTAATCCGGCTGCTGCAGGACGATGGCGCCCTTGTAGCGCCCGACGCGGCCATGCAACACGAGCTGCTGGCCGCGCTTGAGCACGCGCGAAAGATAGCGCCAGCCGAACCAGCTGGCGGTGGCGTAGCCGCTCGCGTCGCGCAGCATCACCGTGAACGGTACGCGCGAGCGCCCGGGCGGCGGCGGGCTGACGCCGACGATCACACCGGAGCACGTCGCGGCCTGGCCGGGTACGAGCGAGCGAAACGGGGTGAGCCGCGTGCGGTCCTCGTGGCGGAGCGGGACGAAGAAGAGCGCGTCCTCGACGGTGGAGAGTCCCTTGCGCTCGAGCTGGCTCGCGCGCTGCGGTCCGACACCCTTGATGAACTGCAGCGGCGTGCGGAGATCGGTCGCGGCGTGAGTTTGCGTCACCGTCGCCCCTGTGCTATACAAAACCCTCGGTTCTGTCCTCGGAAATTCAATTCCAGGGAGTGCGAATGGCTCAGCGCTGCGACGTATGCGGGAAAGGTCCTTCCGTCGGGAATACGATCAGCCACGCTCACAAGCTGACCTCTCGGCGGTGGCTTCCGAATCTGGTGTCGATGCGCGCCATGGTCGAAGGTCGGGCCCGGCGCGTGCGCGTCTGCACCCGCTGCCTCAAGGCGGGAAAGGTCACGAAGGTCATTTAAGCATAGGCACAGACGGGAGGGGGTGTTGGCCCCCTCCCGAATGGTCAAATGGTGGGAGGCCGCCACCCCCCACCAGCGGCAACTCGATACTTACTTCTTCTTCTTCTTGGCCTTCTTCTTCATCGAGCGTCTCACCTCCTTCCATGTAGAGGCTCGGTGCCGCCGTCAAACAGTTACTTGCCCTTCTTTTTCTTGGTCGCCTTCTTCTTCGCCATCAGATCACCTCCTTCCGCGATCGATCAGTAGCCCATCGCTTCGCGCCGCAGGTGCTCGGCCTGCTCGGATCCGCGGCGCTCGTAGTGAACGAGATCGGCATACAGCTGCGGCAGCGACACGACCTTGAGCCCGCCCTTCTCGAAGGTGCCGTAGAAGACACCGAGGTCATACGGCGCCAGGAAGTGCAGCGCACCGTCCGCGTCAGCGGCAGGCCGCAGGCCGAGCGCCTGTGCGGCAGGCGCCGGATCGCCTTCGAGGTAGCAGTGCACGGCCGGCAGTCGCAGGCTCGGCGCAAGGAGCGCGGCGCCCGCGTTCAAGGTGAACGCGTAGCGTCGTCCCTCGACACCGGCGACCCGCGCGATCTCGCCCATGAACTTGCGCGTCACGCGCTCGGGCGCCAGGTACGACGTGCGCTCGTTCGCGCGGTACGTGTAGGACTCGCACCACGCCTCGAGCAGATCCGCGGGCTTGGACAGGTGGAAGCGCTGGCTGTCATCGCGCTCCACCCACGCGAGCTGCTCGAGCCGCTTGATGACGTTGTGGGAGTGGCCGAGGCTCACCTCGGCGGCCCGCCCGATCTCTTCCAGCCGCCACGCCCGCGCGGGCTCGACGAGCAGCACCCGCACGACCCGCGTCGCACGCGGTGCGAACAGCGAGCGCAGCGGGCGGGTCGAGGGGCGGACGTTGCGCTTGCCCTCCTTCTCGATCAGCACGTTCTCGAACGCGAGGTAGCAATTGCCCGAGAGGTCGACGTATCCGAGGTTGTTGGTCTTGAGGATCCGGGCGCTCTGTGGACCGATGTACACCGCGGCCGCCATCGGATACGCCGCGGGCATGTCTCGGCGGATCTCGTTCAGGCGCGTCACGGCGGCCCGGATCTGCCGGGGCTGTCCGAGCGGCGTCACCTCAACGACCAATGTGTGTTCCTGGCCGGCCATCTGGAATCGCGCTATCAAATCCGCGACTTGCCCGCCAACTCTGGTACCGGCGCTCTCCTCCCAGCCTTTCGCCCTCGGGAGGAGCTCCCGAAGCCGTTGAGCCACCTGTCGCCGAACCTCTTCGGATTTCAGCATGTTTCTCTTGATCCGGCCATTTCAGCATCTGCTGAAACCATACGGAGTATTGAAACCACCTGTCAAGCGAAAAACTTGTAAGGCGTGTCTAGAACAGCGTCGGACTGATCCGGATGGCCGTGAGGAGCGCCCAACGCACCGTCAACCGAGCCGGTTGATAGCCGGCTGACGAGCGAGCATCTCGAGCGCTTGACGAAACCGGCGGTGGCCGTCGAGCCGTCGAGCGTACTCCTTCTCGCTGCCGCTTCCCTTGGCTCGCATGATGGCCAACAACGCTCGCCGATCGGCGGGCGGCCAGCGCTCGAGGTCTGGAATGAGCCCGGCGACGAGCGACATGCGCTCGAAGGCCCGCCGCTCCGCGGCCAGCCACCCGGCGCGCCGCGAGGCCCCGAGGGCGCGGGCGACGCGATCGGCGGACTCGCGCGTCGCCGTCGCTCGATCGCCCGCGAACTCGCGCGCGACGTGACGCGCGACCAGCGCCGAGACATCGGTCGCCCGAAGCCGGCGCTCGGGTGCCGGATAGCCGCCCGGCAGGGTCAGAAACACCTCGGCGGCGGCCAGCCGCTTGAGCGTCGGGATCGGCGAGCGATAGGCCGGATCAGTCGCGATGTTCGCCCGCTCCTGGCCCAAGGTGCGCACGACGCCGGGGTCGCGCGGAAGGAATCCCAGCCGGTGATAGAAGTAGAACGAGCCCGAGCGGAGCGCCTCGGTGCTCTCGTGTCCGAGCTGATAGCGGTCGATCACGATCGTGCGCATCCCGAAGATCCATCGATACGCGCGCAGGAGCTGCGTCGCCAGGTAGGCCGACTCGCCCTGACGAAACGAGGGAAAGATGTTGATGGCGAAGTCGAGGGCGCCGAAAAGCTCCCAGCCGCCGCCGTAGCTCACCGGTACCCCGTTCTTCAGGGCCAGGAAACCGTAGTACCCCTCGAGCGGCAGGCGAAAGTCCGGCTGGATGCCGATGAAGACGAGCCGCAGCCCGCGGCCCGCGTCGCCGATCAGCACGTCGTCGGCGTTGGGGTACGCGAAGGCGTGGAGCTCCCGCTGGCGCGTCGCCATCGCCACGCGCGCGGCCTCGATCATCGTCTCGGCCAGCGGCCTCGGGGCGCGCCGAAGCGGCAACGGTCGGCCAAGCGCCCCGACCAGGTCGCCGGCGCTGCGGTCGAGTCCTTCTCCGTGGAAGAACGGATGGTCCGACGACACGCGCGCGAGCGTGCGGGAGCCGCCGGCGCCGCCCGGTTGCCAGAGGATCGGCAGGCTCACGCTCTCGAAGAGCCAATCGCGCGTGTCCTCGGGAAGTCGCGCGCGCTCGAACACCTCGAGGAGCAGCTGCAGATCGCTGATGGGCCGGCCGCCCTTGGCGACCTGGAGCCAGTGTCGCCAGCCCATGCCGCCCTCGCTGAACGCGTCGCCCTCGGCCGCGGTGGCGAGCAGCGAGAGCGTCTCGTCCAGCCGATCCGCCTCGGTGAAGGCGGACCAGGCCACCTCGGTCCGACCCGGGAAGCGCGCGGCGAGCCAGCGCGCCATCGGAAAGCCGAAGGGATAGTCGAGCGCGGTGTTCGTGAGGCCGGAGTCGTAAAGACGCCGCCGCGCGGCGGCGCCCAGCCGCTCGACGCGCGCCGCGAACGTCTCGAGCGCCTGGTCAACGAGCCCGAGGATCTTGGCGTTGTCGGGATAGGCCTGCAGGAAGCAGAGCGCCTCGTGCAGGCGCAGCAATGTCGCGGGGTCGAGCACGACCACCCGCTCGAGCTCGGCGAGCAGCGCGCGCTTTCGCTCCAGATCCTCGGGGGCGTAACGGGCGACGGCGGCGGCCAAAGCCTCGACGAGGCGGCGGCCGGCGCTCATCTAGGGCTCGGAATCCTCGATGCGCTCCATCGTCTCGTCGTCGAGCCCGAAGTAGTGGCCGAGCTCGTGCACGACCGTGTCGCGCACCAGCTCCGCCATCTCGGCCTCGTCGGCGCAGTCTTCCTCGATCGGCCCCTGATAGATCGTGATCGTGTCAGGCATCACGTTGCCGTAGGCCGAATCGCGGCGGGTCAGATCGATGCCGCGGTAGAGGCCGTAGAGCGTCTCGGGCGGCTCGATGCCCACATCGGCCAGGGTCTCGTGGTCAGCCCAGTCCTCGACGACCACCGCGATGTTGGCGATCTTTCGCTTGAACTCTCTGGGCAGGCTGCGCATGGCCTTGTCGACCAGCGCCTCGAACTGTCGGCGCGTCATCGGCGATGGCCCCCGCGCGGCGCCGCCGCGGCGGCCACTAGAGCCCCCGGACGCGCTCGACGTTGATGACGTCCCGGACGTCGCGGATGGCGGCGATGATGTCCTGAAGCTGCCGCAGATCGGCGACCTCGACGACGAAGTGGTTGATCCCGCGCCGGTCGTCGGTCACCGTCACCTCGGCTTTGGTGATGTTGCCGTTGCGCGCCGAGATCGCGCCAGTGATCTCCGAGAGCAGCCCGGGGCGGTCCTTGCCGATGTAGACGGCGATCCGCACCGGCCGCTTGCCCGGCTCCTCCACGTCCCACTCGACGTCGATCAGCCGCTCGCGGTCGAGCACGCTCTTGGCGACGGTCAGGCAATCGCGCGCGTGCACGGTGAGGCCACGCCCGCGCGTGATGAAGCCGACGATCGGATCGCCCGGCAGCGGGTTGCAGCAGCGCGCGAAGCGCACGAGCAGGTCGTCGACACCGCGGATCCGGACGCCGTCGACCGGCGCCGGGCGTGTGGCCGCCGACTTGGGCTTCTCGGGCGTCTCGAGCAGCGCGTTGGGCGCCAGCTTGTTCAGCACCTGGTGCACCGAGCTCTTGCCGTAGCCGAGCGCGGCCATGAGATCGTCGGCGCCGGCGAAGCCGAAATCGGTCGCCGTCTTCTTGATCTCCTCGCCGCCGAGCAGGGCCGTCGGATTCAGCCGATACTTGCGCGCCTCGCGCTCGAACATCTCGCGGCCGAGCTCGATCGAGCGCGCGCGCTCCTCGACCTTCAGCCACTGGTTGATCTTCGCCCGGGCGCGCGTCGACTTGACGATCTTGAGCCAATCGCGACTCGGATGCTGGTTGGGCGAGGTGACGATCTCGACGATGTCGCCCTGCCGCAGCGTGTACCGGAGCGGGACCAGCTTGGCGTTCACCTTGGCGCCGACGCAGTGCTCGCCGACCTTCGTGTGCACCGCGTAGGCGAAGTCGAGGGGGGTCGCGCCTTCCGGCAGTGCCTTGACGTCGCCCTTGGGCGTGAAGACGTAGACTTCGTCCGGAAACAAATCGACCCGCACGGTATCCATGAACTCCTGCGGGTCTTTCGTGTCCTGCTGCGTCTCCATCAGCTGGCGCAGCCATACCAGCGACTCGTCGAGCTTGTCCTTGCCGGCCTTGCGCTCCTTGTAGAGCCAGTGGGCGGCGATGCCTTCCTCGGCGATCCGATGCATCTCGCGCGTCCGGATCTGGATCTCGACGGGATCGCCCTTGGGCCCGATCACCGTCGTGTGGAGCGACTGGTACATATTGACCTTCGGCATCGCGATGAAGTCTTTGAACCGGCCGGGCACCGGCTTCCAGAGCGAGTGGATCACGCCGAGGGCCCCGTAGCAGTCGCGGACCGATGCGGTGATGACGCGCACGGCCGTCAGGTCGTAGATCTCGTCGAACTCGCGGCCCTGGTCGTGCATCTTCTTCCAGATCGAGTAGAAGTGCTTGGGCCGGCCGCGGATCTGCGAGTCGATCCCGACCTCGGCGAGCTTTCGCTGGAGGATCGCAATGACCTGATTGATGTCGTTCTCGCGCTCGAGCCGGCGCTTGGCCACGCGCTTCTGGAGATCGACGTAGTCGGCCGGATTGAGCGTCCGCAGCCCGAGATCCTCGAGCTCCGCCTTCACCTTGGCCATGCCGAGCCGGTGCGCCAGCGGCGCGTAGATGTCCAGCGTCTCCTGCGCGATCTTTTTGGCCTTGTCCGACGGCAGGTAGTCGAGCGTGCGCATGTTGTGGAGACGATCGGCGAGCTTGATCATGAGCACGCGCAGGTCACGGGCCATCGCGACCAGCATCTTGCGGAAGTTCTCCGCCTGGCGCTCCTCGCGCGACGAGAACGCGAGCTTGCCGATCTTGGTGACGCCGTCGACCAGCTCGGCGATCTCGTCGCCGAACTCGCGCTCGAGGTCGGCCTTGGTCGCCTCGGTGTCCTCCAGCACGTCGTGCAGGAGCCCGGCGGTGACCGTCGTGACGTCCATCTTGAAGTCGACCAGGAGGTTGGCGACCTCAAGCGGATGGCTCAGATAGGGCTCGCCGGAGGCGCGCTGCTGACCCTGATGCGAGGCGGCGGAGAACCGGTAGGCGCGGGCGAGAACGTCGAGATCAGCGCCCGGCTGATACTTCGGAATCTCCTCGATCAGCGTCTCTAGTTGTGTCACGTGAGCAAAACCTTTGGTTGACCAACTAGTGTGGCACGCTGATCAGGCTTTTGCCACCGCTTTCTTGCCCCTCCGCAGGCGTCCTTCGACCTTGTTCGTCCAGTCGACGACGAGCGCGGCGGCCACGTACGTCGTCGAGTAGGTCCCGGTGATGACGCCGACGAAGAGCACGAAGGCGAAATCCTCGAGGGTCTTGCCGCCGAAGAACAGCAGGACGGCCGCCGAGAAGAACGTCGTCAGCGAGGTCAGGATCGTCCGCGACAGGGTCTGGTTCACCGCGTCGTTCATCTGCTGGGCGAACGTGCGGCCGCGCGGGGCGGTCTTGCCGCGGTTTTCCCGGAGCCGGTCGTAGGCCACGATCGTGTCGTTGACCGAGTAGCCGATGATGGTCAGGAGCGCCGCCAGGACCGGCAGCGAGAACTCCCGGTTCGTGATCGACAGGGCGCCGAGACACACGATGACGTCGTGGCAGACGGCCACGACGGCGGCCACGCCGCCGCGCAGGTCGAAGCGGAACGCGAGATAGATCGCGATCCACACCAGGCCGGCCAGCACGAGATAGACCGCCTGTAGCTGCAGCTCCCGACCGACCTGCGGCCCGACGAACTCCACGCGCCGGATCTCGAACTTGCCGAGCGACGGATCGGAGCCGAGGGCGCCCTGCACGCGGCGCGAGATCTCCTCCGACCCGACCGCCTCGATCAGCGGCAGGCGGATGATGTACTCGTGGTTGTCGCCGAACTCCTGGATGATGCTCTCGCCCAGCTGGATCTTACCGAGGCTCGCCCGGATCTTGGCGACCGTGGGCACCTGCTCGAATCGCACCTGGATCAAGGTGCCGCCGGTGAAGTCGAGGTCGTAGCGCAGGCCGCCCCGCACGGCGAGCGTGAGCAGACTGATCAGGGTGAACGCGATCGAGATGATGTACGCCCACCGCCGCTTGCCGATGAAGTCGTAGTTGGGGTTCTTGAACAGCTCGATCATATCGAGATCGACTCGACCTTGCGCCGGCCCATGTACAAGAGATCGAACAGGAGGCGCGTGAAGAAGTAGGCGGTGAACAGGCTCGCGCCCAGACCGATGAACAGCGACACGCCGAAGCCCTTGACGGAGCTCGTCCCGAACGACAGGAGGATCACGGCCGTCCCCATGACGGTGAGGTGCGTGTCGACGATCGTCCGCAGCGCGCGGCGGAAGCCGGCCTCGATGGCCGCTCGCGGCGTCTTGCCGATGCGCATCTCTTCCCGGATCCGCTCGAAGATCAGGATGTTCGTGTCGACGGCCATACCGATCGTCAGCGCGATCCCCGCCAGGCCCGGCAAGGTCAGGGTCGCCCGGATCCCGGCCATGCAGGCGAACAGGATCAGGAGGTTCAGACCGAGCGCAATGTCGGCGACCAGGCCCGAGAGGCGATAGTAGACCAGCATGAACACGAACACGACGAGCGCCGAGCCGCTGATGGCGATGAGTCCCTGGCGGATCGAATCGGCGCCGAGCGACGGGCCGACGGTGCGCTCCTCGAGGATCACGACCGGCGCCGGCAGCGCGCCGGCGCGCAGCACGATGGCCAGATCGCGCGCGTCGTCCACCGTGAACTGGCCGGTGATCACCGCGCGCCCGCCCGGAATCCGCTCGTTGATGCGCGGGGCGGAGTACACGGTGCCGTCGAGGATGATCGCCAGCCGCTTGCCGACGTTCTGCTCGGTGACCTCGCCGAAGATCCGGGTGCCGGTCGAGGTGAACTCGATCGCGACCTGCCAGTTGCCCATCGAGTTCGGGTCGGCCTGCACCTCGGCGCGCGTCAGCTCGGCGCCGGTGAGCAACGTCCGCTTCTGGACGACGTAGGGAACCTTGCGCTCGGCCTTGGTCTGCTTGTCGACCTCGCGGCCGTAGAGGAGCTCGGACGTGTCCGGGAGCTGTCCGGCGAGGGCCTGCTCGACCGGCGTGCGCTCGTCGAGCAGCTTGAATTCGAGGAGCGCGGTCTTGCCGATGAGAGCCTTGGCGCGCGCCGGATCCTGCACGCCCGGCAGCTGGATCAGGATCTGGTCGGCGCCCTGCCGCGTGATGGTGGGCTCGCTCACCCCGAACTGGTCGATGCGGTTACGAATCGTCTCCAGGCCCTGACGGATCGCGTCGTCGCGCAGCTGGCGAATTCGCGCGTCGACCATGACCAGCCGGAAGCGTCCGGCGGTCTGGTCCTCGTCGCGCCGCTCGAACGAGTTGAACTCGGCCACGACCGTCCGCGAGTCGTTCCAGGATTGCGGGCTCGCCAGCTCCACCTGGATCGCGGCGTTGCCCTCGCGGGCGATGCGCTTGACGGCGATGCCCTTGCGCTCGAGCGCCGCCTTGAGGTCCTCGGCCGCGCGGTCGGTCTGGCTGGCGACGTGCTTGTCGGCCTCGACGCCGAGCATCAGGTGGATCCCGCCCTGCAGATCGAGACCGAGATTGATCGTCTTCTTCGGCGGGTACAGGTACCACGCAGAGGCGGCGATGACGACGAGGACGAGCGCGATCCGGGCTCTGAGGTTTCTAGGCATCCTTCTCGCCCTGCCCTGCCGTCACGCGGCCGATGGCGGAGCGGTCGAATTCGAGCTTGACCTGATCGGCGACCCGCAAGGTGATCGTGTGCTCGCTCAGGCCCGTCACGGTGCCGTGCAACCCGCTGGTGGTCACCACGCGATCGCCTCGCTTGATCGCCGACAGCATCTGCTCGCGCTCCTGCTTCTGCTTCTGCTGCGGGCGCAGCAGCAGGAAGTAGAAGATCGCGAGCATCGACGCGATCATGATGATCGTCGGCAGCATGCTCTGCACGCCGCCGCCGCCCGGCGGTGCCGCTGCCGCGTACGCGAGATCAGGGAAGAGCATCGAGTCCAGCGCCTCCGCGCGGGGTCGTGCGCGCCGCAGGCCGCCGCGGCACCGAGGCCTCGCCGGCCGCGACGCAGCTACAGTGCCGAGTCGCGTAAAACATCAACGGATGATACTGCATAGCCTGAAGCAGCGCCAACAAAGCGATGGCGCTGACGCCGACGTCGCGCTATTCGGGCGCGGGCGACTCGGGCTCGGCGGACGCCGCGGCGACGGCGTAGCGCGCGCGGAATTGATCCCGGAACGCGCCGAACGTCCCGGCAACGATCGCCCCGCGCATCTCGCGGACGAGCCGCAGAAAGAACGTGACGTTGTGCAAGGTGAGCAGCCGGTGCGACAGGAGCTCGCCGGCCATGAAGAGGTGTCTCAGGTACGCCCGCGAGAAGCCGCGGCACGCGTAACACGTGCAGTCGGCGTCGAGCGGCGCGCTGTCGCGGATGTAGCGCGCCTGCTTGAGCGTGACCGGGCCGTCGGCGGTGAAGGCCTGGCCGTTGCGCGCGTTGCGTGTGGGCAGCACGCAGTCGAACATGTCCACGCCCCGTGCGACCGACTCGACGAGATCCTCGGGCTTGCCCACGCCCATGAGGTAGCGGGGCAGCCCCGCCGGCAGGAGGCTCGCGACCAGCTCGGTCAGCTCGTACATCGCGGGCTTGGGCTCGCCGACCGCCATGCCGCCGATCGCGTAGCCGTCGAAGCCGATCTCGACAGTGGCGCGCGCCGCGCGCGACCGGAGCTCCGGGTCGGCGCCCCCCTGCACGATCCCGAACAGCGCCTGGCGTGATGCCGTCGGCCCCACGTGCGCCGCCTTCGATCGGGCGGCCCAGCGCAGGGTCAGCTCGAGCGAGCGTTCGGCGTCGACACGCGAGACCGGATAGGCCATGCACTCGTCGAGGACGTGGATGACGTCGGCGCCGAGCGCCTGCTGGACCTGAACCGCGATCTCCGGCGAGAGAAAGTGCGTCGAGCCGTCGACCGGCGACCGGAACTCGACCCCGGCGTCGCTGATCTTCCTCAGCTTGGAGAGGCTCCACACCTGGAATCCGCCGGAGTCGGTCAGGATCGGGCGGTCCCAGCCCATGAAGCCGTGCAGCCCGCCGAGCTCGCGCACCAGGTCGTGCCCGGGCCTCAAGAATAGATGATAGCTATTGGCGAGGACGATCTGGGCGCCGGCCGCGCCCAGGTCGTCGGGTCCGAGCGCCTTCACGGCGGCGTGGGTGCCCACGGGCATGAAGATCGGCGTCTCGACCACGCCGTGCGCGGTGGTCAGGCGCCCGGCGCGCGCGGCGCCGGCGGTAGCGATCAGCTCGAACTTCACAGGATCACAGGATCAGCGACGCGTCGCCGTACGAGTAGAAGCGATATCCGGCGCGCACGGCGTGCCTGTAGGATTTCAGGATCAGCTCGCGCCCGGCGAAGGCCGCGACCAGGGCCAGCAGTGACGAGCGCGGCAAGTGAAAGTTAGTCAGGAGCGCGTCAACGACCCGGAACGCGTAGCCCGGCGTGATGAAGACCTGCGCCTCGCCCTCGAGCGGGCGCACGCGCCCGTCCGAAGCCGCCACGCTCTCCAGCGCGCGCGCCGTCGTCGTGCCCACCGCGATCACGCGGCGGCGCTCGTCGCGCGCCCGGTTCACGGCCTCGGCCACGCTCGGCGGAATCACGACGCGCTCGGGCGGGAGCGCATGGTCCTCGATCCTCTCCGTCTTGATCGGGCGAAACGTCCCCGGGCCGACGTGGAGCGTGAGCTCGTGCAGCTCGACGCCGCGGCGCCGGATCGCGTCGAGCACGCGCGCCGTGAAATGAAGCCCGGCGGTCGGCGCGGCGATCGACCCGGGCGGGCGCGCGTACACGGTCTGGTATCGCTCGAGATCCTCGGCGGTCGGCGCGGCGAATCGCTCGATGTAGGGCGGCAGCGGGAGCCGGCCGTGCTCGCGCAGCAACGCATCGATCGAGCCGTCGAGTCGCTCCACGAGGCGCCGCCCGTCGGTCTCGATGCCCGCGATGCGGAGCCTCGCGCCGCCGACCAGTAGCTCGACGCCTGTGCGGCTCCGGCGTCCCGGTCGCGTCAGCGCCAGCCAGCGGCGTTCGTCGACCGCGTCGACGAACAAGAGCTCGACGTCGCGGCCGGCAGCGTCTCGCGCGAGGATCCGCGCGGGAATCACGCGTGAGTTGTTCATGACGAGGCAGTCGCCCGCGCGAAGCAGGTCGGTCAAGCCGGCGAACCCGCGATCCTCGACGGCGCCCCGCGCGCGATCGATCACCAGGAGCCGCGAGGCGTCGCGGGACGGGGCCGGCGTCTGCGCGATCAGCGCGGGTGGCAGGTCGTAGTCGAGCTCTGACAGGTCCACGGCACGTCAGTGTACCGCGCGGCCGTCGGCCGCAGGCGCCATCCCGGGCGGCACGTCGACACCGTCGGCCGCCACGTTCCCTTGCATGGTCAAATGGCCGGAACGAGCGGGTCGCGTCGGAGACCCGCAAGCCGAGCTTGCACCCCGCGCCGGACAGCCCGCTAAATATGCGGAGCACCACGTGGTACGCGGCTTGCTCGAACGAGGCCCGTCGTTATTCGAGCCAGGAGGGATCGGCCATCGGCCCGGACGCGATCGAGCCAGGCGTCAACGTCACGATGATGGGGATCGACGTGGGCGCCACGACCATCGCCGGCGGCCTCGTCACCGGCGCCGGCGACGTCCTGGAGGTGGTGCAGGCCCCGACGCACGGCGGTGGTCCCGGGACCGCCGTCGAGACGTTATTCGACGTCATCGACGATCTCGACGCGAAGGCGACCGCGCGGCACTTGCCGCTGATCGGTATCGGAGTCGGGGTTCCCGGCGTCATCGATCCGGAGAAGGGCGCTATGGCCAAGCTGCCGCATCATCCGGTTCCCGAATTCGCCGAGGTACGACTCGCCGAGCAGATTCTGGCGCGGACGGGCATCCAGGCCTTCGTGGACAACGACGCGAACGCGCTGGCGCTCGGCGAGTGGACGTTCGGCATCGCGCGGGGCGCGGGCTCGCTCGTGCTGCTGGCGATCGGCACCAACATCGGCGGCGGGATCATTCACGACGGCCGGGTCGTCCGCGGCCACGCCGGGTTCGGCGGCGAGATCGGCCACGTCACGATCAACTTCGATGGCCCCCGCTGCTACTGCGGCAGCAAGGGCTGTCTCAGCATGTACCTCGGCGGCGTTCAGATGGCGGCCGAGGCCCAGCGGCGGGTCGATCCGCGGCAGCGGTCCGCGATGCTGACGCTCGTCGGCGGTGACGTCTCGGCGATCACCTCGAAGACCGTCTTCGACGCCGCGCGCGCCGGCGATCCCGTGGCCCTGGCCATGGTCGACGAGGCGTGTGAAGCGTTGGGGGCGAGCCTCGCGGGAATCCTCAACGGTATGAATCCCGAGGTCCTCATCGTCACCGGCGGCGTCGCGCAGTCGCTGGTGGCGCTCGAGACCGATATTCTGCGGCGGGTGAACCGCTCGGCCTATACGCCGGCGCTCTCGAACACGCGCATCTGCGTCGTCGCGGCGGACAAGCGACAAACGATGCGCGGTGCCGCCGCGCTGGTTCTCTACGAGCTCGGGCGACACGGGCGGGAGGCCTGATCGATGTACGTCTATCGGCCGGACGCGAAGATCTTCTACCAGTCGACGGGCAGCGGCGCGCGCGACATCGTGCTGTGTCCGCAGTGTCAGCCCGTGTCCTACAGCCGCATGTGGAAGTACCAGATCCCGTATCTGTCGCGCTACTTCCGCGTCGTCACGTTCGATCAGCGCGGCAACGGGCGCTCCGACCGCCCGGCCGAGGGCTACGATCTCGAGACCCGCTATCAAGACCTCACGGCGGTGCTCGACGCGACGGCGCGCGCGCCGTTCGCCATGGTCGCGCTGTCCTGCGCGGCGATGCTGGCGTTCCGCTATGTCGTCGAGCACCCGGAGCGAGTGTCGCACCTGATCCTCATCGCCGGTCAGTACTCGGAGTCCGTGCCGCAACCGTTCGAGGAGAAAGTCGCCTCGGTGATCCGCGGCGACTTCGACGGCTGGCGCCAGCGGCTCTTCAAGCGGGTGTTCCAGGAGCCGCACTCGCTCAAGGGTATCGAGGACATGTTCGCGTGGTCCGGCGAGACCTCGCCGGAGGTGCTGGTCGAGTCGCTCCGTGCGATCGACGGCACCAGCGTGTACGACCTCCTGCCCCGCGTCACCACGCCGACCCTGGTGCTCCACGGCACGCAGGACAAGATCGTGCCCTACTCGCACGCGAAGAAGCTTGTCGACGCCGTGCCCGGAGCGCGTCTGGTCACGTTCGAGGGCGGCGGCCACGCGCTGCAAGGCCGCGACGCGGTGAAGGTAAACCGGCTCATCCGCGACTTCATTCTCGACCGTCCGGTCGAGGCCGGCACGATTCCGGCCACCACGGAGCGCGCGACGCCGGCGCCGCGGCCACGCCGAACGGCTCGGCGGCGCATTCTCTGGCTCTCGAGCCCGATCGGCCTGGGCCACATCCAGCGCGACCTCGCGATCGCCAAGAAGATTCGCGAGATCAGCCCCGACACGACCGTCGATTTCCTGGCCGCCGATCCCGCCGATCGCGTCGTCGCGAGCTGGGGCGAGCGGCTGCATCCGGCGACGAAGCTCCTGCTGAACGAGAGCGCGCACGTCGAGGGCTGGGCCCGCGACCACGAACTGCACGCGTTCAACGCGCTCTGGGACATGGACGAGATTTTCACCACGAACTTCATGACACTCGCCGACGTCGTCGAGGCCGACGACTACGACCTCTGGGTGGGCGACGAAGGCTGGGACCTCGACTACTTCTTGCACGAGAACCCCGAGCTCAAGCGTGCGCCCTATGTCTTCATCACCGACTTCATCGGGATGCTCCCCATGCGTGACGATCCGGACTCGGTCGAGTTCCGGCGCGCGTGGGAAAAGAACGCCGAGAACGTCGATCACCTGCGGCTGCATCCGGACGTCCGCGATCTGTCGCTCATGGTCGGCGACGTCGAGGACGTGCTCGACCGCGAGTTCGGGCCGAACCTGCCGAACATGCGCCATTGGGCGCGCGAGCATTTCCAGTTCTCCGGGTACACGTACCACTTCGACCCGGCCGCGTTCCGCGACAAGGCGGGACTGCGCCGAGCGCTCGACTATCCCGACGGCGAGCGCGTGATCCTCGTGTCGGTCGGGGGGACTCGCGCCGGACGCCATCTCCTGCGCAAGTGCGTCGAGGCATTCGCACCGGTGGCGCACAAGGTCCCGGACGCGCGCATGATCCTGGTGGCCGGGCCACGGCTCGACCCGAGCGAGCTGCCGACGAGCCCGCAGATCGACGTGCGGCCGTTCGTGCCGCGGCTCTTCGAGCACCACGCGGCGGCCGATCTCGCGATCGTGCAGGGCGGGCTCACGACCACGATGGAGCTCGCGGCGCTGCACACGCCGTTCTTCTACTTCCCGCTGCGGAATCATTTCGAGCAGCAGTTCTTCGTCTCGCGCCGCCTCGAGCGGCTCGGCGCCGGCATCCGGATGGACTTCGATCGGACCTCGCCGGAGGAACTCGGCGCCGCGATCCTCGATCATCTCGGCAAGCCTGTTCATCCTCGCGACGTACCGGTCGGTGGGACCGAGCGCGCCGCCCGATTGATCGCCAACTTGCTCTAGAACCCAGGAGGGTGTCATGGCAGAGCGGCAGCTCAACGACGTGAACGTGGCGAAGATCAAGGAGCTCGACGCCATGATGCGGGCGAACCCGGCGCTCGCCAAGACCACAGTCAAGCTGAAGTCGAGCTGGCATCGCGGCACGAAGGCTCTGGTCGAGGTCGGCACCATCCAGGCCCTCGGCCAGGACCTGTTCCCGCGAACACGCCGCTTCTGGATCACAACCGACGACCCCGACGTGCTGGGCGGCGTCGATAGTGCGCCGACGCCTGCCGAGACGCTGGTGGCCGCCCTGGCAGGGTGCGTGACGTCCGGTATCGCCGGCAACGCCGCCCTGTTCGACGTGCCTATCGACGCGATCGACATCGACATGGAAGCAGATATGGATTTCCGCGGTCTGCTTGGCCATGACAAGTCCGTTCGGAACGGGTTCAGCGACATCCGCTACACGGTCACGATCAAGAGCGCGGCGCCCGAGGACAGGGTGCGCCGCTGCAAGGAGACCATCGATCGCAAATCGCCCGTGCGTGACACGCTCGCGAACCCCGTGCGCATCACGTCGGACTTCGTGTACAAACCGCGTTAGGGGGAGATCGGGCGGCGATGGCGGGGGAAATCAATTGCCTCATGACGAAGGGGCTCGTCCCCTTCGTCGAGCGGACCGTTGGTCCGGAGGGCCTCGCAGCGCTCCTCCGGACCGCGGGTCGTCCGCGGGAGTACCTGACCGCGGAATACAACTGGATTCCCCTGTCGCTCGCCGACCAGATGGTGCGCCTAGCCATGAAGCTCATGAACGAGGACGACCAGGACCGATGGGCCCGGCGGTTTGCCGACGACTTCATGGACTGGAAGCCGTCGCGCGAGGAGCGCGGCTGGGCCGGCGCCTACACGATGAGCCTCGGCAGCCCGCGGGCGGTCTACGCAGACACCTCCAACATGCTCCTGCACCAGGGCTGGGCGCGATTCGAGCGCGTGTCGATGGGCCGCCGGCGCGCGGTGTTTCGCCTCACGCCCAACCAAGGCGTGACGATGCCTCGCTGGCTCTGCACGTGGAGCCGCGGATGTTACGAGCGGTACCCGACCAACTGGCAGCTGCCCCGCGCGCGCGCGACGGAGTTTCGATGCGCCGCGCGCGGTGACGCGTGCTGCGAGTGGGAGATCCGCTGGAAGAACCCGTCGTTCGGCGCGCGGTTCTGGGCGCCGACCGCAACCGGCGTCGCCGCCTCCGGGCTCCTCGGCGCGCTGCTGGCGACCACGACGGTGCTGGTCTGGCCGACGACGGCCGCGCTCGCCGCGCTCCCGGCGCTGTGCGGCGGCGCGCTCGGCTACGCGAGCTTTCAGCACCAGCGGCGCCGGCACTTCCAGAAGCTCCTGAGGGTGCAGGGCGACGAGATCGTCTACTCGAGTCTCGAGCTCGAGAAGAAGTTCCGCGATCTCGGCACCAAGGTCGAGCAGCTCTCGCTGCTGAGCGACCTCGGCGCCGCCGTCAACTCCACGCTCGATCCGGAGCGCATCTACCAGCAGGCGCTCGACCGGCTCGTCCACCGCATGGGTTACCAGGGTGCGTACCTGTTCCTCGTCGATCGCGAGCGCCAGCGGATCGTCGGCCACAAGGGCATCGGGGCCCCCTCGAGCGTGCTATTCGAGAAGGTGGATCTCTCGCTCGACCCGAGCACGAGCGTGGCGGCGAAGGTCGCGGCCACCGGTGTAGCCGTGCTCGTCGAGGACATCGAGACCACCGGCGAGCCGGCCGACCACCAGCTGGCGCGCGCGCTGAACGTGCGCTCGGGCGTGGCGGTGCCCCTCACCGTGAGAGGCCGCGTGTTCGGCGTGATCCAAGTGGTGTCGAGCGAGGCGGGCGCGCTGGGACCCGGCGACGTCGATCTCTTGAGCGCGGTCGCCAATCACGTGGCACTCGCCGTGGACAAGGCCGACAGCTTCCGGACCATCGAGGATCTCTCGCGCGGCCTGGAAGAGAAGGTGCGCGTGCGCACCGAGCAGCTGCGCGCCGCCAACGAGGAGTTGCACGCCGCCTACCGAGATCTGCAGGCCACCCAAATGCAGCTGATCCAGCGCGAGAAGATGGCCTCGGTCGGTCAGCTCGTCGCGGGTGTCGCGCACGAGCTCAATAACCCGATCGGCTTCGTGTTCTCGAACGTCTCGACGCTCGACGACTTCGTCAAGCGCCTGCGGGCGATGCTCGAGGCCTATCGCGCCGTCTCGCTCGAGCCCGCGCAGGCCGAGCAGCTGCAGCAGCGCTGGGCCGAGCTCAAGGTGGACTACGCGCTCAAGTACCTCGACTCGATGACCCAGGGCATCCGCGAGGGCGCCGAGCGCGCGCGGAAGATCGTGCGCGATCTGCGGGTCTTCGCGCGGAGCCAGGACGACGTCTGGCAGGCGGTCGACCTGCACGAGGATCTCGAGTCGAGCCTGACCTTGCTGAACCACCTCCTGAAGGACCGCATCACGATCCACCGGAAGTTCGGCGAGCTTCCGCCCGTCGAGTGCGTGCGCTCGCAGATCGATCAGGTGTTCCTGAACCTGCTGGCGAACGCGGCGCAGGCCATTGCCGGCGAGGGCGCGATCACCATCGAGACGCGCCGGGAAAGCGGCACCGCCGTGGTCGCGATCACCGACACGGGCCCCGGCATCGCGCCCGAGAGTCTCGGCCGCATCTTCGATCCGTTCTATACGACCAAGCCGGTCGGCGAGGGCACCGGGCTCGGCCTCTCGATCAGCTACGAGATCGTCAAGAAGCACGGCGGCCAGATCCGCGCGGAGAACCAGCCCGGTGGCGGCGCGACCTTCACGGTCTCGGTACCGCTGAGCCGGTCGAGGTAGCGTTGAGCGACTCCGAGACCGTGCTCCTGGTGGACGACGAGCCTCGAGTGCTCGACTCGCTCGAGGCCCTGCTGGCCAGCGACTACCAGATCCTCCGCGCGCAGCGCGCCAACGAGGCGATCGACCACCTGATGGCCGGGCCGGTCGCCGTGATCATCAGCGATCAGCGAATGCCGGGCATGAGCGGAACCGATCTCCTCACGCGCAGTCGCGAGATCGCGCCCGACACGGTGCGCATCCTCCTCACCGGCTTCACCGATACCGACGCGCTGATGGACTCGATCAACGCGGCCAACATCTATCACTTCATTCCCAAGCCGTGGGACCCCAAGGAGCTGGTCCACACGGTGCGGCGCGGGGTCGAGCGCTACCGGCTCACGCGCGAGCGCGAGCGGCTCGTGGCGGACCTCGAGGTGAAGAACCGCGATCTGGAGGCGGCCTTCGCGCGGCTATCCGCCGCCCAGGACGATCTGGTGCGGGAGGCGGCGCTGCGCGCGCAGCTCCAGCGCTACGTCTCGCCGCGTCTGGTCGACCTGGCCGTTGCCAATCCCAAGCTGCTCGAGCTGCCGGGCGACTGGCGCGAGGCCACCGTGCTGTTCGCCGACATCCGCGGCTTCACTCGACTCACCGAGACCACGCCGCCGCCGACGGTCATCCGCCTACTCAACGAATACTTCACGGAGATGATCGAGGTGATCTTCGCTCACCAGGGCACGGTGGAGCAGCTGATCGGCGACGAGATCGTGGCGCTCTTCGGCGTGCCCGATGGCGCCGAGGACGCGCCGATGCGCGCCGTCGGCGCCGCGATCGACATGGTCGCGGCGGTGCGAGGGCTCGCCGCGCGCTGGGCGGAGGCTGGACTGCCGACGTTCGACATCGGCGTGGGGATCAGCTCCGGGCGCGTCATGGCCGGTACCATCGGCTCGGCGCGGCGCCGCGAGTTGATCGTGGTCGGGCGCGCGATGATCGCGGCCGCGCGCATCCAGCGCATGACAAGGCTCTTCGACGCGCATATCATCGCCAGCGAGGAAACGTTCAGCCGGGTTCATGGCCGCGTGAGGTTCCGGGAGCTCGGCACGCCCCGCTTGAAGGGCATCAAGCACCGGCAGGCACTGTACGAGATTCTCGGCTACCGCGGGCCGGTCTCGCTCGAGTCATCCGTATGCCGCGGCGACGAGGAGCCTTCGTGGATCGATCGACGGTCCTGATCGTAGACGACGAGCCGCGCGTGCTCGACTCGCTCGAGGCCATCCTGGCCGCCGAGTTCCCGGTCGTCCGCGCGAATCACGGGCGGGAAGCGCTGGCGATCCTCGAGCGGCAGGAGGTAGCCGTCATCGTGACCGACCACCGGATGCCCGGGATGACCGGCGTCGAGCTCCTGCGGCGGAGCCAGGACATCGCGCCGCACGCGATCCGCATCGTCCTGACCGCCTACACCGACGTCGACAGCTTGATGGAAGCGATCAACACGGGCCGGATCTACCACTTCATCCCCAAGCCCTGGGATCCCAACGAGCTCTCCGTGGTCGTACGGCGTGCCGTGGAGCGCTACGAGCTCGCGCGTGAGAATGCGCGCCTCAAGGACGAGCTCGAGCTGGCGTTGAACGCGATGCAGCGTGAGGCCGCCGCTTCCCGCGAGCGGCCGCTCTCGCTCGAGAAGCTGGTGGGGGCGCAGTCCGGCCTGCGCGCCGCGGTCGAGCTGGCGCGCCGCGTCCTGGAGAGCGACACCACCGTGCTTCTGCTGGGCGAGACCGGCACCGGCAAGGAGCTGTTCGCGCGCCTGATCCACGAGAACGGCCCGCGGCGCACGGCGCGGTTCGTGGCGCAGAACTGCGGGGCGCTCGCCGAATCACTGCTCGAGTCGGAGCTGTTCGGTCACGCGCGCGGCGCGTTCACGGGTGCCACCGGCGAGCGCAAGGGACTCTTCGAGGAAGCCGACGGCGGCACGATCTTCCTCGACGAGGTCGGCGAAATGGGCACGCCGATGCAGCTGCGGCTCCTGCGCGTGCTTCAGGAAGGCGAGATCCGCCGCGTCGGCACGTCGTCTGATCGCAAGGTGAACGTGCGCGTCATCGCCGCCACCAACGCCGATCTCGAAGCCGAGGTGAGCGCCGGCCGCTTCCGCAAGGACCTCTACTACCGGCTCAACGTGTTCCCGGTACGGCTGCCGGCGCTGCGCGAACGGTCGGAGGACATCCCCGCCCTCGCCGATTACTTCCTGCGCCTCTATCGCCAGCGGGCACGGCGCGCGGTGCCGTCGATCTCAGCGGAGGCGCTGCGCTGCCTGCGCGCCTATCCGTTTCCCGGCAATGTGCGCGAGCTCGAGAACGAGATCGAGCGCGCGCTGGCGCTCGCCGATGACGGCCGGCCGATCGGCCCTGAGCACCTCTCGGATCGCATCCGTCAGGCGGGCGAGGCGCCGACCGCCAGCCTGACCCTCAACGAGGCGATCGAGCGCCTCAAGGTGCGGATGATCGACGACGCGCTTCGCGAGTGCGGCTCGAAGACCCGCGCCGCCGAGCGTCTCGGTCTGAGCCGTCAGAGCTTGCAACAGATGCTCCGACGTCGCGGCTCCTAGCCTCTCGCGCTCTACGCGTTGCGACGCGACGGGGCGGGCTGGGGGTGCCCCCCGCGACCTGCGCGCGTTTCGCGCGCGGCGCGTGACACCAGAGGCTCGGCGTTCAAGTGACGGTACCTACACAGGTCGCGGGGGGCACCCCCAGCCCACCCCGCCGCGTGCCACCGGGTGTGGTTCGGGAGGCTCTCAGCCTGACGGTGAAGCACGGCCGCAAACTCCGACGCGAAACCTAGGCCACTACTTACGCCGCGCAACGCCCTCGCCTACGTCGCGACACGTGCCCCGGGTCTAAGCCCCCGCGCGCGTGCCTTCGCGCCGACACCGCGATGTGTGCGGCGAGCGCTCGTCAGCGTCAGCTCTCCCGTCGCACGCGCTATACGGGGCGGGGTGGGCTTGGGGTCCTTCCCGCGACCTGTGTAGGTACCGTTACTTGAACGGTGAGTGCCTGACGCCACCGCCGCGCAGGGAACGCGCGCAGGTCGCGGGAAGGACCCCAAGCCCGCCCCGCCCAGCGCAACGCGTGAGGTTACGGTGGAGCTAGACGCTGGTGAGCGCCTCGCGGACGCGGCGTAGACGGCCGAGTGAAGCCAGCACGCGCGAGTGGTCGCTGGTCAGGTGCCGCACGATGACGTCGGTGTAGCCGAGCGTGGCGAGTTCGGCGAACCGCTCGGTGACCTGGTCGACGGAGCCCGCCACGAGCGCGGGCGCGGGAATGCCGCGATAGCCCGAGGCAAGGACCTGAGCCTTGACGGCGTCAGCGTCGGCGGCGGATTCGCCGACGTAGATGTCGCGGCGAAGCGCGACGGCCTTCGGCGCGCGGCCGTGAGCCTTGCAGCGCTCGAGATAGAACGCGGCCTGGTCGCGCGCCTCGTCGACGGTGAGCGACGGCGAGGCGAGGAAGCCGTCGGCGAGGCGCGCGGCGCGGTCGATGGCCGGGCGCGCGCTGGCGCCGATCCAGTATTCGACGTTCTCGGCCGGACGCAGCGCGACCTTCGCGTCGCGGAACTTGAAGCGACCTGACGAGCTCACGGTCTCGCCGCGCAAAAGCCGCTGGACGATCGAGAACGATTCCTCGAAGGCCGAGGGGCGGTACTTCATGGTCGTGCCCATCGCCGCGAACTGCGCCTCGTCGTAGCCCAGGCCGCACTGGAAGATGAAGCGGCCACGAGCGACCGAGGCGAGCGTGCCGACCTGCTCGGCGACGAGGACGGGATTCCACAGGGGCAACAGGAACAGGCAGCCGGCTGGGGCGTCGCCCCATTCGGCCAGCAGTCGTCCGAGGATCGGGACGTTCTGGTAGTACGGGCCCGGCGTCGCGTGATGATCGCCGACGAACAGCGAGTCGAGGCCGGCCTGGCGCGCCGCGGCGGCCCGCTCGATCATCCAGCGCGCGCCCTCTCGCGGATCCTTCACGGCGTGACCGCTCGTCAGCGAGATGCCTACTCTCATCGTCAGGCCCTCCCGCCGGGGAGCTTAGCCGATCTTCGAACCGGGCGCGACGGGCTGATCGGGATTGAGCAAGATTACCTCACCGGCCGCGTCGTAGGCGCCGAGCACGAGCACTTCGGAGACGAACGGACCGATCTGCTTTGGTGGAAAATTGACAACGGCGACGACGCGGCGGCCGATGAGGTCCGCCGGCCGGTAGTGCGCAGTGATCTGCGCGCTCGAGCGCTTCACGCCGAGCTCGGCGCCGAAATCGATCCAGAGCTGGAGGGCGGGGCGCCGCGCCTCGGGAAAATCCTTGGCGTCGGTGACGACACCGACGCGCATGTCGACCTTCTCGAAGTCCTGCCAGGAGATCGTCACCGCGAGCGCGTGCTGAGGAAGCCGAGCGTCGTTCCGGGATAGTAGTACTCGAGGATCTTCTCGGCCTTGTAGCCCTGCTCGGCCATCCCCTTGGCGCCCCACTGCGACATGCCGACGCCGTGGCCGTAGCCGCGACCGGAGAAGCGCGCGACGCCGCCGTCCAGCGCGACTGCGAAGAGCGTCGACTTGACGGTCTCGTAACCGATCATCTTGCGAAAGTCGTTGCCGCGCAGCTTCGCGGTGCTCCGCGTGCCGTGAACGGTCAGACTCGCCACCCGCAGCGAGGTCGTCCGCTCGGTCACTTCGATCGCCGTCACCGAGCCCACATTGTAGCCGTTGCGCTTGAGGATATCGGACAGGTCGGTGAGCTTGAGATCGAGGGTCCAGTAGAAATGGGGCGCCGCCGCGGAGAACTCGTCGCGGACGGCCTTGAGCGCCGGCATGTTCTGCGCCGCGAATACCGTGCGCGGGTCTTCCGTGTAGCCGCCGCTGGTCGAGTGGTAGAACGCGGGGAAGAGCTCGCCGTCCCACAGGAGGACCTGCCCGGCCGTGTCGCGCACGGCCTCCCAGATCGGGGAGGACGCGGGCACGTGGCCGAAGTACATCTGATGCGCGGTCGAAGCGACGATGTGATACGGCCTAGCGCCGCTCGACGCGCGGTGGAAGGCCGCGTAGGTCCGCGCCACGATCGCCTGAGCGCGCAAGGTCTCGAGCGGCCACTTGTCGCTGGTCTCGGCCCGCAGCACGCCGACGAGATATTCCTCGAGGCGCAGCTCGTTCACGATCGCGAGTCCTTCGCCGTAGCGGACGATCTCGAGCGTCGCCGGATAGTCGCGCCCGTTCATCCGGATCGGCGCGTCGCTCGTGAGCCGGAACGCCGGCGCGACCCGTCCGCCGACCTCGGCGCCATGACCGTTGACGGCGGCGCGAACGGAGTCGGTTCGCCAGCTGCGGATGCACGTCGCGCAGAGCTCGGTCACCTCGATGTTGACGCCGCGCAGCTCGGCGGTGCGCACGTTCTCGGCGATCGCCACACGGATGGTGTCCGCGCCGACCATCGCGGTTGCCGACAGTGCCAGCAGCGCCGCCGCCGCGAAGAGGCTGCTCAACGACGACCCAGGAAGTACAGAACGAGGGTTAGGACCACGCTGAGGAGCAGCGAGGTCGCGAGCGGGAAATAGAAGGTGAAGTTTCCGCGCTCCACGTGAATATCGCCGGGCAGCCGGCCGATCCAGGGCACGCGGCCCACGAGCACGAGCACCACACCGGCGAGGGTGATGAGCAGACCAAAGGCGATGAGGACTTTGCCGATGTTTACTGTAGCGTGGACCATTGTATCGGGGACCATGAGCCCGGCTTGGACCGAGGGTGGCCTGAGATAGATGCGTCCCGGCTCCGCACGGCGATGTATCGCGGTGCGTTTTTGAAACCCGGCTCGGCGATTCTTGTTCCGCCGCGCGGTCTCACTCGAATAAGCCCTGTTGACCGGCGGCGGGGGGTTGCTTGCCGAGGTGGCGGTAGGCTTCGCGGGTGACGCGACGGCCGTTCGGCGTGCGGACCACGAAGCCGATCTTCAGGAGATAGGGCTCGACCAGCTCCGAGAGGGTTTCGGCTTCATCGTTGATCGTGGCCGCGATCGCCTCGAGCCCGACGGGCCCGCCGCCGTAGTGATCCACGATCGCCGTGAGGAAGCGCCGGTCGAGCCGGTCCAGGCCGCGCGCGTCGACGCCTTCGCTATCGAGCGCGCGATGCGCGATGTCCTCGTTGATGACGCCGTCACCCTTCACCTGCGCGTAGTCGCGCACGCGGCGGAGCAGCCGGTTCGCGATGCGCGGAGTGCCGCGCGAGCGGCGCGCGATCTCGCAGGCTCCATCGGGCTCGATCCGCGTTTCCAGGATCGCCGCCGAGCGGTTGACGATCCGGGTGAGCTCGGCTTCCGAGTAAAAATCAAGGTGATGGAAGATGCCAAAGCGCTCGCGCAGCGGCGCCGAGAGCATCCCGGGGCGCGTGGTCGCGGCGACCAGCGTGAACGGACGCAGCGCGTACTTGAGCGTGCGGGCGTGTAGGCCCTTGTCGATGACGAAGTTGACCGCGTAGTCTTCCATCGCGGGGTAGAGCAGCTCCTCGACCGTCCGCGGCAGCCGGTGAATCTCGTCGATGAACAGCACGTCCTTCTCGCCGAGGTTGGTGAGGATCCCCATCAGATCGCCGCCGCGCTCGATCGCCGGCCCCGCCGTCGTCACCAGGGTCGTGCCCATCTCGTTTGCGAGAATGCCCGCGAGCGTGGTCTTGCCCAGGCCCGGCGGCCCGTAGAGGAGCACGTGGTCGACGCACTCGCCGCGAAGCTTCGCGGCGTCGACCGAGACGCGCAGGCTCGACACCGCCTGCTCCTGGCCGACGTATTCTTCGAAGGTGCGGGGGCGCAGCTGACGCTCGAACTGCGCCTCTTCGGGGGCGGCCACGCGGCTCAAGATCTTGCCTTCGTCGGCGGTGGCTGCCATCACTTCTTCTCGCCGCGGTAGATCTCGTCGAAGAGCTCTTCCGCCGACATGACGCCCGGACGGCGCCGAAGCGCGTCGGTGATCAGCTGCGAGGCCTCCGACGGCCGGTGGCCGAGCTGCTTGACCATGATCTCCCACACCATCTCACGCAGCCCGTCGGCGTCGACGGGCGCCGGCGCCGCGGCCACCGGCTCCACCGGCGCGCCTTCGCGCGCCAGCGCGAACTTCGCCACCTTGTTCTGGAGCTGCGCGACCATGTTCTTGGCCTTCTGCGGGCCCACACCGGGCAGCCCGCGCAGGAATTTCTCGTCCTGCCGCGCGATGGCGGCGGCCAGCTCGCCCACCGGCAGCGCAAGGGCGCGGGCGGCGACCATCGGGCCGATGTCCTTCACCGTGATCAGCTTCTCGAAGAACTCCTTGTCGAGATCGGACGTGAACCCGATCAGGACCGGCCGCGGCTGATCACGCGTGGCGTGATAGTAGATGACGAGCTCGAGCTCGCTGCCCTTCTCGCCCGGGCCCGCGCCGACGTGCTCGATCTGGCGCAGCGCGATCGGCGGCAGGTACACCTCGTAGCCGATGCCACCGCACTCGACGACCACGCGGTCCTCGAGCTTGCGCCGGAGACGTCCGCTGAGGGTCGCGATCATGAGATGCGCCCGCCCAGGCGCGAGAATCCGGTGAGAGCCAGCGCGAGCGCGTCGGCAACGTGCGACGGAGTCGGGAGCGCGTCGAGCTTGAGCATCCGGCGTACGGAATGCTGCACCTGATGCTTCGAGGCCCCGCCGGCCGCCGCGACCGCGCGCTTGACCTCGGCCGGCGCCAGCGCCAGCACGGCGACGTCGCACTGCCGCGCCGCCAGACAGATTACGCCCCGCGCGTGCGCCATCAGGAGCGCGGTCCGCGGGAACTTGTATTCGGCGTACAGGTCCTCGAGCACGAGCACCGTCGGCGTGTGCGCCTCGAGGAGGCCGCGTATGCCGTCGTAGATGAGGTGGATCCGCGCGTCGAGCGGCAGATCCGCGCTCGTCGAGATGACGCCTTGGCCGAGCACCGCGACCCCGCCGGGAACCGGCTCGATCACACCGTAGCCGGTGCCGACCAGCCCGGGGTCGACGCCGAGGACCTTGAGGCTATGCGGCCGAGATGGCCTCGAGAACCTCGTCAGGAATGTCGTAGTTAGCGTAGACGGACTGGACGTCGTCCAATTCCTCCAGCGCCTCGATCAGGCGCACCACGGACGTCGCGTCTTTGCCTTCGACCCGCACCGTCGACTGCGGCACGAAGCTGACCTGTCCCTCCAGCACGGGCACGCGCGCGCGGCTCAGCGCCTCGCGGACCGCGTCCATTTCAGCAGGCGCAGTGATGATCTCGAAAGCTTTTTCGGCCCGGCGCATGTCGGTCGCGCCCGCCTCGAGCGCTTTTCCGAGCAGGTCGTCCTCGTCGATCTTGCTCGAGTCGACCTGGATGATGCCCTGGCGGTCGAACATCCACGCGACGGCGCCCGAGGAGCCCATGTTGCCGCCGAATTTCTCGAACGTGTGCCGGATCTCGGGGCCGGTGCGATTGCGGTTGTCGGTGAGCACCTGGATCAGGACGGCGACGCCGCCGGCCGCGTAGCCTTCATACGCGATCTCTTCGTAGGACTCGCCCGGCAGCTCTCCGGTGCCCTTCTGGATCGCCCGCTTCACGTTCTCCTGCGGCATGTTCGCTTCCTTGGCGGATTCGATCGCGGCCTTGAGGCGCATGTTGGCCTTGGGATCGCCGCCGCCGTTTCTCGCCGCCACCGTGATCTCGCGAAGGATCTTGGAGAAGAGCTTGCCGCGCTGGACGTCGGTCTTGCCCTTCTTGCGCTTGATTTGCGACCACCGGCTGTGCCCTGACATCGTCCTACCCTCTTTCGTTGAGCAGCATCGTCTTCAGTGCCTTCACCCGATCGAGCCGCTGCGCTCGCCGGCCGAGCGCGGCCTCCCACCGCCGCCGCGCCCCCGCGGTCGTCGGCGTGTACGGCGGACACGGTTGCGGTCTCAGGTCGGCGCCGAGGTGCACGTAGGTCACGAACGCGGTACACGCGTGCCGGACCTCGCCCGACCACGGGACCTCGGCCAGCACCTTCACGCCGGTCTCCAGGGACGAGCTACCGACGTGATTGAGCGCCGCCTTGAACGTGACGACCTCGTGCGTGAAGATCGGCGAGTAGAAATCCATCGCGTCCACGCACGCCGTCATCACGAGCCCCTTGCAGTATCGCATCGACAGGATGCCGCCCGCCTCGTCCAGTGCCATGAGCATCTTGCCCACGAACATCGTATTCCCGAAGAGCGCGTCCTCGGGCAGGACCGTCCGGACCGACTCGAACCGCCAGCCGCCGACGTCCACGTCGCTGGCGTCGAGGTCGGTCTCGGCGCTCTCGGCCAGACGCGAGGCCCGTTTGGCGAACCGTGCCAGCCGCTGCTCGCGCCGGGCCCGCGCCCCCTCGACCAGGGCCGCCTCGTCCTCGTCCCGGGGACGGATCTTAGCCTCGACCGGCCGCGGACGCACGCCCTCGTCGACCCGGACGAAAACCAGGTGCGAGTTCAGGGTGACGCGGCGGTCGCCGGTCAGGACGTCCTCGGCGAACACCCGCACGCCGACCTCGAGCGAGCTCGTCCCGACGTACTCGACGCGGGCCCTCAGGATCGCGATCTGGCCGACCTTCACCGGGTGCAGAAAGTCGATGTCGTCCATCGCGCCGAGGACAACCGTGCCCCGCGCGACCCGCGAGGCGGCCAGCGTGCCGGCTTTCGTGATCCACTCCATCATCCGGCCGCCGTGGATCTGCCCAGGCCCGCCGGCGTGCTCCGGAAAGACCCACTCGATCATCTCGATGGTGGTGTCGGCGATGGACGGCATGCGCGGCCCCGGGCTCGTCGCGCTCAGCGTGTGGCGCCCGGGGCGGGTGCGAGCGATGGCGGGACTTCGAGGCTCACCGTGTCGAGTCGATGGATCCCTGTCGGGTGTAGCCGGAGTCCCCGGACGTCAGGACGCGCCACCGCCCAGAGCAGGCGCACGTAGATCGGCAGCCACGGCAGCTCCTCGGCCAGGATCGCCTGACCGCGCTGGTAGAGCCGCTGGCGCTCGGATCGAAAGGAGAGCTGACTGGCCCGGATCAGCACATCATCGAGCCGCTGATTCCGATAGAAGGAGAAGTTCGTGGCGCGCGGGCCCTTCGCCGCCGCCTCGCTCGTCGAGAGCGGATACAGCAGCAGATGCGGATCACCCCCGGCAACCGTCGCCTCGACCAGCGCTATGTCGAACGCACCGGCCTGCAGGAGCGAGCGTGCGGTCGCGTCGGGCTCAGCCTGGATGTTGAGCGGCAGGTCGTCCGAGCCCAGAAGCAGTTGGACGGTTTCCGCCAGCTTCGGCAGGTTGAGGGGCGCGGTCTCGGCCGGCACCAGGAGCGTGGGCTTCGTTTCCTTCGGCCACTTGCTCTCCTTGATCAGCGCCTTCACCGTCGTGCGACTGCCGCCGAGAATTGGCGAACCTTCGCGGCGTCCCCACACGCCGGGAGGAAGGAACGATTGGAGGGGGACCGCTGCTCGCTCGAGCGACTGGCCGAGAATGGCCGGATCGATCGCCGCCGCGACGGCCTGACGGAGTGTCCGGCGCGAAAAGGGCTCCTTCTCGGTCTGGAACGCGAGATAGCCGATCCTAAGTCCCGGAGTCGAGAGCGCTCCGTCGGCCCGCCGTGGCGGCCCCGCCGGAAACCAGATGTCGAGCGACCGGGCGTCGAGCTCGGACTCGGCCTGATCGTCGGCGCTCACGTCGAGGACCACCATCCGCTCGGACCTCGCGGGCCCGCCCCAGTATCCCGGCATGGCTTCGAGCGCCAGGCGACCGACCGAGGCGTCGACGATCCGGTACGGTCCCGTGCCGATCAGGCGCCCCGGTGCGTCGGCCGCTTGCGAGGGCTTCGCGATGGCGAGTCCGGGGTGCGCCAGGACCGTCAGCAGCGGAGCATAGGGCTGAGTCAGCACGATTTCGACGGTCCGCGAGCTGGCGGCGCGAACCTCTTTCACGACGCCGGGGACACCGCGCAGCAGCGCCGCCCACGCCTTGTTCGTGCCCTGGGCCTCGGGCCGTAGCTGACGCTCGAAGCTGGCGGCCACTTCGGTCGCGGTCAGCGGGCTACCGTCGTGGAATTTGACACCCTCGCGGAGAGAAAACGACCAGACGAGCCCATCGCGCGAGACGTTCCACCGGGTGGCCAGTGCGGGCTCGATCTCGGTGCCACCCTCACGCCAGGCCACGAGCGTGTCGAAAACCTGCCGCGCGATGAGCGGGCTGGTGCCCTCGAGGGCGGCGCCCGGATCGACCGCAGAGGGAACGCCGGGCGCGCCGATGCGCAGCTCGCGGCGCACGACCTGGGCTGGCGCGGTGTTCTGAGCGCGCACCGGCGAGATCAGAAGCGGCGAGGCGACCAAGAACGTCACAAGGAACGTCACGAGCGGAGCCAGAAAGGCAGCGACGCGACCGAACATCGGCGCGGGCATTATCGTCTTTATACGTGGAACCCACTATTCCCGCCACTCGTTTCGAGAGCGGGAACAACCACGAAAAGCGGGTACAGAACTTGCTCCGGTCATCGAGTCAGGGCGTGGGTGAAATGCCAGCGTGGCGGAGGAGCCACAGCAATGGCGAAAAACACAGAAAATTCAACATGTCAACCGGCGGTAAGTTACCTGCCAACCTTGACTTTCTTTTTTCCAGCCGCCTATACTTCGAGCACACGACGAATGTGTGTGCATGAGCGGCGCACAGGGGGTCAAGTGAGAAGGGATGGGCTATGAAGGAGTTCGACAAGAAGAGTAGCCCGGGCGCTAGAGAGGGCTTCTCGAAGTTCCTTCCCGCCTCTATGTCGGATTCGAGCACACGTCGGCGTCTCACGGAGTACGAAATCCAAGTGCAAGACCTTCAGGCGTATATCCGATCGCTGGAAGCCGAGACCGTCCACCTCCGCAAGAAGCTCGAGGATACGCCGAAAGACTTCATGGTCCTCGAGAACAAGCTGCGCGAGGCGAACCGTCAGCTCGTCCAGGCGTTCAACCAGAACGAGAAGCTCGTGAACGCGCTCTACGAGGCGCGCGAGCAGATCACGGCGCTCAAGGAAGAGGTCGACAAGCTTTGCGCGCCGCCCTCGACGTATGGCGTGTATCTCGCCGCCAACGAGGACAACACCGTCACGATCCTCTCGCAGGGGCGCAAGGTGAAGGTCAACCTGCATCCCTCGATCAAGCCCGAGATGCTCAAGCCCGGTCAGGAGCTCATCCTGAACGAGGGCCTCAACGTCATCGAGGCCGCCGGCTACGAGATCCAGGGCGAGGTCGTCATCCTCAAGGAGCAGCTCGACGACGAGCGTGCGCTCGTCACCTTGCGCGCCGACGAGGAAAAGGTCGGCATCATCGCCGAGCCGCTGCGCACGTTGCGGCTCAAGACGGGCGATCATCTCCTGCTGGACGCCAAGAGCGGGTACCTCCTCGAGAAGCTGCCGAAGAGCGAGGTCGAAGACCTCACGCTCGAGGAAGTGCCGGACATCGGCTACGACCACATCGGTGGTCTCGGCGAGCAGATCGAAGCGATCAAGGATGCCGTCGAGCTGCCGTATCTCTACGCGGACTACTACAAGGAACACAAGCTCACGCCGCCCAAGGGCGTGTTGCTCTACGGCCCTCCCGGCTGCGGCAAGACCATGATCGCCAAGGCCGTGGCCAATAACCTCGCCGAGAAGATCTCCGAGAAGCGCGGCGAGAAGATCAAGGGCTTCTTCCTCAACATCAAGGGCCCCGAGCTCCTCAACAAGTATGTCGGCGAGACCGAGCGCAAGATCCGC
>Ga0075433_10000227_pt1 | contig 32292 bp, 29 predicted proteins | sample RhiMethybrSRZTD2_FD_75299 | JGI IMG/M metagenome (GOLD analysis project Ga0075433, IMG submission 75299) | Populus rhizosphere microbial communities from Tennessee, USA - Rhizosphere MetaG P. TD hybrid SRZTD2 | ecosystem: Host-associated > Plants > Roots > Rhizosphere > Soil | place: USA... | reverse complement strand
GATCAAGGGGCAAGCCTTAGCCGACGGCACGCTCAAGTTCGCCCAATCGCATCCCGCCGCGAAGGAGCATTGGCGGTCCGCCCTCGGCGTCACGCTCTCGTCCGTCGGAATGGGGTCCTACCTCGGCAAGTGGGACGATGCTACCGACGCCCAAGTCGCCGCCGCGGTGCGGAGCGCCATGAAGCGCGGCGTCAACGTCATCGACTGCGCGATCAACTACAGGTTCCAGCGAGCGGAACGGTCGCTCGGGCGGGGGATCAAAGCCGCCATCGACGCGGGGGAGATCGCCCGTGACCAGATCTTGATCTGCACCAAGGGGGGCTACCTGTCGTTCGAGAACGAGCCGCCCTCCAACGCCGCGGAGTGGTTCGACCAGACGTTCGTCGAGTCCGGCATCGCCACGTTCGACGACCTCGTCGACGACTCCCACTGCATGACGCCGGCGTACCTCCGCCACCAGGTCGACCGGAGCCGCGCCAACTTCGGCGTGGAGACGCTCGACGTCTACTACGTGCACAATCCCGAGGGCCAGCTGCCGCACGTGGGGGAGAAGGAGTTCTACCGGCGCCTGACGGCCGCGTTCGCCCAGCTGGAGATAAGCGCGGGCGAGGGAAAGATCGGCGTGTACGGCGTCGCGACATGGAACGGGTTCCGGCAGATCCAGGGCCGGGATCGCCTGTCGCTGGAGCGCGTCGTGGCCTGCGCGCGCGAAGCGGGAGGCGAGAAGCACCGGTTCAAGGTCGTCCAGCTGCCGCTCAACCTCGCGATGCCCGAAGCGCTCCTGGTCCCCACGCAGGAAATCGGGGGCAAGGGGCAGCCGTTCCTCATGGCGGCGCAGGCGCTCGGCGTGACGGTCTTCACGAGCGTGCCGCTTCTTCAGGGCCAACTTCTGGGCAAGTTGCCGGAGCCCGTGCGCGCCAAATTCCCCGGCCTGACGACGGACGCCGCGCGCGCGATCCAGTTCGCTCGATCAGCGCCCGGTGTGACCGCGCCGCTCGTCGGGATGAAGAGCGACGCTCACATCAACGAGAACCTCGCGGTGGTCGCCGTCCCGCCGCTGACGCAGGCGCAATTCGCCGGAGTCCTTAAACCGCGCGAGGCGTGAAATCGCGGCGCATCGCGCACGAGGCATCAGGGTGTGAGCCGTCCCGTCATGCGTGATGCGTGATGCGTTATGCGCTCCACGGGTACTACTCCCCCGCGTCTGTGAGTCTGCTAATCCCGTACTTCTTGATCAGCGTCTGCAGGTGTTGGCGTGAGATTCCCAGCGCGCGGGCCGTCTGGGTCACGTTCCCCAGGTTTTGCGCCAGCGCCCGCACGATGTAGGTTTTCTCGAACTGGTCGCGGGCCGATTCCAGCGTACCCACCGGCGCAGCAGGTCCCGCCAGGTTTAACTCCTCCGACGTCAGGATCTCGCGGTCGGAGAGAATTACCGCCTGCTCGATCCGGTGTTTCAGCTCGCGGATGTTCCCCTCCCACGGGTGGGCCTGGATCGCCTTCATCGCGTCCTCGGCGAAGCCCTTGATCGAGCGCCCGTTCACGCGATTGGATTCGGCGAGGAGGAATTCGGCGAGCAACGGAATGTCGGTGCCGCGCTCGCGCAGGGGCGGCAGTTTCACCGTGATCACTTTCAGCCGGAACAGGAGGTCCTGCCGGAACCGCCCGGACTTCACCAGCTCCTCGAGATCGCGGTTGGTTGCCGTCACGAAGCGCGCCTCGATCTTGATCGGCGCGTTTCCGCCCACCCGCGTGACGACCTTCTGCTCCAGCGCGCGGAGCAGCTTCACCTGCAGCCCGGGGGTGAGCTCCGCGATCTCGTCGAGGAAGAGCGTGCCCCCCTGCGCCAGCTCCATCTTGCCGGGCTTCGTCATCGCCGCGCCCGTGAACGCGCCCTTCTCGTAGCCGAAGAGCTCGCTCTCGAGCAGGTTCTCGGGGATCGCCGCGCAGTCGATCACCACGAAGGGCTTCTCGCCGCGCGGGGAGAGCTCGTGGATCACGTGGGCGATCGCCTCCTTGCCCGTCCCGCTCTCGCCCAGGATGAGGACCGTCGCTTCGGTCGGCGCGACCTTCTGCAGGGTCTCGTACACGGCCTGCATCGGCGGGCATTCCCCGATGAGGTGCTGGCGCTTCGTGAGCGCCGACCGGAGCATGACGTTCTCGCGCTCCAGCGAGACGTGCCGCTCCTGCTCGCGCCGCTCGCGGTCCTGCTGGGCGCGGATGTTCTCGATCGTGAGCGCGAGATACCCCGCGATGCCCTCGAAGAGCGCGAGGTCCGCGGCGCTGTACTCGCGCGACTTGGCGTGGCTGTCGACGTACAGGACGCCGAGGCGCTTCTCGCCGACGCGGAGCGGCGCGCACATCACGGTGCGCAACTGGTACATCTCCATGCTCTGCGTCGGAACGGGCTCATCCTCGTGCGCCGTGTCGAGGAGGAAGATCGCCTTGCCCGAGTCGAAGACCTGGCGGGGGATCGAGCGGCTGATCCCGGCGACCTCGGCGAGCGTCGCCCGGTCGTCATCGCGCGCCACGCGGACGCGCAGCTCGCCGCCCTCCATGACGAAGAGCATGCCGCGTCCCGCCTGGGTGATCTCGATGAGGTTGTCCACCGCGGTGCGGAGGAAATCGTCGATCGAGGGCGCGGCGGCGGCCCCGATGATCGTCTGGATCAGGATCTGGACGCTGCGGTCCTGGAGGGGAATCGCGGCGGTCGCATCGTCGGGCGCGACCCGCGGGGCGATCGCGGGGGAGGGCTCGTCGAGCTTGTAGGTGATGGTCGCGGCGCCGATCGCGATGAGGTCCCCGTCGGTGAGATCCTTCTCGTCGACCTTCAACCCGTTCACGAAGGTCCCGTTGGAGGAGCGCTCGTCGACGACCCGCCACCCGGGGCCCGCGCGCCGAACGGTGCAATGCTTGCGCGAGGATTGTTCCGTCTCGAGCTGGATGGGGTTCTGGCGCGACCGGCCGATGCTCATTTCTTCGTCGGTGAGGGCGAAGCACCGCTCGTTGCCCATCTCGCGCACGATCAGGTAGGGCATGAAAACTCGATTATAGGCCCGGCGCCCGGAGGGCTTCAATCAACTCGGCCAGCGAGCGCACCCGCCGGGCGTCGGCGTCGAGATAGAGCCCGCCTGGGTCGAGGAGGAAGGGCTCGACTCCCGCCGCGCGCGCCCCGACGACGTCGAAGTGGTACGTGTCGCCGACGTACACGGCCTCGCCCGCCGCCACGCCCATCCGATCCAGCGCGATCCGGAAGATCGCGGGATCGGGTTTTTCTACGCTCTCCTCCTCGGAATCGATGATCAGCTCGAACCGGTCGGCGAGGCCGATCCGGCGGAGCAGCTCGCGGACGGTGCCGTTCGAATTGGAGACCACGGCGAGTCGCGTCCCGCGGAGCCGGTCGAGCGCGGCGACGACGTCCGGCGGCGTCCGCGACCAGAGATTCGACCGGCCATGCTCTTGATTCAATTCCTCGACGGCCGCCTCGACGGGGCCCTCGGCTCCGGCCGCGCGAAGGAGCCGGCCGAAGTAATCGCCTCCCCGCGAGCGGTCGTCCGACCCGCGGGGGGCGGGGGCGCGATCCAGAGCGCGGCGCACGGCGGGGTCGGCGGCCTCGATCGCCTCGGGTCGCACGCGGACGCCGCGCCGGGCGGCCGTTTCGGCGACCCGTCCGCCGTGGATGAAGACCAGGGTGCCGCCGGCATCGAAGAGGACGGCGCGGGGGGTCATGGGGGGGTGAAGTCTAACGGGCGGGAAAAGGGAAGGGAAGGAACCGAATTAGATTGCATTTTTCATGCATAGCGTGGTAGGCTTCAGTGTCGGAGGAGCCCTCTCCAGGAGGTGCTCGATGCGGACAGGCGGTTACATCCTCGTCGTGGACGACGAGGCCTTCATGCGGCGGTTCATGCGGACCGTCCTCGAGCCGATGGGGTACGAGGTCCGCGAAGCCGCCACCGGCGCCGAAGCGCTCGCCATGATCGATCGCGAGCGGCCCGAGGTCGTCCTCCTCGACATCCTGATGCCGGGCCTCGACGGTCACGAAGTCACCCGGCGCCTCAAGGACGATCCCCGCACCCGGCTCATCCCCATCATCATCGTCACCGCTCTCGACACCCTCCCGGACCGCATCCGCGGGATCGAGTCGGGCGTCGATGACTACCTCGCCAAGCCGGTCAACGTCCTCGAATTGCGCGCCCGGGTCCGATCCCTCGCCCGCCTCAAGCGGTACATGGACGACCTCGAGCACGCCTCCACCGTCATGAAATCGGTCGCCCTCACCGTCGAACAGCGCGACCACTGCACCGGCGGCCACTGCCGGCGCCTCGCCTACTACGCCTCCTCCGTCGCCGAACGGCTCGGCCTCGAGGACGACTCGATCGCGCTCCTCAAGATGGCCGGCGTCCTCCACGATCTGGGCAAGATCGCCGTCTCCGACACGATCCTCAACAAGCCCGGCCCGCTCGTCGAAGATGAACTCGACATCATCCGACGCCACCCGCTCGTGGGCGACGACCTCGTCCGGCCCATGCGGTCGCTCGACCGCGTCCGCCCCCTCATCCGTCACCATCACGAACGACTCGACGGCTCGGGATACCCCGACGGCCTCAAGGGCCAGGACATCCCCGTCGAGGTCCGCGTCCTGACCGTCGTCGACGTCTACGACGCCCTCGCCAGCCAGCGCCCCTACAAGCGCGCCTTCCCGAAGTCGACCTGCTTCGAGATCCTGCGCGACGGGGTCAACCGCAACTGGTGGGACAAAGACGTCGTGGGCGTGCTTGAAGAAGTCGTGAAGTAGCTTAAAGCTCCGAGCTTCAAGCTTCGAGCCCCGTAGATCATTTCACGCGGAATTGGCACCGCATTCGCGAACCAGGTCAATTCCTTACCATGTCGAAACGGGCCCGGCCGGCGCGACGTTCCGATCCATAGAGCTCGGTGATCGGGTCGAGCAGCGCCGCGCCCTCGGGCGATTGCAGGACATACCGGAAGGACCAGCCCGCCGGAGGCCGCCGCCGCGCCGCCATTTTCTGGAGCGTCGCGAAGAGCGCCAGGCCGCGATCCCGATCGAAAATCCCGCGGATGATCACCTCGTCCTCGACCAGCGACGCCGCCTCGTCGACGCGGTCGAAGAGCGTTCGGATTCCGGGCGACGCGATCCCCGGCGGCCGATGGGCGAAGGGCTGCTCCTCCGCTCCCTCGGGCCCGATGCGGATCTGCACGGCATCGGTCGGCCCCGACGCCCGCGCCCCCAGCTCTTCCGCGTGCAGGAATCGGTACGCCTCGGGAATCGCCGCCCGGCCCAGCCAGCCGAAGACGTCCGCCTCGGCGTCGGGATAGATCGGCATCGGGGCCGTTCCTTCGGTTCCGAAAAGACCGGCCGGCTCCGTCCGCTCCTCGACCCGCTTGCCGAGCTTGTACCGCTGGATCCGGTACGCGAGCGATCGGCCCGCGAGGCCGAACCAGAGCGACTCCGCCTCGAGCGCCCGCGACAAATGCTGCGCGAGCCCGGGCGCCGTGCTGTTCCCCTCCGCGTAGATGCCGAACCACGCGCCGGCGGCGACGAGGATGTGGCGCGGGCCCGAACCGCGCTCCTTCGCCTCGGCCGCCAGGTAGCCCGCGGCGGTCGACGCGGCGCCGTGAATGTCGGGATACCGGACGAACGCGTGGGAAATGTTCAGGCTCACGCGACCATCTTAGCTTCCGGCCTGCTGACGAAGAGCATGCCCGGCCGTTAGACTGTCCCATCATGTTGGCCTTGGTTACCGGCGGCACCGGGTTTGTGGGCAGCCATCTCGTCGAGGAACTGCTCGCCCGAAAGTGGACCGTCCGATGCACGGTGCGGTCGACGAGCAAGCTGCGTTGGCTCGAGGGGAAGCCGGTCGAGACGGTGCGGGCGGACGTGCTGGAGCCCGGGTCGCTCGCGCCGGCGGTCGATGGAGTCGACACGGTTTTCCACATCGCGGGCGTCCTGCGCGGCGAAAATTACGCGGCGTACAGGCGCGGCAACGTCGAAGCGACGCGCAACGTGCTCGACGCGTCGCGGAAGGCGAAGCGCTTTCTCTACGTGAGTTCCATCACCGCGTGCGGACCGTCGCCCGACGGAGAGCCCCTCACGGAAGACCGCCCCCGCGCGCCGATCTCGCTCTACGGCCGCTCGAAGTCGGAAGCCGAGGAAGCGGTGTGGGGGCGCCGGGGCGACGTGGGCGTGACCATCGTCCGGCCGCCGGTGGTGTACGGGCCGCGCGACGAGGGGATGCTCGACCTCTACCGAACGCTCTCGAAGGGCGTCCGCCCGCAGATCGGCGGACCCAAGTACACGAGCCTCGTCCACGCGCGCGACCTGGCCCGAGGACTCGCGCTCGCCGCGGGCGACGCGGGCGCCGGCCAGATCTTCTTTCTCTCCAACCGGGAGTCCGTGTCGTTCGCCGAACTGGCCGACCTCATCCTGAAATCGCTCGACCGCCGCGCCCTGCCCGTGACGATTCCCGATCGCGTGGTGCGCTTCCTCGGCGGCATCACGGAGGAGATCACCAAGATCACGGGCGGGGGAGGGCTCTTCTCGCGCGACAAGGCGCTCGAGATGACGCAGAAGTACTGGGTTTGCTCTCCGGAAAAAGCCCGGCGTATCCTGGGTTGGGAAGCGACCATCAGCCCCGAAACGGGATTCCGCGAAACGCTCGCCTGGTACCGCGACCAAGGCCTGGTCTGAGGCGGGACCTACTTTCCTTCGAGCGCCTTCTTCACCGGGTCGGGAATCTCCAGCCTCGTCGCGTCGATGTCGGTGATCGTCGCCGACCGCGTCGCCGCCATGTCGATGTCGGTGCCTTGAACCGGGGCGGAGATCTTGACGTTCGTCTCGACCTTGAGGATCCGGCCGTCGCCGTCCACCCAGACGCGGGTCCCCGCCGAGTACTTGGCCTCCGGCATGCGGTCGAGCCACCGTCCCATGGGGAAGAGGGCCCGGGCCATGTCGCGGGCCGCCTCCTCGGTGAATTCCGCCTCGTAGACCTGGCACTCCTTGTCGCCCACGGACTCCTTCGATTCCGATTTCTTCGTCTTCGTCACGACCCGGGCGTACCCCGCGAATTCCTCGTGCGGGGCGCGGACCGGCCGGGAGGAGGCGAGTCCTCGAAAGAGCCCGCGCTGGATCTCCGACTCATCCTCCTCCTTGAGCAGCTTCCAATCGGCGGAGGGGCGCGCGACGGTCTTTCCGCCCACCGTCACGAACTCGTAGGAATCGGTCTTCACCCAGGTGCCCGTATCGCGGTCCACCTTTCCTTCGAACTTGACCGGGTCGCTCCCCCCGGCGCGGGCCATCCCCTCCGGGAGCGCGAGCTTGGTCTCCCCGCGGAACGAGTAGCTCTTCGCTTCGGCGGCGCGCCTGGCGGCGGCGAGCAACTCGTCTTTCTCGTCGGGAGCCGGGAATCCGGCCAGGATCAACAGGGCGAGCGCTCGGATCATGCGAACCTCCGCGCCCGATTGTACCCGCGGTCTCCAAACTTTTTTGACTTCAATTTTTCAGGCTGATAGACTCCGCCCCACGGGACGAGCGGGGAGGAAACGGCCGTCAGCGGGATTCGGGGAGCGAGGTCATGCCATCCACGGCGCCGGACGCGGGGGAATTCTCCCTCCTGATCGTGGAAGCCGATCCCGCGATGGTCGACGAGGCCGCGGAGTCGCTCGCCGATGCCTTCCACCTCGACCCCGCGGTCGCCCAGCAGGTCGTCAAGGCGGTTCCCATCGTCTTCGCCCGCGGGCTCACCAAGTACGAAGTCAAGGCGATCACCCCGAAGCTCATCGAGCTCTCCAAGATGGGGATCGAGCTGCGGATCACGGCGCGGCCGACGGGGCAGATCCCCAGCCTGCACTGGCCGATCCGGCCCCAGTTTACGGCGGCCGATTCGGGCGGCCCTCGGGTCAATCCCGCGTACGACTGGAGCGACACCGCTTTCGTCTGCCCCTCCTGCCGGGAAACGTTTCTCTTCAAGCGGCTCGGGAGGCTTCCGCTCGGGGAGAACCCGTCGGACAACGGGCCGACGCCGAAAGGGGACACCGACTTCGTGACGCCGCCGGTGGGATCGCTCCCCCCGCTGGCCCAGTCCGTGGAGGAAGCGTCGATCACTCCCCCGAGCAACGATCCGGACGACCAGTACAGCGTCAGCCTTTCGAAGATCACCGATCCCGGGCGCGCCGACAAGGCGGCCGAGCTGATCGCGAAATACAAGGGCATCCCGATTCCCGAGGCGCGGAACCTCACGACCCGGCTCGTCATCCCGATCGCCCGGAACATTTCCCACGCCGACGCCCAGCAGATCCTGGAGGACTTCAAGCGTCATCGCATTTTCGGCCGCATGTCGAAGGTGAAATAGTTGATCCAGGAATTCCTCGAGGGGCGAACCTCCGTTCTCGCGGCGCTGGAAGCGGGGCGCCGGACGCTCCACGAGATCCTCGTCGACCGCGGGGCGAAACCCGACAAGATCGCCGACGTGCTCGCCTCGGCCGCGCGCCACCGCGTGCGCGTACGCCGCGTCGGCCCCGAAGAGATCGAGCCGCTCGCCCACGGCCGGACGCACGGCGGGGTGATCGCCGTCTGCTCGCCCCGACCGCTCGACACGCCCGCCGATCTCATGGCCCTCATCCGCCGGCTGAAGGAGCCGGCCTTGCTGCTCCTGCTCGACGGCGTCGACGATCCGCGCAATCTCGGGATGTGCCTCCGGAGCGCCGAGGCCTTGGGGGCTCACGCGGTGCTGGTGCGGAAACGGTCGTGGGACTTCGACACGGTTGAGGTGGCGCGACCTTCGTCGGGCGCGTTCGAACGGATGCCGCTCGTCCTGTTCGAGGGGCCCGAATTGATCGGGCAATTGCGGGCGGCGGGCGTCGTCCCGATCGCCTGCCTCGCCGGCGCCGTGCGCTCGATGTACGAGACCGACCTGGGGAGCGCGGTCGCGCTCGTGATCGGCGGAGAGAAACGAGGCATTTCGGCGGCCGTCCGCGCGCTTTGCGTCAAGCGGCTCGCGATTCCCTCGAAGCCCGGCGCGGCGTCCCTGTCTCTTACCCATGCGGCGGCCGTAGTCCTCTCGGAAGCGCTGAGACAACGGCTCACCAGGCAGTCATGACTCGTGAGTCAAGAGTCTATCGTCGGAGAAAGAAGTCACGAGTTGTCGGTCGGGAGTCGCGTGTCCTGACGCTTGACGGTCGACACGAGACATCAGGTCTTCGACTCCCGACCCCAGACTCTCGACCCGCGACTCTGCCGCGGCAGCAGTCTTAGAAGCCGCGGCAGTAACCACTCCATCGGGAGCCCGACGACGTTCGTGAACGAGCCTTCGATTTTCTCGATGAGCGGATCCCGGCGCGGTTTCACGCGATAGCCTCCCGCGACGGTGGTCGGATCCGACTTCCGGAAAAGTCGGCTCAACGCGCGATCATCGAGGCGGCGTACGTGGACGCGCGAGATCACGACTCGTTTCAAGATCCGGTTTCCCTGGCGCAGCACCACGCCGGTCGCCAGAGCGTGGGTCGTCCCGGAAAGCGCCCGGGCGAGAACCAGCGCCGCCTTGCGGCTCGCGGGCTTTCCGTATATCCTGCCCCGGAACGCGATCATCGTATCCGCCGCGAGCACCCATCGGCGCGGGTGGAGGCGCGCGGCCTTCGCGGACTTGCGCAAGGCGTTTTCCATCACGGTGGCGGCCAGGGTCCGGCCGCGTCCCCGAAGTTCGCGGGCACGCGATGGGAGGACGTCGAACCGGACGCCCGCTTCGCGAAGCAACTGACGACGCGCCGGGGAAGCCGAAGCAAGGATCAACATGAAGGGTGCGACATCCTAAACAGTAGGGGCCTGGTACTCCAGCAGCGGGTTCTCCAGTCGCCGATGGCCGGCTGCACGGACCTCGCGTACCGACGCATCGCGCGCCGGTTCGGGTGCGAGCTCGCCTTCTGCGAGATGGTGAAGGACCGGCCCGTGGTCGAGTGGAACGAGCGGACCCGGGAGATGCTCGCGACGGCCGACTGGGACCACCCGCTCGGCATGCAGCTCCTGGGGCGCGATCCGTCGCTCCTCGCGGAGGCCGCGAAGCGGCTCGAGGGGCTCGGCTGCGACGTCATCGATCTCAACCTCGGCTGCCCCGTGAACAAGGTCGTGAAGGACCAGTGCGGGTCGGCGCTCCTCCGGGAGCCGGACCAGGTCGCGCGGATCTTCGAGAAGCTCGTCCCCGCCGTGAAAATCCCCGTGACGATGAAGATGCGCACGGGATTCGACGAGGGGGACGACGATCGGTTTCTCGAGGTCGCGCGGATCGCCGATCGGAGCGGCATCGCGGCGATCACCGCGCACGGCCGCACGCAGAAGCAGCTCTATCGCGGCCTGTCGAACCACGAGGCGATCCGCAAGGTGAAGGAGTCGGTGTCGATCCCCGTGATCGGCAACGGCGATATCCGGTGCGGCGCCGACGCCGTGCGCATGATCGCGGCGACGGGGTGCGACGGCGTGATGCTCGCGCGCGGCGCGCTCGGCAACCCGTGGATCTACCGCGAAGTGCAGGCCGCGCTGGCGGGAACGGAACTTCCGGCGGCTCCGACCATCGCGGAGCGCGCGGCGGTCCTCGGCGAGCACTTCGGTTACCTCCGCGAGCTCTACGGCGACCGCCACGCGTGCCTGCGGGTGCGTCGCGTCGTCTCGTGGTACATCGTCGCGGTGGTCGGAGGCTCGGAGTTGCGCGTCCGCGCCTTCAAGGTCGAGTCGCCCGCGGAAGCCGAGGCGATCATCGCCGACTTCGCGAAGAGCGAGCCGGCTCTGACGGGAAACGAACCGAAGGCGGAACCGGCGGAAGCGGCATGAAGAATCAGAATCACGCGCTGACCCGCCGCCACCTCCAGATTCTCCATCTCATGGCGCGCGGGCTGACGTCGGAAGAGACGGCGAAGCGCCTCGGGATCGACGCGAAGACCGTGGCGACCCACCGCGCGGGGATGCTCGTCCGACTCGGAGCGCAGAACGCGCCGCACGCGGTGTACCTGGCGGTGAAGAGGGGATTGATCCGCTAGGCGCCAACGAGAAGTCGTGAGTCGTGAGTCATGGGTCGAGGGTCGAAGACCCGAAGTCGCGCGTCCTCTGTCACGGGTCGCGGGTCGGAAGCATCGGACTTGGCGCCTGGGAAGTGCTGCGGGGGTTATCCGAATCTGGACACGTGACTCGCGACGGCCGACTCGTGACTTCTTTCTTCGACTCTCGACGCTCGACTCTCGACCCGCGACTCAGTCGGTGAGGCGGTTCCACCGCTCGACCGGGCCCTTCTTCTCCTTGACCTCGACGTCCTCGTACTCCTTGACCTGCTCGGAGTTGAACTGCTTGCCGCATTCGTAGGCGGTGCAGCGGTACTCGAAGGCGTCGTTCGCGGAGAAGGCGTTCATCTCGTTCTTCTTGACGCGCGATCCGCCGCAGTAGGGGCACTTCGCGCGCTTCCAGGTCTTGGGCTTGAGGTCGGCGACCGCCACCGTCTGCCCCTCTTCGTTCTTCACCGTCTTGCGGCCGACGGGCTTGCCGGCGGCGAGGTCCTTGCAGAAGTGGCAGTACTTCCCGAGGCCCCGGTGGGAGCATCCCGAAAACTTGTTCATCTGGCGGCGCGGGCGATGGGCCATCGAAACAACCTCCGTTCAGGTGCGGAATAATAACCGGGGCCGCAAGTCAAGGCAACCGCATTTTGCTATTGGGCAAGCTCATCGCATTTTTGCCTGCGTCCGGGCGGCCTCCGGCGTATTAATGATATCATCAGCCCCGAGTAGGGGGATTCACCAACTGTCGGACCCTGGGAGGACGAGCGATGAGGCGTACGCTAGCGGCGGTCGCGACGGCGGCGTTCCTGGTCGGCCTGGCGGCCCCCGCCTTCGCCGACATCCTGTACCTGAAGGACGGCAACATCATCGAGTGCAAGGTCGACCGCGACATCATCAAGCGCGCCACCGGCCAGGGCAGCCCCATCCCGTGCTACCGGATCAAGAACGAGCGCGGCGAAACCATTTACTTCCCGGTGAAGGAAGTCCTCCGCGTGGAGATGGGCAAGACCTCCTGGGAGCTCCTCGCCGAGAACAAGGCCTGGTACGAGAAGGAAGCCCCCAAGGTCAAGGACGAGGCCAAGGCCCAGCGCGAGTTCGCGAAGAAGTGCGTCCACCCCGACCGCGACGGCGACCTCGACGCCGAGGCGGAAAAGCACTTCAAGCGCGCGTACGAGCTCGAGCTCCCGACCGTCAGGGACGAGGAGAAGCCGCTCGAGGAGTTCGCCAAGCGCGTCCGCGACGAGTACGGCCTCTACGACGAGGCGCTCGGCGTCTTCCGCCGCTGGCTCCAGGTGCGGCGGAAGGTCTCGGAGGAAAAGAACCCGATCAACCCCGACACGCTCGTGAACCTCGCCCAGCAGGCGATCCAGGTCGAGCTCTTCCGCGACGCCCAGGTCCTCCTCGAGGAGGCGCTGAAGCTGAACGACAAGCACTCCCGGGCGAAGGCCGAGATGAAGAACCTGATGAAGATGCTCGAGGTGCCCCTGAACCGGCCGATCTACAACATCGTCAAGTCGTCGTTCGGCGCCGGGATCAACTTCCTCAAGTCCAAGCAGTCGCCCGACGGCTCGTTCGGGTCGGACATCAACGAGGCGGGCGTCCACGGCCTCCGCGGCATGACGGCGCTCGCGGTGATGTCGCTCCTCGCGGAGTGGCAGTTCGCGAAGTACAAGGACCTCGAGAAGGCGGAGGCGATCCCGCCGATCCTGGAAAAGGCGATGCTCTGGCTCCTCCGGCCGCGCGAGGAGACGGAGAACGCCTCGGGCGGCCGCATCGAAGGCGACGACATGTGGGGGGCGATCTTCAGCACCGAGGCCATGGTCATGTGCGCCCGCGAGAAGGCGATCATGGCGAAGTACGGCGACGTCGTGATGAAGTCGATCAACGTCCACGTCGCCCGCCTGAAGGAGCTGCAGCGCAAGGACGGCGGCTGGTACTACTACAACTTCGTCCCGGACTCGAGCTCGTTCTCCACGGCCTCGACGATCATCATCCTCGAGTCGCTCAAGAACATGGGCGTCGAGGTCGCGGCCTGCGACGAGATGATCCCCAACGCCTGCAAGATGGTGAAGTCGATGAAGATCGGCAAGGGGACCTACAGCTACATGAAGATGGCGGGGTACAACTCGTCGATGTCGCCCCTGGGCGCGTCGGCGCGCTCGCCGCTCTGCACCTTCGCCCTGACCTGCGCGGAGGAGGGCGAGGAGGACGACTTCAAGCAGTCGATCGAGAACTGGCTGAACAACGTCCACCTGCTGAAGAAGATCAAGGGCCAGTCGGGAACCCACATCGGCAAGGGGATGACGGCGCCCTATTACTTCCTCTACAGCCACATGTACATGGCGCGCGCGGTCAAGCTCCTCCCCAAGCGCACGGCGCAGGGGCTGCTGCGGCTGATCGCCGGGATGATGCTGAGCTACCAGGAGCCCGACGCGACCTGGAGCGACTGGAAGATGACGAAGGACTACAAGATCGCGCAGACGGGCCTGGCCCTCGTGACCTTGTGGCACCTCGCGACGGGCGACCGCGATCCCGCCGTCGCGCCGATGCGGTCGGGCGGCGTGGTCCATCCCGGGACGATCACCGAGACCGGCGGCAAGAAGCCGGCCGATCCGAAGGACGGGCCGACGGAGCCGCCGAAGGATCCGCCGAGCGACCCCCCGAAGGATCCTCCCAAGGATCCGCCCAAGGACCCGCCGAAGGAACCCCCGAAAGATCCGCCCAAGGAGCCGAAGTCGCCCCGGCCTCACCTCGGCCTGGGCCCGCGCGAAGACTGATCTTTAAAAAGGAAAAAGCCCCGGGTGATCCCCGGGGCTTTTTTTTTCAGGCCTTGAAGCTATTTCTTCGTATTCTTCAGGATCTCTTCGATCGCCTGGTTGAGCAGCTTGGGGTCGTCCCCCTCCTTGATCGTCGCCTTGCCCAGCAGCTCTTCCGGCTCCTTCGCCGCGTCGTAGACGAGGACGACCGGAGCGGCGTCGAGCCCGCGCGCCTCGAGAACCTTGGCGGTCCCCGTCTCCCACGTCCAGAGGAGCTTCGTCTTCTTGTCGCCGAGATTCTTCATGAAGGAGGCGGTGATCTTCGCGGGGTCGGCGTCCTCCTTCGCGACGTAGAGCGCCACGGGCTTCTTCTGGGCCTTCGCGACGGCGAGCGCGCCCTTGACCGAGTTCTGCCAGAGCGAGGGGCGCCCCGGGAATTTCTTGGCGAACCCGTCGAGGTCGCCCTGCACGGGGCCCGGATCGCGCGCGCCCATCTCGCGGATCTTGCTGCCGTCGGGGTTGAGGTAGAGGACGGTGGGGTAGCCCTTCACGTCGTACTTGGTCTGCAGTTCTTCGTTCTGGCCCTTGCTCGTGCAGTCGACGTAGATGGGGACGACGCGGGTCGCGGAAACGACAACCTTGTCGTTGCTGAACGCACCTGCGCTCAGGGCCTTGCAGGGGCCTCACCAGTCGGCGGTGAAGAAGACCATGGCCGCGCGGCCCTCGAGCTTCGCCTTGGCGAATCCGAAAGCGGGGTCCTTGACCCAGTCGATCTTGCCGCCGTGATCGAGGGGCGCCGGGGCCGCGGCCGCGACGAACGCGGCGGCGAGAACCAGGAGTGTTGCGCGCATGGTCTCCTCCCGAAAGGTCTGAATGAATATACCGCTATTTCGGGCTGCGGATGTAAGTTTCCACCGCGTCGCAGAAGAGATCGATCTCTTCCCTTTGCGTCCAAACGGAGGGCGAGACGCGGATCCCCTTCACGTCGGGGTGATCGATCGGCGTCGCGACGATCTTCCTCTTGTCCCACAGGTGCTCGCAGAGCTTTCCCGCCTCGATCCCGTCGACCGCGAACGTCGCGACCCCGCACCCGAGCCCCGGCTTCAGGCTCGAGAGGATCTTCACGCGGTCGAGCTTCGCGAGCCGGTTCGCCCAGCGGTCGCGGAGGAAGCGGAGCCGCTCCGCCTTGCGCTCCGCCCCCAGCCCCTCGTGGAACGTGATCGCCTCGGCGACCGCCAGCGCGTTCGCGGCGGGATGGGTGCCGATCTCCTCGAACTTGCGGATGTCGGCCGCCTGCTTCTCGTCGGCGGCCATGAGGGGCCAGAGCCCCGGGATGAGCGATTTCCGGACGTACAGCATCCCGCAGCCGACGGGCGCGAAGAGCCACTTGTGGAGGCTCGTCGCGTAGTAGTCGCAGTCGAGGTCGGCATGCTTGAACGGGAAGTGGGCAAACCCGTGCGCTCCGTCGACGATGACGGGGATCCCGCGGGCGCGGCCGAGCGCCGCGACCTCCTTCACGGGAAGGATGAGGCCCGTGAGGTTGATCACGTGGGACATGAGGATGATCTTCGTCTTGGGCGTGATGTTCTTCTCGAAGCTTGCGACGATCTTCGCGGGGTCGTCGCACGGGACCGGCACGGGAAACGTCTTCAGGACGATCCCTTCGCGGCGGGCGCGCTGCTTGAACGTCGTGATCATCCGCCCGTAGTCCTGGTCGGTGCAGAGGACCTCGTCGCCGGCCTTGAGGTCGAACCCGAACTGGCAGATCTGCAGGCCCTCCGACGCGTTGCGCGTGATCGCGATCTCCTCGGGATCGGCGCCGAAGAGGTTCGCGAGGCGCGCGCGGACCGTCTCGCGCTGGGGCTCGAGCACGCGCCACATGAAGTAGGACGGGCCGGCGTTGGAGAGGTCGAGGTGGCGCTTGAGCGCGTCGTGGACGACGGCGGGGGAGGGGCTGACGCCGCCGCTGTTGAGGTTGATGATGGAGCGGTCGACGGTGAACGCCCGCTGGACCTGGAACCAGAAGTGCTCGTTGTCCCGGGTTTCCTGCGGCGTCCCGCGGTGGGAGGCGATCGCGGCGAGGACGTCGGGGATCGCGCGGAGGCTGAGCGCCGCCCCGGCGGCGGCTCCAAGGAAGGCGCGGCGGTCGATCATCGGCGCCATCGTTCTATCCCTCGAAGGCGCTTCCCGCAAGAAACTCCGGTTCAGATTCGGCCTCCCGGAGACGACAATAGCTGTGATGCGCGGCTGGGACCTGACGATCATCGGCGGGCGGCTGGTGGACGAGCGCGGGGCGCCCGTACGGGAGGCGCTCGTCGGCGCGGTGGGTCCGCACGACCGCGCCGTCGCGCGGACGAACGCCCAGGGGAAGTTCGCGCTCGGGATCAACGCGGCGGAGCCGGTGCGCGTGGTGGCGCGGAAGTCGGGCCACGCGTTCGGGCTTCGGCGCGGGGTCGCGCCGGGGACGCTCGACCTCGAGCTCGTCCTTCCGCGCGCCGCCGGGTTGACGGGCCGCGTCGCGGCGCTTCCGATGCCCAAGCGATTCCGGGTGACGCTCTGGCGTTTCGAGGCGGGGGAGCGCGTCCGCGCGAAGGGGTGCTCGATCCTGCGCCTTCCCGGGGGGCTCTTCAGCGTCAGCCGGCTGACGCCCGGGGTCTACGAGGTGCGGGCGGAGGCGGAAGGGTGCGCATCGGCGGCGGTCTCGGTCGACGTGGAAGCGGGCGAGGTCGTCACGGGGGTCGAGCTGCGCCTGCGCGCCGGCGACGAAATTCAAGGCGACGTGTAACCCGCGGCGGTCCCGGCGCATTCATAAGATTGGGATGAGCGGGACATTAAGGCACGCGCCCCTGGGGATGGCTTTGACCCTGTCGGCCGGATTGTTATAATCCCGCCCCTCGCGCGCACTTCGATCCGACGGCCTCAAGATTCGCGCGCGCGACATCGCTTGCCCAAGTCGAGCCGGGATAGCTCAACGGTAGAGCACCGCTTTCGTAAAGCGGGGGTTGAGGGTTCAAATCCCTTTCCCGGCTTTTACAATCCTCCCACGTAAAAGCCGGTCCCGCCGTAGCTCCGACAGGAACTGATCGGCAGAGACAGAAACCAGTGCGGAGGGGGACCCTAGGCGAGATCCATCCACCGAGTATGGAGGAATTCTGTCGCTCTTCTTCTCCCCGAGGCCAATTCTACCGTGTACTCTAGGCCCCAGCATGACCGCGTACTTGACCGGCAATGTCAACTCGGGAGTTGGCGAGGCACTCGCGCAGCTTTGGGGCAAACTTCCGCCCTTCGAAGTCGCCATGATTCGATCATTGGATAGCCAGCGGAATGCGCTCGAGATCGCAAGCGTCCTCGGGCGATTCGGGATTCACGTCGTCACACCGGGGGTACCGCAGGTCGATCGGGAATCGCTCATGAAGGCGACGAATATCGAAGGCTTGTTCGTTCACTATGACGAGATCTGGCTCCTCTCCGAGGCGCAACCGAGGCTCGAATGGTCGAAGAACTGGATTCTCACGGGCGACGCGCTCCGGCTCGACAGTTCGACGCCTGCTTGGATTCCGGAGGCCATGAGTCGCACGGGGTGCACCCTGGCCTTGGGCGACGGAGACGGCCTCAATCATGTCACGTCGGACAGTGAATTCCACCGAGCCCTCATCGCGGCCTATGCGTGACCACAATGGTTGGTACACCGTAGGTGCGGCGCGAATCACCAAGTTGACATGTCTTTGGCTCCGACGGCCGTAATCCGGCCGCTATCATCCAAAGACGGTGCAACCGAATGTCCTGAAGAAGTACCCCGAAGCCTCCGCCCTCGCGATCGGCCTCGTCGCCTTCCCGCTGGCGAAGCTACTCTACATCCCCAACTACGTCTTCAATTTCCTCACGACGCTCGTCCACGAGTGCGGCCATTCCCTCTGCGCGTGGCTGATGGGGATGCCGTCGATCCCGACCGTGAGCGTCGCGGGGGGCGGAGTCACCGTCTGGGGGAGCCAGCACTGGATCCTCTGCGTGCTCGTCTTCGCCGGACTGGCCGCGGCGGCCTGGCGATTCCGCGAGAGCCCGGGCACCTGGATCCCCATCGCGGTCGCGGCGGCGATCTACCCCTTCTTGGCGTTCACGGGTGCGCGCGAGCTTGTCGCCATCGGGGGCGGCGTCCTGCTCGAGTGCATCGGCGCCGCGGCGTGCTTCTTCACCGTCCTCGCCGTCGACCTCGAGCGTCCGTTCGAGCGCCCGCTCTACGCGCTGTGGGGCTGGTGGATGATCCTCAACCGCGGGGGCGAGACGATCCTGATGATGCGAAGCCCCGCGTACCGGGAGTCTCAAGCGGTGATCGATTCCGGCCTCGCGGCGGGCCTCACGAGTGACCTGGAGATGCTGCGCCAAGGCATGCAGGTCTCGCCGAATTCGCTCCTCGCCATGGTCCTGATCCTCTGCATCGTCGCGCTGCCCGGTGCGTTCCTCGCGGCGTGGATTCGGCGGGTTTGGGTGTATCGCGGGATGGATCCCGCCTGATCAGAAGTCGAATACATGCTCGATTCGGATTTCCGGACTGTTGAGGCTCCTGAGAAGAGGTCCGAGTGAGCGGATCGGAACCACGAGGGCCACTCTCTCCCGAGTCGGCTCCGTCAGAATTTGCTGATGGAAGAGGGGGCGCCAGACTGGATCCATCCCCGGAGCCCAGGCCGTCGAGGACATCGGCAGAAGGATCGTCACGAGAATATCGCCCCGGTTTCCCGCGATCTCCTCGAAGTCGACGCCATTTCGCGCCGCCGCCAACGCGCACTTCGTGAACGCCTCGTACCGGGGCAGCGTGATCAGCGTCGACCCGTCCGGAAACTCCCTGAGAACTTTCAGGTCGGGAATCCGGCCCCGCGCCTCCAGGGACAACGAACGCACGACCGCCGCCGTTTCCGGCTTGGGAACTTCGAAGCTGGCGCGCGTCGCCTTCTTGATGATCCACCCGTAGAGCGCCTTGACCCCGTACTCCGTCGTCAGGAAGTACTTCCGCTCCCACTTGCGGATCATGTCGGATCCCCAGAATCCGGTCCCGCCCCAGAGCTCCTTCAGCTTTCCCATGAAGTCGTACTCGTACCAGGGCTGGACGCGCAGGAACTCGACGTAGTCCTGCGCCACGCGGGCCGCGAGCGCGTCCTCCGCGGTCAGGTTTTCCCCACGCGTCAGCTCCGACAGTCGGCCGATCAGCGTTTCGTAACCCGCCTTGAACGAGTACTCGGCCGTCGTGCTCGTCCCGATGACCATCACCATCATCTGGTACTCGGAATTGGGCGGGAAGGGCCGGATCGCCTCGCGAATCTTTCCGTAGCTCGTCCAAAACTGGTCGAGATGGCCGAAGTAGGGGAATTCGCTCGGCGGTCGATTCCGGATGAACGCCGCGTACTCCTCGGGACTGAAGACTAGGTACCACTCCGGGAACGTCAGGAAAGTCTGGTCCGGCCCGCGGCGGTACTCTTTCGGCGTGATCGGTTCCGGGGTCGGCTCTTGGAGAGCTCCCGCCCCGAGGGAGGCCAAGATCAGCGCGATCGTGACGCCCGTGAATCGAATGGTCCGCCTCCAGAAACCGGCGCGAGGAACCTCGGATTCCGAGCGGCCGCGAACCGGCGCGGGGCTGGCTTTCGCCTGTGGAACCGCGCCTTGACCAGACCCCGGTTCCTTTTGGAAGGCGAAGAGAGTGTTGTCCGTGGGGTCGTTCGCCTGGAGCAGTCGCCGGCCGGTGTCCACGAAGCCTCGCGCGGCCAGGAAGCGGCACCAGGCTTCGACCGAATCGAAGTGGCGGAGCTCCTTCCGGTTGGTCTCCCAATCGATCCCGAGCCCGGCGTTGAACACCGAGTGCGCGAGCGAGACGAACGCCTTCATCGGAGCCGACGTCGCGTCATGGTCGCGCACGATGAAAAGGCCGCCGGGCCGGAGGACGCGCCAGATCGAACGCACGAACGCATCCAGCCTCCCGGGCGGCGAGTGATGCAGTCCGATGTAGCAGGTGACCACGTCGATGGATCCGTCGGGGATCGCCGCCGCGCTGAGCGGCTCGTAGTCGTTCAGCGGGACGTACGTCCCTAGCTTTCCAAACCGTCCGCGCTCGAGAATATCCGTGGGCGAATTCGTCGGCGGGGCGTCGTTCACCACGATCAACGGACCCCGGAGCCCGATATGCTTCCTCAGCAGGCTGGCGTACCGCCCGGTCGAGCCGATCTCGACGTACCCGTCGATGGACGTTCTTCCCCCCAGCAGCTCGAGGGTCTGCCGGACCAACTCGCGCTTCTGCGCCTGGAGCGCCGGGATCGCGTAGTAGAGATCCCCCAGGAACGGCTTGATTTTCGGGACCTCCTTTCGGAGGTGCTCGTAGATCTCCTCGTCCCCGGAGAATTTCGCGCACGCCTCTTGGATGAGTCCGTGAAAGCGATCCTCCGGATAGAGGTGATAGATGTTCTGCAGGAAGAGGAAGAACCGGTCGCGGCTCGCGGCCTCGGAGTAGACCGCCTTGAATTCGGAGTCGGACGGCGCGCCCGCCGCCGGCACCCTGAGATCGTAGTACGCGTCCCAGATCGCGTTGCGAAATCGGAAGCGGGGGTCGAGCTTCCGCTTCAACTCGAAGAACTCGCGGGCGCGGGGATAGGCCCGGTGGAACTGGTCGGGCGTCGCGTGGACCTGGTAGGGCAGGTAGAAGGAACCGCCCGCGGCGATCGCGGCGTCGATCAGCTCCCGGGTCCAGATGCCCACCCGGGCGCGCTCGTCGGGGCTCAGCCCCTGCTTGTGATAGAGCACGAACGCGAACGTCTCGCCCTTGGCCCAGGCGAGGAGCGACCCCGCGTCGGCCGCGGCGTGTCGAACGGAAATATTGACCGCCTTCACGCGGTAGCGGCGAAGGATCTCCGCCATCTTCGGCACGAACTCCGGGAATCGCTCCACGGGCACGAAGTACTCCTGCAGGGCGTATGTCCTCCGCCGGGTCGTGACCGGCGCGACCTCCCCGACGTCGTACCCGGCCTCGTAATTCCGCCAGTGGACCGTCGATCGCAGGTAGAGGAGGGGCTCGATGAGAAACTCGCGCCTCCACTGCCCGGTGATGTGCTCCGACCACGCCCAGAGGAAATACTTGTGGAGCGGATAGGAGCGCCGGATCGGCATGAGGCGGTGGGGCTGGGTGACCGACTTGCGCGTCGCGACCCACGTCACGCATCGCATGCGGCGATAGTGGGGCGGATAAATGTCGGCGTTGTGGAAGATCGCGCCGCCCGTCTTCAGGATCTTCTCCCGGAAGTGGGTGAGGTAGTCGTCGACGGAGACCTTGGTGGCGACGCGCTCGACGCGCGCGTTCTCCTCGAGGTCGAGTTCCGCCTCCACGATGACGCCGAGTCCGCCGTACCCGCCGATCGCGCCGAAGAAGAGCTGCGGATTCTGCGTCGGGCTGGCCTCCATGAGGTCGCCGTTGGCCAGGGCCACTCGAATCGACCGCACGGAGAGGATGAGCGGTCCGAGGCCGACGTAGCGGCCGTGCGAGTTGACGCCCAGCGAGCCGCCGACGGTGAAGTTGGCGTAGCTCTGCATGATCTTCACGGAAAGGTTGTGGGGATCGACGGCGCGCTGGATGTCGCACCAGCGGATGCCCGCTTGAACGCGGATGGTGCGATGGAGCGGCGAGAACTGGATCACCTGGTTGAGCTTCCGCATGTCGAGGTGGAGGCTGCCGGGGCTCGCGACCTGCCCGCCCATGCTGAAACGGCCGCCGCCGACGGAGATGGGGCCGGCAGTCCGGCGTAGGGCGTCGACGACCTCCTGTACGGACGTGGGAGCCACGACTTCGGCCACGGCTACGGAGTTCAGTCCGGTGACGTCATCGACCGCCGGGCCCTTCGAATGCGGGGTCGGAACGGAGTAGTAGTCGACCGAGTCGCGCGGGTCCGGGCCGTATCGATTTTCCCCGCGTGTGCCCCGGCGGAAGAGAAGTTCGCACGCCACCCAGAGCGGCCCCAGGATCGGTACAAGAAGCAGCAGCAGCCAGGCGGCGCTTCCCCCCAGGTCGTGGTAGCGCTTCGACGCGAGGGCGTACGCGCTCCAGAAAAACGGGGGATAGAGGATCAGCGTGCTGCCGCGGCCGGCGACGTTTTCGAGGACGAGGTACAGCGCGAGGAATAGGGCGGCGACCGACGGGAATGACACCCAGAAAACCCATCGGCGAAGTCGTCCCCGGGCCGAGAGGATCAGGGGAAGAGGGATCTTGAACCCGGGGGCCATCCCGTAGAGATAACGTTCGCGGCCGGTCCGGGCAAGCACCGCCTTGGCGGGCGCAACCGGAGTCTCAAGCGCGCTCGATCAGCTCCCGTCGCCTGGCCCGGAGTTCGATTTCCTGTTGCCGGCAGCGGTCCAGATCGCTCTCGAGATGGCGCAGCAGGACGGAAACCTGGCGGCTCGCCCCTTCCGCCCGCGCCAGCGCCGTCGAGATCTTCGACTGGACCGACCAGTCGATGATGATGCCGTCGAAGAAGTAGTCGGCGAAGCGCGAGAACTCGCCGATCTCGATCGAAGTCACCAGGTCGCGGCCCACGTCGGCGAGCTCCCGCTTGAAGCGATGCAGGGCCGACTGCGCCGCGATCGCCGCTCCCTTGGCGTCGTCGAGGCGCGAGTGCTTCATGCCCGTGGCGATCCATCCGCCGCCCAGCAGGTCCCAGGTTCCCCAGTTCGAGGCCCGTTGCATGGAATCGACGACCTGCGCCAGGAACGTCTCCGCCGCGTTTCCCGCCTTGATCGCCTCCTGGATTTCGCGCGCGCGGTTCTGATGCTGCGCCTCGTCCTCCGCGAGCCCGGCCAGCAATCTCCCGGCCTCCCCGCTGTCGCGGAGAATGCGTTCCTTGGCGGCGAGCGCCGAATCGTATTCTTGCTGAGCACCCTCGAGCCCCTTGAGATCGTAGGCGAGCCCGTCGCACTCGGATTCGAGTTTCGCGTAGACCTCGCGTCCCGCTTCGAGCTTGAGCTGCGCGGCGGCCATCTCCTGCCGCTCCTTCTTGATCCTCTGCTCCTTCGTTCCCATGACGGAGGTGACCAGGGCGATGACGGACAATCCCTCGATCCGCTTCACGTCCGCGGATTCGCGCCTCCATTGTGCCTCCAAGGCCCGGACGCTCTCCTTCTGCGACCTCAGCGACTCTTCCGCCTCCGCGAGGCGTCTCTCCAATCCTCTCTTCTGGAGCAGTCGATCCCTGGCCTTGAGAAGCCCCTGGTGAACCGTCTTGCGAGTTTCAGAAATGTCCATGGTGTTTAGACTTCCGCGACGCCCCGGCGTAACCCCGGACCGGCGAGTGCGGCCCGTTTCTCCTTGAAATGGTATAGACTTCTGGAGATTCAGCGGAGGGTTCCATGGATATCGCACGCGCATTGGCGGTGATCCTGGCGGCCGCCGTCGCGGTCGGGCAGGAGGGCGCCCCGGCCGACAAGAACCCGTATACCGAGACGTTCCGGATCGAGGCGGGCGAGCTCGGGCCCACCGGCGTCAATCCCTACTTCAACCTCGAGCCCGGCTTCACCCTCGTCCTCGAAGGCAAGGACGAAGGCGAAGAGTCGAACCTGACCATCACCGTCCTCGAGGAAACGAAAAAGGTCGACGGCGTCGAGACGCGCGTCGTCGAGGAGCGCGAGACGGTCGGCGGCAACCTCAAGGAGATATCCCGCAACTACTTCGCGATTTCGAAGAAGACGAACAGCGTCTATTACTTCGGCGAGGACGTCGACATCTACAAGGACGGGAAAGTCGTCGACCACGGCGGCGCGTGGCTCTCCGGCGAGAAGGGCGCCCGCTTCGGCCTCATGATGCCGGGCACGCCGCTCCTCGGGTCGCGCTACTACCAGGAGGTCGCGCCCGGCGTCGCGATGGACCGGTGCGAAATCGTATCGCTCGACGAAGCCCTCGAAACCCCGGCGGGAAAACTGGAGAAGTGCCTCAAGACCCGGGAGACGACGCCCCTCGAGAAGGGGACGGAGCACAAGGTGTACGCCCCGGGCATCGGACTCGCCAAGGACGGGCCGCTCAAGCTCTCGAAGCACGGGAAGGCGAAGAAGTAGATCGCGCGAAGTTCTCTTTTTCGTGACCCTGCCGTTCCGCCGTCGATATCATTCGAGCTGTCATGGGGGGCAGGTCCTGGGTCGCGATCCTCGCGGCCGCGGGGATAATTTCGATCGCCGCGGTCCTCATCCTCCGGTCTAAGCCGACGCCACTCCCCGCGCCATCGCCCGTTGCGAAGAATCGAGCGGCCATCGATCCCGTCACCGATTACGACCAGGTCGAGGACGTCCAGTCGAAGGCCGGCGGGTTCCTCAAGAAGAACTTCTCCGCGCCGCTCCTGAAACGGGACGCCGGCGAGGTTATGGATTCCCTCACCCGCGACTTCCGGGGCAAGTTCCCCAGCCGCGTCTCGGGACGCAGGCTCGACGAGGAGGGACTCGTCATCACCGATTTCGCGGGTGACAACGCGGAGGAAATCGACCGCGGCGAATTTGTCCATCGCCTCGTGGACCTCACCAGTCGCTTCACCAAGATCACCCGCAGCCAGCTCCGCTGTCACACGTTCCTCCTCGACAAGCGCGGAGATCGCGCCCGCGGACTCTATCACTGGTGGCTTACCGGGGCCGGGGCGGCGGATTCCCGGCTCGAGGTGCAGGGCGACTTCGAGGTCGATTTCGAAGGGCACCCGGAGTCCTGGAAGATCAGCCGCATCGAGTTCCCCGCCGGGGCGGGCCAGCTCGTCGAATCGACCCGGTCCACCTTCGCCGACATCAGCGATCCGACGGGCTTCGAATTCGCCTACTCCGAGGAAGGGCGCCGCGCGCTGCAGGCCGCGATCGACAACCGCACGATGACCAACGTCGGGGCGCTCGCCGCGATCGACTGGAACCACGACGGCTTCCCGGACCTGATCGCGACGAACGAGTCGCGCCGATCCGTCGTCTTCGTGAACGACGGCAAGGGCGGATTCATCCCCGAGGCGCTCCCCGAGGAAGGCGCGCTCTTCTATCTCTACCTGGATCTCGACGGCGACGGCGTCGAGGAGCTCGTCAGCACGCGACCCGCGTGGTACCGCGGCGACAAGGCCTGCCTCGGTCTCTACACGCGCAAGGACGGGACGTGGGTCTTCAAGGAGTCGCTCGTCTTCGCGAATCCGTCCACCGCGCGGGAGCTCCTCTTCCACCACGTCACGGCGGCGGACGTCAACGGCGACGGGCGGCTCGACCTCTTCGTCTCGGCGTACTCCAATTCCGAGTCGGGAGGGCAGGCCTTCAACTTCATGAACGCGCAGACCGGACAGCGGAACCTGCTCTTCATGAACAAGGGGGGGCTGGAATTTTCGGAGGAGGCGGTGGCGCGCGGCATCAAGGACACGCGCTACCACTACGTGGCGGAATTCTTCGACCTCGACAACGACGGCGACCTCGACCTGCTCGTCATCAACGACTTCGGGCCCGACAACCTCTACTGGAACCAGGGGGACGGCCGCTTCATCGAGGATCCGCACCATCCCATCATCAGGGAGCCCGCGTTCGGCATGGGGCTCGCGATCGCCGATTTCGACAACGAGGGGAAGTACTCGATCTACGTCTCCAACATGTACTCGCACGCGGGCAACCGCATGCTCGCGGTGTCGCCGAAGCTCAACGCCGACGTGAAGCACGCGCTCCTCTTCAGCGTGCAGGGGAACGCGCTCTACGAGCCGCCCGACTGGAAGGAGACGGCCGCCGCCCGCGGGATCGCACGCGCCGACTGGTCGTGGGGGTGCGTCTTCTTCGACCTCGACAACGACGCCGACAAGGATCTCTTCGTCGCCAATGGGTTCACGACCCACAGCGATCCCACGGCGCCCGACTACTGACCCGTCTACTGGTCTCGGTCGGTGACCGACGCGTACGCGATCCAGGAGGGCCGGACGGACCGGACCGGCGCCTTCCAGGATCCGCGATTTCGTGGAAGCTGGAGCGGCCTCGAGCGCGACTGCCTCTTCGTCAACGCCCGCGGGCCGAAGTTCTACGATTCCGGCCACGCCTTCGCCCTCGATTTCGGCGACGACGGCCGCGCGGTCGCGCCGGTCGACATCGACGGGGACGGCGACCTCGACCTGGCGTTTCTCTCCCTGCAAGGTCTTCGACTGATGGAGAACCGTTCGGCGCCCCGGCGCTTCGCGCGCCTGCGGCTCGAAGCGGCGAAGGGCGACCGCCAGGCGCTCGGCGCCCGGGTCCACCTGGAAGCGGGCGGCGTGACCCAGCAGGACTACGTGAAGGCCACGACGGGATTCGCCACGCAGGTCCCGCTCGACCTCCACTTCGGCCTGGCCGAGGCGAAGAAGATCGACGCGATCACGATCCGCTGGCCCGACGGATCGTCGGAGAGCCACCGCGATCTGCCCGTCGACCGGCTCCTCGTGATCCGGCAGGGCTCCGCTCCGGTCGCCCAGGAATTGCCGCGCTGGGCCGCGTCGAGCCGTCCGCGCGTCGAAGGTCAGATCAAGATGAAAGCGATCGGAAGGGGCACGATTGTTTACCAGGTCGGCGGTCTCCGCCAGGGGCCCGGGTCGAGCAAGGCGCGGTTCCTCGAATTGTCGCCGGAGGACTCTCTCGCCAAGTCGCTCAAGGCCGACGCGCCCTCGACGTTCATCTTCGATTCCGAGGGCCGGCTGCGCCGCGCCTTCTACCGTCCGGTCGACGATCGGGAGATCGCCGCGGTGGTGGACCATCTCGGGCGCGGGAAATTCCACTCCGACCTCGTGGCCGTCGCGACCTATCACCTCAGCCGGCACGAGTACGAACCGGCCGACAAGGCCCTGACGCGGGCGCTCGAGATCGAGCCGAAGTTCGCGATCGGCTGGTACTACCTCGGCCACCTCCGCGGATTCCAGGACCGCCATGCCGACGCGGTGGAGGCGTTCCGCACGGCCGTCAATCTCGACCCTTACTACCGCGAAGCGCGCCACAACCTCGGCGTCGCCCTGTACAAGAGCCGGAAGCTCTCCGAGGCGGCCGAGGCCCTCCGCGAGGCGCTGAAGCTGAAGGACAGCGCCGAGACGCGCCACGTGCTGGGCCAGGTGCTCGCGGAGTCCGGGAAACTCGACGACGCCGTGACCGAAATCCGCCGCGCGCTGGAGCTCGATCCGAAACGGGCGCGGGCGCACGGCGACCTGGGAAAGATCCTCCTCGCGATGGGCCTCCGCGCGCAGGCCGAGGCGTCGCTCCGGAAGGCGCTCGAGATCGATCCCAATCTCGCGGAGGCGCGACTCCACCTCGAGCAGATGCAGGGCCGCTAGGGGATAACGCCCCTCACTTCTTCTCGATTTCCCCCAGCCGCTTCTCCGCCACGTAATTCTCCAGGTAGTTCTTCTGGCCCTGGTCGAGGCACCGGCGGTAGAAGTCTCTCGCGCCTTCGAGGTTGCCCAGGATCTGCCGCCGCTCCGCCGCGAAACAGTACGCCTCGCACCGGCGTCCCTTCGTCGTCTTCTCGTCGGAGGTCTCCGCGGCCTTGAGGAGCTCCTCCTCCGTGAAGCGGCCCGCGAGGAATCCCGCGACCTTCGCGTCCCAATCCTCCATCGGCAGCTTCTTCTCGTCGAGGATCGCGGCCAGTTCGGCGGTGGCGGCGTCCGCTTCCTTCATCCAGCCGCGCGTGAGCCACGCGTAGATCGGCCGCTGGCCCGCCCGGAGCGGATCGATGTCGAGCGCGCGCCGCCGGAACTCCAGCGACTTCGCCCACTTCTTCTCCACGTACAGGCGCTGCGCCTGCTGGTCGAACCAGTTCGCCGCGACCTGCTTGTTGATCTTGACCGCTCCCGCCAGCTCGACGTCGGCCGCCGCGACGTCGCCCGTTTCGCGGAGGAGCTGACTCAACTCGGTCTTGTCGTACACGCTCGCCGGATTGGTCTCCAGCACCTTCCGCTGGTCCGCGATGGCCTGGTCCAGCGCCTCCTTCGCCTCGACCGGCTTCCCCGCGTCGCGCAGCGCGCGCCACTTGCCCTGCCACGCCCGGACGCGCCATTCGAGTGCGTTCTGCCGGGCGTTCTTGTCGTCCCGGGCGAGCTCGATCGATTTTGTGAAGTCGGCGATCGCGCCCTCGAAGTCCTTCTTCTTCATCTTGTAATGGGCACGGTTGGTGTACCCCGAGGGCTTGTCGGGCTCGAGTTCAATGACCTTCTCGATGTCCGCGTATTGGCCCTCGAGATTGCCGAGAACGGCCCGGGCCATGGACCGCGAGTGGTAGCCGGCGACTTTTTTCGGCTCGAGTTCGATCGCGCGGGTCGCGTCCGCCTCGATCTCCTTGTAGCGGCCCGTTCTCCAGTTCGGATAGCAGCGCTCGAGGTAGTACTCGGGCTCCTTCGGATCGAGTTCGATCGCCTTGCTGTACGCGACGATCGCCCCTTCGTCGTCGTCGGCGCCGATGCGGATCTCCCCCAGCAGCCAGTACGAGCGCGCGTCCTGCGTCCGCTCCAGCGCCCGGTTGATCGCCGCGAGCGCCTCCTTGGGCCGGTTGACGTAGTACCAGGCGGTCGCCTCGAGCCGCATCGCCTGCGCGTCCCACGGCTCCTGCTTCGTGTACTGGGCGAGCAGTTCCGCGCCTTTCTCGAACTCGTACCGGGAGACCTCGAGCATGCCCTTCAACAGGGCGCTCTGGTGCTCCTTGCCCGCGTACCCCGCGAGAAGTTTCTCCGCCCGTTCACGCAGGTCCTTTTGATCCGCCGTCTCAGGCTTGCCATTTTTCTGGACGTCGACCTTGGTGCCGCCGCCGGGATCGTTGGCGCTGCGACCGACGTACGCCGCCGGCTTGCCGCGCGAGGTCTGGTACTTCAGGATCAGCGCCTTCGCCTCCTCGAATTTCGCATCCTCGAGGTCCTGCGCCTGGCGCCAGGAGGCCAGCGCCTCGTCGAGTTTTCCCTCGATCTGGAGGCACCGACCGCGCATGAGGTGGGCCTGCGCCCGGTCGCGCGCCGCGAGCGCCGCCTCGAAGTGGCCGCGGGCGTCCGCCGCCTTCTTCGCGGCGAGTTCCGGGGCGGACGCTCCCGACGTGTAGCGGACGACTTCCTCCCACGCCGACTGGCCCTTCGCCATCGCCTCGACGTAGGCCGCGTCCTTGCGCGACTCCCGGACGTACCCCGCGCCGAAGATCGCGACGATGACCAGGGCCGCCGCGATCGCGCCCACGGCGATGATCTGCCGGCCCGCGAATTTCCGCGCGCGGTACGCGACTCCGACGGAGTGCGCCGCGACGGGACGGCCCCCGAGCCAGTTGTCGAGATCGTCCGCGAGTTCGCGCGCCGTCGCGTAGCGGGCCTCCGGTTCGGACGCGAGGCACTTCATGACGATCGACGCCACTTCGGCCGGGACGGCGGGGGCGACTTCCGCGATCGGCCGGATCGCCGAGTCCTGCGCCTTCTTGAGAAGCTCGTGGATCGTGACGCCCTCGATGGGCGGCTTTCCCGCGAGAACTTCGTACAGCGTGGCGCCCAGCGAATAGACATCCGCCCGCGCGTCGATGACTTCTCCCCGGGCCTGCGCCGGGCTCATGTACACCGGCGTTCCGGCCGCCTCGCCCGGGAGCGAATAGGGGGAAGGGGAGTCGATCCGGCGCGCGAGGCCGAAATCCATCACGTACAGGTGGCCCGTGTCGGTGACCATCAGGTTCGCCGGCTTGATGTCGCGGTGGATGATCCCCTGATCGTGGGCGACGGCGACGGCGCGCGCGGCGTCGCGCAGGAGTTCCGCCGTCCGGCGCGGCTCGCCGCGGCCCATCTTCTCGAGCGTGCGCCCCTCGACGAACTGCATCGCGATGTAATGGCGACCCTGGTCCTCGCCGATGTCGTGGATCGCGGCGATGTGGGAGTGCGACAGCGTCGCCGCCACGTGCGCCTCCCGCTGGAACCACGCGAGCTCCCGGGGGTCGTTCATCTTGAGGAACTTGAGGGCGACCCAGCGGCCGAGCGCCGGGTCCCACGCCTTCCACACCTCGCCCATCCCGCCCGATCCGAGGAGCGAGACGCGGATGAACCGGCCGAACCGCGCGGTCGTCGGGGCGTCGCGCGCCTCCGGCGGCATCTCCGCGACCGGTTCATCGCACGGCAGCGGGCCCGAACGCGGCGAGAGCTCCTCGACGTCGGTGGGGCGCCGGCCTGATCCTTCCGGGAGCGAGAGCCCGGCCAGGCACCACGGGCAGGCGCCGGAGAATTCCTCCGTGAGGATGTCGGAGGTGACGACGTTGCCGCACGACCCGCACCGGACCATGTTGTCGTTCATGCCATCCATGATGTACGTCCGGCGAATGTTGTCGGACGAATTCGATCAGACGCTTCCAAAGAGTTCCCGGATCTCCTCGTCGACCTCGGCCTCCGACCCGACGGTGTCGCGCAGCACGGCGCGGATGGTTTCCTGGAGGCGCTGCCGGGCGTCGTAGATCATGCGGCGCACGTCGGCGGGGGTGACGCCGAGACGGGCCGCCAGCTCCTCGCCCGACGCCCGCGCGGCCCCTGCGGACAGACTCGCCGCGACGGCTTCGAATCGCCGGCCGCGGCCCAGCTCCCTGTATTCGCGCCTGAGGCGGGCCATTGACTCGCGCAGGATGGAGAGGGCCCACACGCGGCGGTACGCGGCGTCGGGGGGCTCGCCGGGGGCGGCGGCCTCGAGGGGCAGCTCGCGGTCGGCGCGCGCGAAATCGAGGGAGAGATGGGGGAGTCCCCCTCCGCGCTTGGCGGCCGAGGCGGTGCGGCGCTCGTTGGCGAGCCATCGCTCGAGGACGGCGAGCAGGTAGCGCCGGAACCGGCCGCGGGCGGGATCGACGTCGTCGAGGAGGCCCTTCTCGAGGAAGTAGGCGAAGAACCCCTGGACGGCGTCTTGGGCGTCCTCGCGCTTCAGGCCGCGGCGAAGCAGGTAGGCGTACAGGGGCGTCCAGTAGCGGGCGCAGAGGCGGTCGAGGGCGGCTTGTCGATTCGTGCCCTCGGAGTCGCGAGCTTGCAGGATGGTCGACCAGAGCGTGGTGTTGAAGGGGGCCGGGGGAGGCACGTTGGGTATGGTAGAGCTTCCAGCTCCCAGTTCCCAGATTCCAGCTCCAGAAGCTCCGAGCTTCGAGCTTCGAGCTGCGAGCCAGAACGGAAAGAGCGATTAGTCGCGGCCGACTTCCTTGAGCTTGTCGCTCAGCGTCTTGTGGGAATTCTCCGGGAAGGAATTGACGAGCTGCTGGTTGGCGCGGCCTCCGTAGACGCGGTAGGAGAAGGTCACATACGTCCGGTGCTTGCGGCGCGTGAGTTCGGCCCGCCCGTAGATCGTTCCGCCTTCCGACGTCGCCCACGCCCATTCCTTGGCCTTGTTCGAGCCCGTGATCCTCATCTTCAGGATCGGCGGGGCGATGATCTTCTGCGCCTCGTCGAACGCGACGTCCAGCCCCGCGTCGTAGTTCAAGGTCTTGCTTGAGACGAAGACCGGCTGGCCGGCGGGGACCGGAGGCGGGGTGGGCGGGCCCGCGGGATTGACCGCCGGCGCCGGGGCGGGAGGCGGAGTCGACGATCGTGGCGCGTACGAGTCGGGCGGCCGGTACGTGACGGCGCAGCCCGAAAGGCACAGCGCGAGAACTGAAAGGCGAATTGAGTTCACGTGTCCCTCCCGGCGCAATGTTCACAATCTGTACGACAATGAGAGTGGATGGCGCAAGGAATTAGACCGCTGGGGCGGAGGAGGTGTGGGTTAGTGCGGGGCCGCCGACCACGGCTCGACGAATTCAAGCCGGTCGAGGCCGTTCTGGCGGGAGACGTCGATGACGCGCACGACATCCCTCCAGGGGACGTCGGCCGTCGCGTCGATCTGGACGGGAGGATTGCCCGCTCTCGGATAGCCAAGGAGCAGGCCCGCCAGATCCGAGTCTGAGGAGGCTTCGCGGGGTCCCACGCGACGGATGGTGCGGGCGGCCTTAGGATTCCAGGTCAAGAAAACCCGGATCGGCTCCACCAGCTGGCGGGCGGCGGGTTCCGGCTGATTTCCGAGTTTCGGCAGCCACGTCTCGATTTTCCCTTCGAGAGCCTTGAAGTGGATCGAGCAGAGAAAGAACAGGCACAGGCAGAAGATCACGTCGACGATGGCCGTGGCGTTGATCGCGACCGGGTTTTCCGACGCCTCGCCGGGGTTTTGAGATCCCGCCATGTGTCCCCTCCAATTAGGGACTCGCAGGAGTCATGCCACGCCGATCCGCGCCGATTGACAGGTTTTCGTCGCCCGGAGTGGAGCGGAACGCGCCAGGCGGGAATATCTGCCCCGCCCCTCGGTTACAATAGGCGTATGCTACGCTTGATGGGCGCCGCCGTGGCCGTCGCGGCGTTGGCCTCGTGCAGCGGACGCCTGGAGGATCAACCCGTGACCCCGACCCGACTGATGACCGGCAACGCGCTTCCCTTGATCGATCGCGACCTTCCGGAGCGCCTCGAAACCGCCACGTTCGCCGTCGGCTGATTCTGGACCCCCGACGCCC
>Ga0075433_10000225_pt1 | contig 32311 bp, 28 predicted proteins | sample RhiMethybrSRZTD2_FD_75299 | JGI IMG/M metagenome (GOLD analysis project Ga0075433, IMG submission 75299) | Populus rhizosphere microbial communities from Tennessee, USA - Rhizosphere MetaG P. TD hybrid SRZTD2 | ecosystem: Host-associated > Plants > Roots > Rhizosphere > Soil | place: USA... | reverse complement strand
GGCGAGGACTGACGCCGCAAACTCGCCCGGGACCTCCTGCGGCAGATTGTGACCCGCCCCGGCGATGACTTTGCGGTCGTAGGGCCCGGTGAAGAACCGCCGATCCGCCTCCGAGCTCGCCAGCGGAATCACGCCGTTGTCGTGCCCATGCATCACGACCGTCGGAACCGGGATGGGCGGCCGCCCGGTCAGGCGAGCCTCCGTCTCCTCGACCTGCGGATCGCCGGGTACAAGCCGGAAGCGATGCCGGTACGAGTGGATGACCACCTGAACGAAGTCCGGATTTTCGAACGAGGCGGCGGTGCGGTCGTACGTCGCCGCGTCGAAGCTCCAGCTCGGCGACCAAAGGCGCCAGAGCAGCCGGCCAAGGTCGTAGCGATTCTTGTCGAGCCCGGCCCGTCCGCGCTCACCGTGGAAGTAATACTGGTACCAGAGCTGGTGCTCGCGCTCCGGCGCCTGTGGGTTGCCCGCGCTCGGCAAATGCTGGATGTTGTAGCCGCCGCCCGAGACCAGCCCGAGCACGCGCTCCGGCCACAGCGCCGCCACGATGCACGCCGCGCGACCGCCCCAATCGAAGCCCGCGAGCAGCGCCCGCTCGACCTCGAGCGCGTCCATCAGCGCGCGCAGATCGTGCGCCAGCACCGCCTGCTGTCCCGAGCGCGGCGTGCTCGCGGAGAGAAATCGCGTCGGACCGTAGCCGCGCAGATAAGGCACGATCGTGCGGCAACCGGCAGCGGTGAGAAGCGGCACGACCTCGTCGTAGGCGTGTACGTCGTACGGAAAGCCATGCAGCAGGAACACTGGCGTGCCGCGCGCAGGGCCGCTTTCTTCGTAAGCGACTTCCAGAACCCCTGCGGTGATGTGGCGTAGCATGTTCCGCGCCCCCGTCAAATTCTAGAGCGATGACGGGCCATCGTGAGCGAAATACAGGGGGTTGCCGTCATTTAGCGCGGAGACTATTCCCTGAGCTTCCTTGCCTGCCGGGCCGCGGGCCGCTCGACGCTTCCAAGAAGCCAAGCATTGAGTTTGGGGAATGCCGACAGATCATGCTTTCCGGCAAAAAAGGTGTAGAGCACGCTCGCGACCATGAAATCCGACATGTCCCAGCGCTCGCCGCCGAAATAGGCCGCCTGGCGGAGCTGGTCATCGAGCACCGCGAGCTTCGGCCGCAGCGCGCTTTCGGCCTCGGCTGCGAGCGTGGGATTGCGTTTCTCCGGCGGGTAGATGACGCGGTTGCGGTTCAGCGTATTCATGTGCGCCTCTATGTCGTTTGCGACATAGAACGCCCACTGCAGCATGCGCCCTTCGCCGCTCGGGGATGGCGGGTAGAGCGGGCTGCCGTATTTCTTCGCCAGGTAGATGTTGATCGCCCACGATTCCCACATCACGAAACCGTCGTCGTCGATCGTCGGAACCCGGCCATTCGGGTTCAGCGCCAGATACCATGGCTCCTTGCATTGCGCATCGTCGGATTTGATGCTGACCGGGATATGCTCATAAGGAATCGACGATTCCTCGCACAGCCAGAGTACGCGGAACGTGCGCGATCTCGCCTGTCCGAAGATCTTCAGCATGGTTGTGCCGTCCTCAGATGGGGTAGTGGCAGCCCGCGCCGATATCGCGCGTCTCCATGCGGAATTCGCGCGACTTGAGGCGCACCTCGCCATTGCGCACGGCTATGCGGTCAAAGTAACGGCCGACGCAAAAGACCTTCGAGACGCCATCCAGGTTGGTGTGGGTCACCGAAACGTAGCTCATCGCGTCGTACGAGGCCTCGCGCTGCTCCAGCGAGTAAAGCGAGACCTGCCGGAACAACGACCCGGACAGCCGGATGTGGTTATGTATGTTCCCGACGAGATCGGCAAGCTCCTCCTTGTTGACCTTTAAATGAATCATGTCCTTGCGCAGGTCGGGGCTGTAGCAGGTGATGCTGTACTGGTAGTCGTCGTCGAGCAGCCCGAGATAGTCGGGATACGCTTCGCGGTCGAGATAAACGCACGACTTGGCAACCAAGTCCCAGGCCTGCATCCACGGCAAAGTCGTCGACATCAGGCGGCTCCCTCGGCTTTGGGGTTTTGCGCCGGCCGGCCCATGAGGCGCGACCATTCCTGGTAGTACGTGCGGAGGAGGACGTCGTCCTGGGTCTTCTGCCCTTCGTGACGCGCCAGGATGGAGTAGCTTCCGCCCCCGCCGATATTCACCTCCGACACGCATTCCGCCGCATGCGCGTCCTCGTAGAGATTTCGGCCGAACGGACCCCAAAACTGGTTGTGGTGCTTGACGCGCATCGCGCGGTCCTCGGCGCTCTCGCCCTTGATCCCGAGGCCGCGCAGCTCGACGAGGGTTTCGCCCGGGCTGATGGGAGTCGACGTGTCGATACGCATAACGGTCGACCGGGCGATGATGTTGGTGTCGGGAAAGATCTTCACGGTTCGGAACTCGTCGGCCATGATTCCGGGCATGGGCTTGTTGTCGCGCGGCCGCCAGCCCTTGATGTGCTCGTATTTCTGCCGCATTGGGCTCAGGGTCGCGTGTCCGCCGGGATAGATCTTCCAGCTGCGCTCGTGATAGCCGTCGCCGCGCATCGCCACCCGGCGGTTGATGTAGTGAAGGAACTCGTGGTAGGGGTCCATGTTGGTCTCGTGCCAGTTCTTCCAGTTCGTAGGCACGACCGTCTTGTGGTAGCTGAACACCTCGAGCGGTTGCTCCGGATCTCCCATCACGGGCACCAGGTTCTCGAGCGCGCCGTTGAGGTACTCGTCGAGGCCCGGGGCGCGATCGTTGAGGTTGACGAAGACCAGGCCAAGGCGCGTCTCGCAGCGCACCTCGCGCAGCCCTAGCGACTCCTTGCCCAAGCCGACCGGCTTGTACGCCTCCTCGCGCGGAATGCCGATGCAGTCGCCACGCGTGTTGTAGGTCCAGTGGTGGAACAGGCAAGTGAACTGCCGGCCATTGCCGCTCGGCTCGCGAACCACCAGGGCGGCGCGATGCGAGCAGGCATTGATGAAGCATCGGATGGCGCCATCATCGCCGCGTACGACCACCAGAGGCATGCCGGCATGGTTGACCCGCCTGAAGTCGAACGGCTCCGGTACCTCGCTTTCGTGGCAGGCAAACTTCCAGGTGGCCTTCTTCACGCGCTCCATCTCGAGGGCAAAAATCTCCGGATCGGCATAGACCAGGTTGCTGATGAAGTCCTCTTTGGGGAGCTTCGGCGGCGTCTGCCATGCTGTTTCGCTTCGTCCCATGGGCGATCTCCTTAGGGGTTACAGGCTGATGTTGGCCTTCTTGGCGAGCTCGGCCCAGCGGCGGATCTCGTCCTGGATGAATGTGCGGTACTGCGCCGCGTCCATGAAGTCGATGTCGGCACCGACCGCCGCGAGCTTTCCGGTCATTTCCTTGTCGGTGCTGAAATCGCGCATCGCGGCCTCAAGCGCGGAGATGATGGACCTGGGCGTTCCGGCAGGCGCCAGCAAGCCGGTCGAGCTCGCAATGACGAAGCCGGGGACGCCCTGCTCGGCTGTCGTCGGCAGGTCGCGTGCCTCCGGGCTACGCGAGTTGCTGAGCACTGCGACCGCGCGGAGCCTGCCCGCGCGGACGTGCGCAACGGACGCCGGTAGATTGTCGAACATGACGTCGATCTGCCCGCCCACGAGATCGGCGGTGGCTGGAGCGCTGCCCTTGTAGGGCACATGGCGCATCTGAATGCCTGCAAGGGCGCCGAGCAGCTCGCCTGCCAGATGCCCGCTCGAGCCTATTCCGGCAGATCCATAGGTGAATTTGCCCGGATGCGCGCGCGCCGCCTGGATGAGGTCGGTCAGCGTGCCGAACGCAGACTTCGCATTGACGATCATGATGTTCGGCACGGTCACGAGGTTGGCGATCGTGTCGAAATCAGCAACAACGTCGTAAGGCAGCTTTCTCGAGAGTCCCGGAAGAAACATCACAGGTCCGGAGCCAGCGACGGACAAGGTCAGGCCGTCGGGCGCTGCCTTCGCCACTACGTCCGTTCCTATTTGACCTGCCGCGCCCGGGCGATTGTCCACGACGAACGATTGCTTGAACCGGGCGGTCAAGGCCTCCGCAAGGATGCGACCGATGATGTCGGTGGTGCCGCCTGGAGGATAGGGGACGACCAGCCTTACGGGTCGGGACGGATAAGGCGCCGAGGGGGACTGCGCCTCGACGTGAAACACAAGCAGCGAACAGACGAATGCGAGTATCAGGCGTAATCGCATGCGAATCCTCCTAGGGGATGTCCCGCGTGAGGTTGAGACCGGCGTCTTCGCCGGCCCAGAACATGTCCTCGTATTGAAGGCCGTAACGATCCCAGGCCCATGGCAGCTCGATCGACCCGGTCATCCCGACCTCCAGGCGTTCCGTCGATGTCGACGTGAAATGCACGCTTACATGCCGCTGCTTGTCCATCGTATGGCCGACGTAGCGCGCGTACGCCTCCTGAAAGCGGCCGACGCGTGGCCCAAGCCCCGTACGATCGATCGCTTCGCGCTGAGCGTCCAGCCCTCCTGTCGCGGCGAGAAAGACATCGCGGCCACTCGCGCCGGCGCGTGCGGCCGGCACTGCATGATCGGCGACCGCTCTGCGAAGAACGTCGTACATCTCTGAGGCTGCGCCGCCCTGAACGAGCGTGCGGCCCATGTCGGTCGCCGCACGAACCAGCCCGTCGGGCTCCATGAGGAACACGCCCGAATCGATCTTCAGCGACGTCTCCGCCGATCCCATCCTGTAATCGGTGGGCAGCGACGGGCGCGTCGTCCGCGAACCCGCGTGCACATTCATGTGGGCGTTGCGAACTCGAAACGAGCCCGCGTTATCGAAGCGACCCAGCGCTCGCCTGTACTCACCCCCGAGCACACGTTCAACGTCCACTTCGCTCATGCCGGCCGCTCCGAGGCGGCCGCGCAACGTCTCGAGCGTGGCTGCGATCGCGGCGGTCGTCACCTTGGCCGCCAGGACGAAGTACGGAGTGTCGAATGCGCTCGCGCGCTCCCGCCACGCGCGCACGGCGTCCGAGACGGCGGCACCTTCGTCTATGGCCAAGCCGCAGGCGAGCGCTTGCCCGACGGTGAGGTACTGCTCGTCGATGCCGAATCGACGACCGCGCAGCCGCGTTGCCACCTCGGCGAGCGATATCGTCGCAGCTTCGCCGGCGCACGGCTCGAGCATCTCGACATAATCCGCGCCCCGTTCATATAGCGCGATCGCCGGCCACAGTAAGTCCGAGACGGTGATTCCCGTGACGTCCTGCACATTGAGCGGTGCGCTCAGCACGACGACATCCAGCCCGACCTCGCCGAGGAGCGCATCGAGCGAAGCAAACCGTCCCCCGGACCGGGCGCCCTCCACCGCGTTGCGCAGGCGTCGTTCGTCGCGGTCTCCCTTTAGCGAAAGAAGCGCGGCTTCGGTTGCCGCGGAACGCGTCCGCCGGAAGCGCGCCTCTACGTCGTGCGTGCGGATGCGACGGCGCCGCCAGGTCCGGTTGCGCCACGGGGCGGCGAGCTCGGCCGGGACAGAGGCGCGGATCGCCCGCACGAGAAAAATCGATGCGAAGGCGTCCACTGCCACTTCGACGTCGCCCGCCACCTGGCGCAACGCATCGCAGACGGTGTGCGGGATTTGCGAGCGCTCGGCCGGGTCCCAGCGAAAGTAGGGGGCGTAGTAGGACGGCGTGACCCCTGGCGGAAGCGCGGCAGCCGGAACGCTGCCGCGCTCGATCTCCTCGAGCAGCATGAATCCGCGGTCCCCGTCGATGAGCAGTGGCGGATAAATGACGTGCCGCGCGTCCAGCGCGGTGTTCGGCATGAGAAAACGCTCGCGAGGCGCAAAGCCGAGAAAGCGCTCGACGGCACCGGGCTCGGCGATCAGCCTCAAGGTCGAGCTTCCATGAATGCCTTGCTGCCGACGTGCATGACTGCCGCCGCATCGATGATCAGCATGTCGATACCGCGCGCGATGAGCTGGCGTGCCGCTTGCGGGCTCGGCGCGGCGACCCCGGCCGGCTTGCCGGCGGCGTGTGCCGCGGCGATGATGCGGTCCATGGCCGCCTGCACCTTCGCATCGCCCGTGTTGCCCGCGCAGCCCAAGGCGACCGAGAGATCGAGGAGACCGATGTCCACTGCGTCGACCTGGTCGACGGCCGCGACGGCTTCGATCTCGTCGAGCGCCTCCTTCGTCTCGACGATGACATGCACCATCGTCTCGTCGTTGATGCGCGGCATGAGAGCGGTCCAACCCTCCCTCAGGCCGTATGCGGTCGCCCGGCTGTGCCCCAGGCCTCGCGTGCCCTCGGGCGGATACTTCGCCGCCGCGGCCAGGCGGCGCACCTCGTCGACCGCACGCAGGGACGGCAGCAGAACGCCTTGCGCACCCATTGCGAGGACGCTCTGGATCCGCCAAGGCGTCGCTTCGGCAAGCCGCACCAGCGTGCTGAGTCCGTATCGCTCGCCGGCCATGATCATGCCCCGCATCGCTTCCGCGTCCGCGATGATCTGTTCTTCGTCCAGAATGACCAGATCGAAGCCCAGAAGCCCGGCCACCTCGACCGTGATGTGGTGGGGAATCGTCACGAACAGGCAGTGCGCCGGCTGGCGGCGTTCATAGCGCGAGCGCAGCTCGGCGCGCTTCATTGATCTTCGCGCGCCTTACCCGGGATGACGGCGATCGCGGACATTTCGATGTCGATGTCCGGACGCACCAGGCCCGCAACGAAGGTCATCCGCGGCGGATACGGCGGCTCGAAGAATGTCCTGTAGATCTCGTTGAACTCGCCGAAGTCCTCCGCGCGGCGAAGAATCACCTCCACCTTGACGCAGTTCTCGAGCGAGGTGCCCGCGTCCTTCAGCACCGCCTGGATGTTATGCATGGTGCGTCTCACCTGATCCGCGAAGCTCGCCTGCTCGGACCTGGAGCCTCCCGGAGTCAGGGGTCCATGACCGGAGGTAAAGACGAGGCTGCCCACGACGGCGCCCTGGGACGTAGGGAAGGCGGAACGGCCCGCTGCGGCTGTGCTGAGAATTCGGAAGTCCTTGGTCACGTCTTCTCCTTTTTAGAAGGAATGAATCTCGGGCACGGGCGGGGTTGCGCGGTTCCCGGAGCTGCGCTCGGGCGGGAGCCCTCATCCGAGGACGGCCGCTCCCGCTCTCGCGATCTGCTCGCATTGAGGCGAGGTGACCCCAGATACGCCGATTCCGCCGACGCATTGGCCCTGATGGAGGAGCGGAATCCCGCCCTGAAGCGGAATGAAGCCGGACAGGGCTAGGAATCCTTTGCGCTCCTCGACGCGCTGTTCCCAGTATTGCGTCGATTGACGGCTGACCGCCGCCGTCCTCGCCTTGAGCGTGGCGATCCCGGGGCTCTCGAGATGCGCGCCATCCGCGCGCTCGAGCTGCAGCAGATAGCCGCCGTCGTCCACGATGGCGATGGAAACGATGAAGTCGTGCTTCGCGGCTTCCGCTTTGCACGCGGCCATCATTTTTTGCGCATCGCTCGAGGTCAAGGTCGGTCTGTTGCGCATGGCTTCCCTTCCGTAGCAGTGGGCGTTGACGAGGTACGAAATGGCCCTTCTCGAAGGCAGCAAGGTAAATGCAGCGCCTGTCGAGTGCATAGGGCTCGCGGCGCATGTGCCCTATGCAGGACATGCATGATCAGGAAGGGAAAGTCCGACTCTATACTCTCGCCGCAGGAGGAGTGCTATGCCCGTACGAGTCGGGGTGCTGCCGCTCGCCGCCTTTATCGCCCTCGGTGGCGCGGGCTTCTGCGCGAATGCGACCGGCGATTTTCCGGATTCGGCTCGGACCGTAGAGCTTGCCGTGCCCTACGCGCCCGGCGGTCCGGTCGATGTCGCCACGCGTGTTATTCAGGCGCCCTTGTCGAAGGAGCTCGGCATTCCGGTCGTCGTAGTCAATCGCGCCGGTGCTGGCGGCGTGGTAGGCATGGAATCTGTGCTGAGAGCCAAGGCGGACGGCTACACTCTTGCCGCCACGGCGAACGCGACGCTGGTCACGGTGCCGGCCGTCAATCCCAACGTGTCCTACGGCCTAGGCGATTTTGCGGCCGTAGGAAGCTATGCGGTCGACTACCAGGCAATCATCAGTCGGCCCGATTCTCGATGGAAAACCATCGAGGACTTCGTCGCGTATGCCAGGCAAAACCCCGGCAAGCTCTCGTACGGCTCTTCGGGAACCGGGGGCGTGAGCTATTTCAATATGGAAATACTGAAGATGACCGAGGATCTTCAGATCACCCATGTGCCCTACCAGGGCACCGGGCCGGTCAAGACGGCGATCCTTGGCGGGCACGTCGATGTAGCGACCAGCGCGATGGGGGCCTTTACGCCGCTGGTGCAGGCGAACAAGCTTGTCTTCCTCATCGTCACGTCGCCGAAACGATTGGCAAATCTGCCAAACGTGCCGACCATGCAGGAAAAGGGCATCAAGAGCGCCGCGCTGAACACCGTGATGATGGTTCTCGTACCGGCGCAGGTTCCACCGCAGGCGCTGGCCCGCCTGAGAGCGGCCCTCGCTTCCGTAATGAGGCAGCGCACCGTGAGGGAGCAATTGGAGACAGCCGCGCTCATTCCGGACTACCAGGGGCCCGAGGCAACCCTCGCGGCCCTGCAGGAGGAAATCAACAGCGTCAAATCGGTGATGAAGAAGCTGAAGCCGAACTAGTCTGCCCGCCCGTCGACGGCGTCGGCTCGTTTGGTTTCGCCCTCACTCCTTTAGCGCGTTTGCCACGAACTGCCGGAACCAGCGATTGGCCGGGTCACGGTGAAACCGTTCGTGCCAGAAGACGTTGATGTCGTAGCTGGGTATTTTCATCGGCAACGGCATGATCTTGATCGGCACCATCGTCGCGAACATTTCCGCGACCCGGCCCGCCGTGATCGCGAGCAAATCGCTGCGGGCGACGATGAGGGGCAGAACCAGGTAATGCGGGACGTTGATCTTCACGCACCGTTGTATTTTCTGCCGCGCCAGCCAGCGGTCGAGCGCCTCGTGCACATAGCCGGCGCCCTCCGCCACTGCGTGCGGCACGCTGCGGAACGCCTCGAGGGTCATCCCGCTGACGAAGCTGGGATGGTCTTTTCGAACGACGCAGACGTACCGGCCTTGATAGAGCCGCCGCTGCATGCAGCCGGTGATCAAGCCGGTGAACGTCCCCACCGCGATATCGATCTCGCCCGATTCGAGCATCAGGTGCGGCGCTTTCGCCGGTAGCGGTCGCACGCGCAGGCCGATGCCCGGGGCGCTGACGGCAAGTGCCTCCAGCAGCTTCGGCAGAAAGAGCCATTGGCCTACATCGCTCAGGAAGACGTTGAAAATCCGCGTCGAGCGCCCGGGGTCGAAGTCCGGCGAGCGATCGAGCCCGTACTCGAGCAGCTTGGTCGCGTCGCGAACTGCCGCCGCCAGGCGCGCGCCGTAGGGAGTCGGTTTCATTCCCTCCGACGTGCGAATGAAGATGGGGTCGCGCATGGAGCGCCGCAGCCGGGCAAGCGCGTGGCTTGCGGCGGGTTGCGTAATGCCGATGTGCTTGGCGGCGTCGGTGATGTTGCCGGTGCGTGCCAGTGCTTCGATCAGCTGCAGCTGGTTGAATCGCAGGCCGCCAATATGCATGCCGCTCATGATACCCAATGCACGGCCGGCCAGCGGGTTCGGCGCGGCGGCTGACTAAAGGTCGAGAACAAGCTCCTTTGACTTGCACCCCGAGCAGCAGATCATCATGGTGTGGCCGGAGCGCCTCTCGCTCTCGGTGAGGATGACGTCGCGGTGGTCCGGAACACCGCTGAGCACGGCCGTTTCACAACTGCCGCATACGCCTTCCGCGCAAGAGAAGGGAACGTCGATACCCTGCTCGAGCAGAGCGTCGAGTATCGTCATGCCTTCCTTTACGAAGATACTCACCTGCGAACGCGCCAGGACGACGGTGTACCCGCCGGCAGTGGCGGCCGGAGTGGACGCCGAGAAGTACTCCAGGTGGATTTGTTCCTGCGGCCACGCCGTAGTTGCTTCCTGAAAAGCGGCCAACATGGCATTGGGCCCGCAACAATAGACGTGAGCGTTTCTCGGGACATCGCGCATCACTGCACGAAGGTCAAGGATCCGGCCGCCCGGTTCGTGGTCGAAGTTCAAGACAAGATTCGCACCTGCCCGCGCACTCAGGCTTGCGATCTCGTCGAGGAAGGCCGCGTGATCTCGCGTGCGGGCGCAGTAATAGAGCTGCCATGACATTCCAAGCTGCGCCAGACGCTGCATCATGCACCACAACGGCGTTACGCCGATTCCGCCCGCGATGAACACCGAAAGGGGAGCGTCCTCTGCCAACGGGAAGTTATTGCGAGGCGAACCGATCGTGATGCAATCGCCGACCCGGACCGCTTCGTGCAAATAGCGCGACCCGCCTCGCGTTGCCGCATCCTTGTTCACGGCGATCACATATCGATGCGCCTCTCCCTGGGGATTGACGAGCGAATAGCTGCGCACCATGCCGCCGGACAGGTGCAGATCGATGTGAGCTCCAGCCGTAAAGCCAGGGAGGGGACCATGGCCGGCGAGCGGCCGCAGCTCGAAGAGCAAAATATCCTTCGCCGCCCAGGTAATCGAATGGACGCGCGTGACGCCCGTTTCCGGATGGTTCATCCAAGGGCCAAACTAGGCGAACTGAACTTGCCCTGTATAGAGGTCTCCGTACATAGGGCGTATGTCGCTTTTGCATACAACGGCCCACGGCCTGCTTTTATACTTTTGCGCGATCCGGGTCCATTCGAATACCGACGGAGTAAACCATGGCAGAAAAGGCGCGACCAATCAAAGCGGACCGGTTGTTGAACCGTTATAGCGGTTATCGACACAATCGGACGGTGACAGAGGATCCCGAACTGACACACGTCGGGCCCGGTACGCCGTGCGGCGAGTACCTGCGTCGTTTCTGGCAACCGATCGAGTTCTCGGCCGAGGTCAATGATCTTCCCAAGCGGATAAAAATTCTGGACGAAGAGCTGGTCCTTTTTCGCGACCGCAGCGGCCACGTCGGGTTGCTCGACTGGCGTTGCAGCCATCGCGGCACCTCGCTCGAATTCGGGCTCGTGTCGGAGCACGGCATCCGCTGCTGCTATCACGGGTGGCTGTTCGACGTGGACGGGACCATCCTCGAGATACCGAGCGAACCTCCGACCAGCACGCTGAAGGAGCGCCTCTGTCACCCCGCGTATCCCACAATGGAGTTCAACGGCGTCGTGTTCGCATACTTCGGGCCGCCCGAGCTGCGGCCCGAATTCCCGTTGTACGACCTGTTTCAGGTACCGGGCTATCGCTTCGTTCCGGGGGGCAAGCGTGCCATCCCTTGTAACTGGCTGCAGGTGAAGGAGAACTCAATGGACCCGGTGCACACGGCGTTTCTCCACACGCGCGTGACCGGGACCCAGTTCACCGACGAGTTCGGGGTGATTCCGGAAACCCAATATTTCGAGACCCCGATCGGCATGCATTACGTCGCCAGCCGCCGCGTCAACGATTTGGTCTGGGTTCGGGTCTCCGATTTCATCCTGCCAAACCTGCATCTCGTGCCGCCGATCTGGGAAAAGGCGACCAAGGAAAAGATTTTCAACCGGCCCATGCTCACCAACTGGGCGGTGCCTATCGACGATACGAATACGCTCCGCTTGGGCTTCTTTCACATCAAGGAAAACGACGATGTGAATTGGGACGAAATCATGGTGAAGATCATGTTCGGCCAAACGGCCGATCGGCCTTATGAAGAACGGCAGCGAATCCCGGGCGATTACGACGCGCAGGTCGGCCAGGGGCCGATTGCCGTCCACGGCTACGAGCATCTCGTCTCTTCTGATCGTGGGGTTTCGATGTGCCGCAGGCTGATCCGCCAAGGAATACAGGATGTGAAAAGCGGAAAGGACCCCATGGGTATAGTCCGCAAGCCGGGGCAAATCGTTACCACCTATGCCCAGGACACGGTCATTCGCATTCCGAAGGCGCAATCGCAAGAGGCCGACCGGAAAGTCCTGCTCGAGACCGGGCAGAAGGTCGTCTCCGGCGACTACCAGGCCGCTTAGACCGCATGGTCACGGCACGTCAGACGGCGCTCGTCGAGGACTTTCTGAAGTCGCTTCGACCGGAGTTATTGCAGGAGGACGTGTTTCTGCAGGGATTGTCACGCACTGTTGGCCGCGATGGCGTGATTCGTCAACTGAACGAGAGCGTCTACCGCAACATCACCTGGGGCCCCGCAGAAGCAGGTGAGCAACACATCAAGGTGATAGGCAAGTCGCCGCCCGGTTCCCCAACGGCCGGTTTCGTTCTGCTTTTCGAGGTCGCAGACGGCCAGATCGCCGCCATCCGCCAGCAGCCGCTATTTGGCGGTGCTCCGATAGCGGCAGCGCCGGTCAGGCTCACCGATGAAATCAAGGCCCTCGTCGACAATGCGCTCGCCGCCAGGCATCCCATCGTGGTGGCCTACGTCGACGAAATCGGGCAACCGGTCCTTTCGTTTCGCGGTTCGACGCAGGCATTCAGCGACGATCAGCTCGCGATATGGGTGCGAAACTCCGACGGCTACCTTTTGCGATCGATTGAAAAGAACCCGAAGATCGCCCTCATGTACCGGGACGAGGATACGAAGGCCACTTACCAGTTTCAGGGCCGAGCCCGGGTATCCGACGATGAAGCCGACCGGCGAAGAATTTACGACAAGATGGCGCCGGCTGAACGCAATCATGACCCGGCCAAGCTCGGTATTGCGCTCATCGTCGATCTGGACCGTGTGGAAGGCTGGGCTGGAATGGCGGCCAATGGCCAGGTCGGTCGGGTGAGGATGATCCGCAACTAGAGGAGAAAGCTTTGGCGATTGCAGGACTGGATCACTATGCGCTTTTGAGCTCGGATGCCGAGCGAACGACCCGTTTCTACGAGGAGATCGTGGGCTTGAAGGTCGGATTCCGGCCTGAGCTCAGCTTTCCCGGCGTATGGCTATACGCCGGCGACGATCCGGTCGTTCACGTAATCTTCGGAAAGCCGATCCCAACGCGGGAGACGGGCGCAGTGGACCATCTCGCATTCAAAGCGAGCGGCGATATCAAGAATTCCCTTGCAAAGCTGGATTCGCGGGGCATCGAGTACTCGATGCGCAAGCTGCAGCGTACCGGGGTGGTACAGGTGTTCTTTCGTGACCCCGATGGAGTGGGCGTTGAGCTTAACTTCCAGCCGGATGTGAGCTACTAAATACGCTGATCCTAGGTCTCACCCGAGGCCAAAGACCTTCACGCTCACACTTCGACACCTGCGAGGCCCGGCCGTTTAGAAGAGGCGGCGAGCAGTTAAGGCCTGACCTCGACTTTCGCCTCGAGCAGCGCCGACAACGCCGCACGCTCGACCGGCTTCGCGAGGTGCGCGTCGAACCCCGCGTCGCGCGACCTGCGCTGATCGTCTTCCTGCGCCCAGCCGGTGAGCGCCGCGATGACGATGCGATCGCCGCCGGGCCGCGCGCGCATCGCACGGCAGGCGTCGTAGCCGTCCATGCCCGGCAGGCCGATGTCCAGCAGGACGACCTCAGGCCGGAACGTCTCGGCCGCCTCCAGCGCGCGCGCGCCGTCCTGCGCCACCTCGACGTGGTGGCCTTCGGCGCGCAGCAGCATGGCGAGCGACTCGGCGCCGTCCTCGTTGTCGTCGACCACGAGCACGCGCCGCACCGGCGAGGCGTGAGGAGCAACGTCCTTGGTCAGCGGCGGTGCCTCGTCGCTGGCCGGTAGCCGCACCACGAACTCGCTCCCCATGCCCTCGCCGTCGCTCTGCGCCTCGATCGTGCCGCCGTGCATCCGCGCAAACGCCAGCGCGAGCGCGAGGCCGATGCCGAGGCCGCTCTGCGCGCCGCCGACCCCGGGCCCGACCTGAGAGAACATTTCGAACACCTGCGCGAGGTGCTGATCGGAGATGCCGATGCCGCTGTCGCGCACCCTCACCACCGCCTGATCGCCTTCGCGGCCCGCCGCCAGGCGGATCCGCCCGCCGGGCGGCGTGAACTTGCACGCGTTGTTGAGCAGATTCGAGACCACCTGCGCGAGGCGCACCGGGTCGGCGTCGAGCCACACCGGCTGCGGCGGCAGCGACAGCGTGAACTCGTAGCCGCGCAGGTGCGGCCGCGAGGTCTCGAGCGCCTGCTCGATCACCGCGTCGAGCGCCACGCGCTCGCGGCGCAGCGCGAGCTTGCCGCTCGTGATCCGGCCCACGTCGAGCAGATCGTCGACCAGACGCACCATCTGCCTGAGCTGCCGCGCGATGATGTTGTGCGCGGCTTCCACCAGGGGCTCGCGCTCCGTGTCGCGCGCGAGCACCTCCAGCGCGTTGGAGATCGGCGCGAGCGGATTTCTCAGCTCGTGCGCGAGCGTGGCGAGGAACTCGTCCTTGAGCCGCGCACCTTCGCGCAGCTCCGTGTTCGCCCGCTGCAGCGCCTCCTCGGCGCGCTTGACCCGCTCGAGGTTCGGGCTGATGGTGGCCCAGGCGACGGTGTTGCCGGCCTCGTCGCGGATGACGAACGCGTTCCACATGGTGTGGATCGGCGCGCCGGTGCGGAAGTGGCGGAAGCGCACCTCCCCCGCCCAGCGCCCGTCGTGCAGCAGTACCGGCACCGCCTCCTTCTCGATGCGCGGCCGGTCCTCGGGCCAGAAATAATCCATCACGTGCGTCTTCGACACGTCGGCGCCCTCGAGCCCCACCATCCGCCGGCCCGCCTCGTTCACGTAGAACGGCACCATGTCCGGCGTGCACAGCCCGATGAAATCCCCGCTCGACTCCACCACCGCCGCGAGCGTGCGCCGCTCCGCCTCCGCGCGCCGGCGATCCGAGATGTCGTTGAAGTACACCCCGACGCCGCCGTTCGCGAGCGGGCTCGCGCTGATCTCGAACCAGCGCCCGTAGTGCTCGTAGAAGAGCTCCATCCGCTCCGGCCTGCGCTCGCGCTTCACGCGCTGGTACATCAGATCGACGCTCGTTCCCACCGCGTGCGGAAAGCACTCGTGCCACGTCCTCCCGATCAGCTCCTCCCGCCGCCGCCCGAGCAGCCGCTCGCCCGAGGCGTTCATGTACGTCATGCGCCAGTCCGCGTCGTACGCCACGAAGCCCTCGAACAGTCCCTCGAGGTAATCGACCTGCCCTTCCGCCGGTGTCGCCCGGTTATTCATGGAGCGCAATTCTAGGAACACGGGCCGCGCGCGTGTAGCGGGACTTTCCCGACCGCAGAGCGAAGCGTGGCCGTTCTAGCACGCGATCGAAGCAGGTGCCCGTCGCAATCGTTCGACTTCGGTCATAGCCCAACGACAACGCGTTTCATTTTTTTCTTGTATTCAGTATTCAGGATAGTCGAGCCCGCCGAAGTATCCTTCGACACCTCACCGAGGACACCCATGCCGCCAACCGCCACCCCCGCCAAAGTCCAGCATCTCGAAGCAACCGACTTTCAGAAAAGCCGCGGCTTCTCCCCCGCCGTCATCACCGAAGGCGGCAAGACCGTCTGGCTCGCCGGCCAGACCACCGTGACCGACCTGGAAGGCAAAGACATCAGCGGCAAATTCGACGAGCAGGCGCGCACCATCTTCGCGCTCATCAACCGGACGCTGGAACGCGCCGGCGGCTCGCTCGCCAACATGGTGACCATGACCGTCTTCATCAACGACGCCCGCTACGGCGACCGGTTCGTTGCGATCCGGCGCGAGCACTTCCCCGATGGCCGCTACCCTTGCAGCGCCCTCTTGACCATCTCCAGCTTCGCCCGCCCGGGCATCTTGATAGAAATACAGGGCGTGGCAGTCATCTAGTTTCTACGCGGGATTTTTTTACTTTTATCCCTTTTTCCGCTCATCACAAAAGCGGGCATTAGTCCTACGTCCACTGCGCTCGGCATGCAAAGATGCGCCGAAACGGAGCCATAAAAACATGCCGTCCCGCGCCCTGCGCATCGCCCTCGCCGCCGTCGCCTCTTTCCTCTGCCTCGCAGCCGCGTTCGCCGCCGGCACGCCCGACGCGGTCACGCCCGACGGCGGCCGCTACTACGGTCCGCTCGCGGGCGGCAAGCTGCACGGCCGCGGCCGCATCGAGTGGGGCAACGGCGCAGTCTACGAAGGCGAGCTCGCGAACGGCCTGGTGTCCGGCAAGGGCCGCATGCGCTTCGGCAACGGCAATACGTACGAGGGTGAGTTCCGCGACGGCCTGATGTCCGGCCGCGGCCGCTTCCAGGACCAGAACGGCGATCTCTACGAAGGCGAGTTCAAGCAGGACTATTACTGGGGCGAGGGCGAGTTCCGTGCGCACGACGGCCGCGTCTACCGCGGCGGATTCATGCGCGGCGAATTCCACGGCAAGGGCCGCAGCGAGAGCGTGAACGGCGACGTGTACGAAGGCGATTTCGTCAAAGGCGAATTCACCGGAACCGGGCGCTACACGCGCAAAAGCGGCGGGTATTACGAAGGCGAATTCCGCAATTGGATGTTCCACGGGCGCGGTCGCCTCATCGACGACAGCGGCAACACCTGGGAAGGCACCTTCGCCGACGGCAGGCTCAAGGGCATCGCCAAGTCCACCGGCCAGCTCGGCAGCTACGAGGGCGAGTTCAAGGACTGGCTCTTCCACGGCAAAGGAAAGCTGCGCCTCGCGAACGGCGATCTCTACGAGGGCGGCTTCGCCAACGGCGTCTACGAAGGCCAGGGCACTCTCAAATACGCCACCCCGAAGCCCGACGGTCGCAAGGAGGACCGCGGCGTCTGGCGCTACGGCTACCTGCCCAACGAGACCGAGCGCAAGCAGGTCAAGACCAACGTCGAAGCCGCGCTCTACGCGCAGCGCGAGCTCCTCGACAAGGCCCTGAGCGCCGTGAAGCCGCGAGAGCCCGGCCGCATCAACCTCTACCTCCTCACCGTCGCCGGCGACGGCTCGCAGGAGGTCTTCCGCCGCGAGGTCGAATTCGTGCAGACCGAATTCGCCCGCCGCTTCGGCACCGCCGGCCGCACCGTCTCGCTCGTCAACAGCCGCAACACCGTCACCTCGGCGCCGATGGCCACCGCCACCAGCATCCGCCAGGCGCTCAAGGCGCTCGCCTCGCGCATGGACCGCGAGCAGGACATCCTGTTCCTCTTCCTCACCAGCCACGGCTCGCACGACCACGAGCTCAGCCTGAACCAGAACGGCATGGAGCTGGCGAACCTGCGCGCCACCGAGCTCGCCGCGCTCCTCAAGGAAAGCGGCATCCGCTGGAAAGTAATCGTGGTCTCCGCCTGCTACAGCGGCGGCTTCATCCCCCCGCTGCAGGACGAGCGCACCCTCGTCATCACCGCCGCCCGCCGCGACCGCCGCTCCTTCGGCTGCGCCGACGAGAACGACTTCACCTACTTCGGCCGCGCCTTTTTCAAGGAAGCCCTGCCGAAGTCCCAGTCCTTCCAGGACGCCTTCCGCACCGCCGAGGCTCTCGTCGGCGAATGGGAAGCCAAGCAGACCGGTGGCGCGGCCGAGGCCGGCGCCTCGGGCGCCAAGCTCATCGAAGAAAACCGCTCCTTCCCCCAGATCTCCAGCGCCAGCGCGATCGACGCGCACCTCAAGCGCTGGTGGTCGCAGTCGCCGCGCTAATTAGGGTCATAAGAATCGGGGTCAGACCCCGATTGTTCGCCGGTCTTAAGGACTCGGCGTTGCGAGTCTCTGCTCAGGCCGGGACCGCGGCAACCGGGCGCTGAAAACCGTGCCTGCGTCATCCGATTCCGCTCCGATCGTGCCTCCGTGCATCAGCACGATTTCCCGCGCGATGTAGAGACCGAGGCCCAGATGGGAGGAGGCTTGGTCATCTTTCGTCTCGATCTGCACGAGCGGGTTGAAGATCACCTGCAGCTGATCGACCGGAATTGCCCGTCCGCGATTCGTGACCTGCACGGTGATCCGGTCCGATTCGCCATGCGCCGCAAGCGTGATCGGCTCGCGATTTGCTCCGTGCTGCGCCGCATTTTCGAGGAGGTTCGTGAATACCTGGTGAAGGCGCGCCGCGTCGAACGTCCCCTCCAGGTCCCCAGAGGTTTCAAGATGGAAAACGCGCTCCGGATACGCAGCGCGAATATCGTCGAATACGACCCCGCAGATCTCTTCCATGCTCGACGGTTCGGGCGATATCGGGATCGAGCGGCCGAGGCGGGTTCGCGTGTATTCGAGCAGCTCCGTGATCATGACGGTCATCCTCGCCGCGCAGCGGTTGATTCGCACCGCAGCCTCGAGGGGCTTGCCGTTTGGAAGCAGCCCCGGACTGGCAAGGTAGAGGCCCGAGTTCGAGATCGTGCTCAGCGGGCTGCGCAGGTCATGGCCGAGGATCGCGAGAAACGTATCCCGGGAATGCGATACCGAATCCGAATAGTTGGCGATGGACTCGGCGAGCGCCTGGTCGATGGACTCGTTGAAGCGCGTCATTTCATAAAACGCGCTCTCGCCGTCGCCGCCGCGCTTGAGCCACAGGCGCAGCACGCTCGCTCTCAACGCCCTGAATTCGGCGGCAAGCTGGCGCAAATCGAAGCCTGCCAGATGACGCAAGGCGCCATGGGTCATGGCCGCCGTCTGGATGCCGGGCGCGATCGGCACGAAGCCCTTCGATTTATACGCCTGCTCGAGCTGCGTCTGGTTCGACGCGATGTCCACGGCAATCGCGCGCAGAATCTGCGTTGCGTGATCGCGCAGCGCGAGCGAGGTCATGACTTCGCCGGATGGAAGAAGCGATTTGGCAAACTCCTCCCACTCGGCGGTGATCTCCTCGATGTTTTCCACGATGAAATCGGAGAGTTTCATGAGAGATTGTGGACGCGCACGCACGAGGGCGTCCGTGCGCCACCGTACCATTCCACTTGGCCCGGCGGCAGCGACCAGAACTTCGCAAGCTCGATACGCTCCAACGGGGATGAAGCTGGGCATGATCGGGCTGGGGCGCATGGGCGGCGACATGGTGCGGCGCCTGACGCGAGGCGGCCACGAATGCGTGGTCTACGACATGCGCCCGGAGGCCGTCAGGAATCTCGTGCATCAAGGCGCCTCCGGGGCGTCTTCACCCGAAGAGCTGGTCGCCCGGGTCGGCCGCCCGCGGATCCTCTGGCTGATGGTGCCCGCCGCCGCGGTCGATCAGACTCTGGCGAAGTTCGCGCCGATCCTCGAAGAGGGCGACATCGTGGTCGACGGCGGCAACTCCTACTACCGCGACGATATCCGGCGCGGCGCCGAGCTGAAGCGGCGCGGGATTCACTACGTGGACGTCGGGACGAGCGGCGGCGTCGCGGGCCTCGAGCGCGGCTACTGCCTGATGATCGGCGGCGAAAAAGAGGTGGTGCAGCATCTTGCTCCGGTCTTCGCCACGCTCGCCCCCGGTGCCGGTGCGGCCGCCCCCACGCCCGGCCGCGGCGAGAGGGCGGGCAGCGCCGAGCAGGGTTATCTGCACTGCGGACCGCACGGGGCCGGACACTTCGTCAAGATGGTCCACAACGGCATCGAATACGGCCTCATGGCGGCCTATGCCGAAGGGCTGAACATCCTGCGCCACGCCGATGCCGGCCTGCGCAGCCGCGACACGGATGCCGAGACGACGCCGCTGCGCCACCCCGAGTATTACCGCTACGAGCTCGACCTCCCGGAGATCGCTGAGCTCTGGCGCCGCGGCAGCGTGATCGGCTCGTGGCTTCTGGACCTGACCGCTCGAGCGCTCCTCGACGACCCCGGACTGGAGGGTTACGCCGGCCGCGTGTCGGATTCGGGCGAGGGCCGCTGGACGCTCGAGGCCGCGGTCGACGAAGGCGTGCCGGCGCACGCGATCAGCGCGGCGCTTTTCTCGCGCTTCGAATCGCGGGGCGAAGCGGGCTACGCCGACCGGCTGCTCTCGGCCATGCGAAAACAGTTCGGCGGGCACGACGAAAAGAAGTAGCTTGCGAAAGCGCATGAAAATTCTCGTGCTCGACGTGGGCGGCTCCCACGTCAAGTGCCTCGCGAGCGGACGCAAGACCCATGTCGAGTTCAAGTCCGGGCCGAAGCTGACGCCGCGCGAGATGGTGAAGCAGGTCCTGAAAATCACCCGGGGATGGCGCTTCGACGCGGTGTCGATCGGCTATCCGGGCGTGGTCCACCGCGGCAAGCCCGCGCGCGAGCCCCACAACCTGGGTCCGGGCTGGGTCGGCTTCGATTTTCGCTCGGCATTCGCTCGCCCGGTCCGGATCATCAACGACGCCGCGATGCAGGCGCTCGGCGACTACAAGGGCGGAAAGATGCTCTTCCTGGGACTGGGCACGGGCCTGGGCTCGGCGCTCATCGTCGACGGCGCGATCGAGGCGATGGAGCTGGGGCACCTGCGCTACTCGAAGCGCTGCAACTACGAGGACTATCTCGGCCAGCGGGGGCGCAAGCGCCTGGGAAACAAGAAGTGGCGCGCCATGGTGGCGGAGGTCGTGCACGGTTTCCGCAAGGCGCTGCTGCCCGATTACATCGTGCTGGGCGGAGGCAACGCCGCGCACCTGAAGCGGCTGCCGCCGCACACCTTCCGCGGCGACAATTCCGTCGCTTTCACGGGCGGCTTTCGCCTGTGGGAGCCGCGCCACTCGAGAAAGCGAGCGCATGCAAGCGCCCGATGACATCGTGTTCCTGCTCGACTGCGACAACACGCTGCTCGACAACGACCGCGTGCAGGCCGACCTGCGTGCGCATCTCGAAAGCGAGTTCGGCGCCGGCAACCGCGACCGCTACTGGGAAATCCTCGAGGCGCTGCGCGGGGAGCTGGGCTACACGGATTACCTGGGCGCGTTGCAGCGCTACCGCCTCGGCGCCATGAACGATCCGCGCCTGCTGCGGATGTCCTCGTTTCTCGTCGACTACCCGTTTGCCGAGCGGCTCTATCCGGGCGCGCTCGAGGCGATCGCGCATCTTCGTTCCTGGGGGCCGACGGTGGTCCTGTCGGACGGCGACGTGGTTTTCCAGCCGCGCAAGGTGCAGCGCTCCGGGCTGTGGGAGGCGGTCGAGGGGCGCGTGCTGATCTACATCCACAAGGAGCAGGTGCTCGACGACGTCGGGCAGCGCTACCCGGCGAGCCACTACGTCATGGTGGACGACAAGCTGCCCATCCTTGCGGCGATGAAGGAAGCCTGGGGGCGCCGCCTGACGAGCATCCTGCCGCGCCAGGGACATTACGCGCTCGATCCGGAAATCCTCGCGGCCTATCCGCCGGCGGACCTCACCGTCGAGCGCATCGGCGAGCTCGTCCACTTTGATCTACCCACCCTGTCTGGAAAGCGCCATGAAGACAACCCAACGGACAACCCAACGACTGCATGATCTCGGCCAGAGGCTCTGGCTCGACAACATCACCCGGGGACTGCTGACGAGCGGCACGCTCGCGCGCTATATCGAGGAATTTTCGGTGACCGGGCTCACCTCCAACCCGACGATCTTCGACAAGGCCATCAAGGATGCGGGTTTCTACGACGCCGCCATCCGCCGCAAGACGGCCGAGGGCAAATCCGGCGAAGCGCTGTTCTTCGAGCTTGCCCTGGAGGATCTGACCCAGGCCGCCGATCTCTTCCGCCCGGTGCACGAGGCCAGCGGCGGGCTCGACGGCTGGGTGTCGCTGGAGCTCTCTCCCCTGCTCGCGCACGACACGGCCGGCAGCGTCAAGGCCGCGGCGCAGCTCCATCGGCTGGCGAAGCGGCCCAATCTCTTCATCAAGATTCCCGGCACGCCTCAAGGCGTCCCCGCGATCGAGGAGGCGATCTTCGCCGGCGTGCCGATCAACGTGACGCTGCTCTTTTCGCGCGAGCAGTACCTCGCCGCGGCGGAAGCTTACCTGCGCGGCATCGAACGGCGCATCGCCGCGGGCCTCGAGCCGAAAGTCCGCTCCGTGGCATCGATCTTCGTCAGCCGCTGGGACGTGGCGGTGAAGGATCGGGTCCCGCAGGGGCTGCGAAATCGCCTGGGGATCGCCATCGCCGGGCGCGCGTACAAAGCCTACCGGGAGCTGCTCGCCTCGCCCCGCTGGCGCAAGCTCGCCGCCGCCGGCGCCTGGGAGCAGCGCCTGCTCTGGGCGAGCACCGGCACCAAGGATCCGCAGGCGCACGATACGATGTATATCGAAGCCCTGGCGGCGCCGGACACCATCAACACCATCCCCGACAAAACCCTGCTCGCCTTTGCCGATCACGGCGAGCTGAAAGGCGAGATGCCGCTCGACGGCGGCGATGCCGAGGAAGTGCTCGCCCAATTCGCGCGCCTGGGCATCGACGACGCGGCGCTCGCTGAGGAGCTCCAGCGCGAGGGCGCCGAAGCTTTCGACAAGTCGTGGCAGGATCTTCTCGAGCTCATCGCCTCGAAGAGCGCGGCGCTGGAAAAAATGGCGCGCCCATGACCGGGTACCCCGCGTGGCAGGCGCTCGAAGCGCATTGCCGCAACCTACGCAATCTGCACCTGCGCCAGCTCTTCGCCGAGGATCCCGGGCGCGGCGAGCGCTTCGCGGCGGAAGCCGCCGGACTTTACCTCGACTACTCGAAGAACCGCATCGACGCGGAGACGCTCCGGCTGCTGCTGCGCCTCGCCGAGGAGTGCGGCCTGCGAGGGCGCATCGAAGCGATGTTCGGCGGCGAGAAAATCAACGCGACCGAGCAGCGCGCGGTTCTGCACACCGCCCTGCGCGCGCCAAAGGGCGAGCGGATCTTCGCCGACGGCGTCGACGTCGTGCCCGAGGTGCACGCGGTGCTGGAGCGCATGGCCGCGTTCGCGCGGCAGGTGCGCAGCGGCGAATGGCTCGGCCATACCGGCAAGCGCATCCGCAACGTCGTCAACATCGGCATCGGCGGCTCCGACCTCGGCCCGGTGATGGCCTACGAGGCGTTGCGCCATTACAGCCGGCGCGACATGAATTTCCGCTTCGTCTCGAACGTCGACGCCACCGATTTCGCGGAGGCCACGCGCGAGCTCGATCCGGGCGAAACGCTGTTCATCGTCTGCTCGAAGACCTTCACCACGCTCGAGACTCTGACCAACGCCCACGCCGCGCGCGCCTGGAGCCTGCGCGCGCTAGGCGACGAGCGGGCGGTGCGCCGGCACTTCGTCGCGGTGTCGACCCACGCCGAAGGGGTGGCGCAATTCGGCATCGATACCGCCAACATGTTCGGCTTCTGGGACTGGGTTGGCGGGCGCTACTCGATGGACTCGGCCGTGGGCCTGTCGACCCTGCTCGCGATCGGGCCGGAGAATTTCCGCGCCCTGCTCGCGGGCTTCCACGCGATGGACCGGCATTTCCGAGCCGCGCCCTTCGAGCGCAACCTGCCGCTCCTGATGGGCCTCATCGGCGTGTGGAACAGCAATTTTCTCGGCGCGCACACGGTGGCGGTGCTGCCCTACGAGCAGTATCTCAAGCGCTTCCCCGCCTACCTCCAGCAGTTGACGATGGAAAGCAACGGCAAGCACGTCTCGCTCGGCGGCGTGCGGGTCGACTACCAGACCGGGCCGATCTACTGGGGCGAGCCGGGCACCAACGGCCAGCATTCGTTCTACCAGCTCATCCACCAGGGAACCCGGCTCATCGCCTGCGACTTCATCGGCTTCTGCCGGACGCTGAATCCCCTCGGCAGGCACCATGACCTGCTGATGTCGAATCTCTTTGCGCAGGGCGAGGCGCTCGCCTTCGGCAAGACGGAACAGGAAGTGCTGGCGGAGGGCACGCCGGCCTCGCTCGCGCCGCACCGCGTGTTCGAGGGCAATCGCCCGAGCAACACGATTCTCGCCGAGCGGCTGACGCCCGAAACGCTGGGCGCCCTGGTGGCGCTCTACGAGCACAGCGTCTTCACCCAGGGGGCGATCTGGAACATCGATTCGTTCGACCAGTGGGGCGTCGAGCTCGGAAAAGTCCTGGCGCAGAAAACCGCCGCCGAGCTTGAGAGCCGCGCGGAGCCCGAGCTCGCGCACGACAGCTCGACCAACGCCCTGATCCGCCGCTATCGCCGGTTCAAAGAGACGCGATGAGGCGGCTGATCGTCGCGCCCTCGATCCTCGCTGCCGACTTGCGCAGGCTGGGCGAGGAAGTCGGCGCCGTCGACCGTGCCGGCGCCGACTGGATCCACGTCGACGTCATGGACGGAAGGTTCGTGCCGAACATCTCCTTCGGTCCGGCGCTCGTCGAGGCGGTGCGCCGCTCGACCGCGAAGCCGCTCAACGTGCACCTGATGATCGTCGAGCCGGAGCGCTACCTCGAGGACTTCGCCAGAGCCGGGGCCGACCACCTGCTGGTGCAGTCCGAGCCCTCCTCGAGCGTCCACCTGCACCGGGTGTTGTCGCGGATCCGGCAGCTCGGCAAGAAGGCGGGCGCCGTGCTCGATCCGGCCAGCCCGATCGCCTTCGTCGAGCAGGTGCTGCATTTGTGCGACGTGGTCCTGGTGATGACGGTCAATCCCGGATTCGGCGGACAGGACTTCCTGCCGGAGACCCTGCCCAAGGTTCGCGAGCTGCGCCGCCTCTGCGAGTCGAAGGGCCTCGATCCGTGGATCGAGGTGGACGGCGGACAGAACGCCGAGAATGCCGGCCGCGCCATCGAAGCCGGTGCCGACGCCATCGTCGCCGGCTCGGCGATTTTCGGCTCGAGCGACTACGCGGCGGCGATCGCGCGAATCCGGGGCAGCGCTCGGCGCTAAGCGTACATGTCCCTGCAAACGCCAGCGCCGGGATCGCCTGGCATCCCGGCGCGGTGGACTTCCAGCGCCAAAAGCGGCGTCGGCACGTCGCTGACGGCGCGGAGCCGGGTCTGGTTCACCCTGAGCCACGGCATCCTGAACGAGATCTACTATCCGCGCATCGACCAGGCCTGCACGCGCGATTTCGGCCTGATCGTGACCGACGGGCAAAGCTTCTTCTCCGAGGAGAAGCGCGACACGAAAAGCACGCTCGAGCCGATCGCCGATGGCGTGCCGGCCTTCGCCGTCACCAGCACGTGTACGCGGGGACGATACCGGCTCAAGAAGCTCGTGCTCACCGATCCGGATCGCGACGTCGTTCTGCAGCGCATTGATTTTCAGGCGCTCGACGGCGGCATCGCGGACTACCATCTCTATGCCCTCCTCGCGCCGCACCTGGTCAACCGGGGCGCGGGCAACTCGGCCTGGATCGACGATTACAAAGGCGTGCCGATGCTTTTTGCCGAAGGAAGCGGCACCGCGCTCGCGCTGGGCTGCTCGGCCCCCTTTCTCGCGCGAACGACCGGCTTTGTCGGCGTTTCCGACGGCTGGCAGGATCTCTCCCGGCATTTCGAGCTGCGCTGGCGCTATGACCACGCGCCCAACGGCAATGTCGCCCTGACCGGCGAGATCGACCTGAACGCCTGCGCCGGCAGCTTCGTCCTCGCGCTGGGATTCGGGCGCAGCGCCGCGGAAGCGGCGCTTCACGTTCGCGCCAGTCTCAACGACGGCGTCGATCAGGCGATGGCCGGATACGCCGCGTCGTGGCGCGCCTGGCAGGCAGTGCTTCTTCCCCTCGATGCGCAAGCTTCGTCCGGCCGGCCGAACACTTACCGCATCAGCACGGCGGTGCTGCGTACGCACGAGGAGAGCTCCTACGCCGGCGGCTACATCGCCAGCCTGTCGATTCCCTGGGGCTTCGCCAAAGGCGACGAGGATCTCGGCGGCTATCATCTCGTCTGGCCGCGCGACCTGGTCGAGACCGCGGGCGGCCTGCTTGCCGCCGGGGCGAAGAGCGAAGCGCGGCGGATCATGCGCTACCTGCAGGCGATCCAGGAACCCGACGGCCACTGGCCGCAGAATTGCTGGCTCGACGGCACGCCTTACTGGAACGGCGTGCAGATGGACGAGTGCGCTTTCCCCATCCTGCTCGCCGACCTCGTGCGGCGCGAAGTCGACCTGCCCGAAGCCGAGCTGCGCGGACTCTGGTCGATGGTGAAGCGGGCGGCAGCCTTCATCGCCATGAACGGGCCCGTGACCGCGCAGGACCGATGGGAGGAGGATGGCGGCTATTCGCCGTTTACCCTCGCCGTCGAAATCGCCGCGCTTCTGGCCGCCGCCGATCTCGCCGAGCAGGTCGCCGCGCCGGGCGAGGCCGCCTATCTGCGCGAGACCGCCGATATCTGGAACGGCCTCATCGAGCGCTGGATCTATGCCGTTGATACTCCGCTCGCGAAGGAGCTGGGCGTCGACGGCTACTACGTGCGCATTTCCCCGCCCGAGACCGCCGATGCGGCATCGCCCCTCGACGGCTTCGTGCCGATCAAGAACCGCCCGCCCCAGGCGAGCGGCCAACGCGCCTCGCTGATGGTGAGTCCCGACGCGCTCGCCCTGGTGCGCTTCGGCCTGCGCGCCCCGGACGATCCGCGCATCCGCAACACCGTGCGGGTCATCGATGCCCTCCTCAAGGTCGATCTGCCCGCCGGGCCCTGCTGGCGCCGCTACAACGGCGACGGCTACGGCGAGCACGAGGACGGCGGGGCGTTCGACGGGACCGGGGTCGGCCGGCCCTGGCCGCTCCTCACCGGAGAGCGCGCGCATTACGAGCTGGCCGCCGGCAATCGCGCCGCGGCGGAAGCGCTCCTCGCCGCGCTCGAAGGCTTCGCGAGCGACGGGCATCTGCTTCCCGAGCAGGTCTGGGATGCGCCGGACATCCCGGAGCGCGAGCTCTGGCGCGGCCGGCCTTCGGGCTCGGCCATGCCGCTCGTCTGGGCGCACGCCGAGCATGTCAAGCTGCTGCGCTCGCTCGCCGACGCTCGCGTCTTCGACATGCCGCCGCAGCCGCGCCAGCGCTACCAGATCGAAGGCGTGCGCTCGCGCCACTGCGTCTGGCGCTTCAACAACAAGTGCCGCAGCCTGGCGGCGGGCAGCCTCCTGCGGGTCGAGCTCCTGGCCGCGGCCGCGATCCACTGGACGAGCGACGCCTGGCGCACGATCCGCGACACGCCGACGCAGGACAGCGGCTTCGGCATCCACTTCGCCGACCTCGATACGGCCGGGCTCGCGGCCGGCGGCGGAATCGTTTTTACGATCCACTGGACGGCCGAAGACCGCTGGGAAGGCGTCGACTACGGGCTCGCGATCACGTGAATCTCAGACCATGAATCCCCGGCCATGACCCAGGAGCAGCGCGTGCGCAAATCCAGTGCCGATCCGTGTCTCTTCGTCATCTTCGGCGCGACCGGCGATCTCATGCGCCGCAAGCTCCTGCCGGCGCTGCACCAGCTGATAGGCGACGGACTCTTGCACGAGCGCTGCCACATCCTGGGGGTCGGCCGGGACGAGAAGCTGACCGATGAGCGCTTCCGGAGACAGGCGCGCGCGGCGCTCGCCTGCGTCGATTACCAGGGGATCGGCGAGGGCGGCGCGGCCGAGTACGCGCGGCTCGCCGCGCGCATCGCCGAGATCGAACGCCGCCGCGGACTGCGCGGCGATCGCGTCCTGTATCTGGCGCTGCCGCCGGCGGCCTTTCCCGGCACCATCGAGGCGCTCGGAAAAGCCGGGCTCAATCGAAGCAAGGGCTGGACGCGCCTCGTGATCGAGAAACCTTTCGGCCACGACCTGGAATCGGCCCGCGCGCTGAACGCGCTCGTGCACCGGTATTTCGACGAAGTGCAGGTCTATCGCATCGACCATTACCTGGGCAAGGAAGCGGTGCAGAACCTGCTCGCGTTCCGCTTCGGCAACGCGCTGTTCGAGTCGGCGTGGAATCGCGACCATATCGAGAGCGTGCGCATCAGCGTGGCCGAGGCGCTGGGAATCGAGCACCGCGCGGCCTACTACGAGCAGACCGGCGCCTTGCGCGACATGGTGCAGAACCATCTCACGCAGCTCCTTTCCCTCAGCGCGATGGAGGTGCCGGGCGCCTTCCAGGCCGACAGCATCCGCTTCGAGAAAGTCAAGGTGCTGCGCTCGGTGGCGCCGATCCGCGACGACGCAGTCGTGTTCGGCCAATACGCGCCGGGCAAGGCGAAGCAGAAAAAGCTGCCGGGCTACCGTCAGGAACCCGGCGTCGCCGCGCGCTCGCACACCGAGACCTTCGTCAGCCTGCGCCTCGAGATCGACAACTGGCGCTGGCAGGGCGTGCCGTTCCATCTCCGCACCGGCAAGCGCCTCGCCCGGCAGGCGACCGAGATCACGATCCACTTCCGCCGCCCGCCGGTCGCGCTGTTCCGCTCCCTCGACGGCTGCGCGACGCACACCAACGTGCTCGTGATTGCGCTGCAGCCCGACGAGGGCTTCGACCTCTCGTTCGAGGTGAAGGCCCCCGCGGAGCGCTTCACGCTGCAGACGCAGCACATGCGGTTCCGCTACGCCGAAGCGTTCGGCGCGCCGCGCTCGGGCGGCTACGAAACCCTGCTGCTGGAGATCGTGCAGGGCGATCAGACGCTGTTCGTGCACGCCGACGAGGCCGAAGCATCGTGGAGCCTGTACGGCCCGCTGCTCGGGAAGCGCTGGCCGCTGCATTCGTATCCCGCGGGCGGTCCCGGGCCGGACGGGGTCACGTGAGTGCGCCTGCCGGCACCCAGCGGGTGCGCTGGCACGCGATGCCGGACCGGCCCGCGCTCGATCGAGCCGCCGCCGAGCGCATCCTGAATGCCGCGGCTTCGGCGATCCGGGCGCGCGGTCAGTTTCACCTCGTGCTCGCCGGCGGCGACACGCCGCGCGGGGCTTACCGCAAGCTGCGCGAGTCGCCGGCGGATTGGGCGGCCTGGCACATCTACTTCGGCGACGAGCGCTGCGTGCCGCGCGACGACCCGGCGCGCAACTCGCGCATGGCGGGCGAAGCCTGGCTCGATCACGTCGCCCTGCCCGCGCGCCAGATCCATCCGATTCCGGCGGAGCTCGGCGCGGAGCGGGCGGCCCAGGCCTATGCCGGCACTCTGCGGGACGTCGGCGCATTCGATCTGGTGGTGCTCGGGCTCGGCGAGGATGGCCACACCGCGAGCCTCTTTCCCGGACACGATTGGGGCGAGGCGCCCGGCGCGCCCGCCGCGCTCGCGGTGCTCGATGCGCCCAAGCCTCCGCGCGAGCGCGTGTCGCTGAGCGCGGCGCGGCTGAGCCATGCCCGGGAGGCGGTCTTCCTGGTCAGCGGCGAGTCCAAGCGCCAGGCCATGGCGGATTGGCGTGCGGGAAAGCCGATTCCCGCGCGCGCCATCGCGCCGACGGCGGGGGTCGCACCTACCGCAGGGGTCGCACCTACCGCAGGGGTCGATATCCTAGTGGCGCCCTAGCAGGGCCAGCGCCCGGGCGCAGACGTTCTCGGCGCTGAATCCGTATTCGCGCATCACCACTTCGCCGGGAGCCGAGGCGCCGAAGCGATCCACCGCGAGCACATCGCCGCGGCCGCCGACATAGCGATGCCAGCCCTGCGACGCGCCGGCCTCGACCGCCAGCCTCGCGCCGAGCGCCGGCGGCAGAACGCTGTCGCGGTATTCCTGCGGCTGCGCATCGAAGAGCTCCCAGCTCGGCATCGAGACGAGGCGCGCCCGGATTTTCTTCTCGAGCAGCTTCTGCCGCGCCGCCACGATCAGCCCGACTTCGGAGCCGCTCGCGATCAGGATCACCTCCGGCTCGCCGCCGGCCGCGTCGGCCAGCACGTAGGCGCCGCGCTGCAGGCCTTCGGCGGCGGCAAAGGCGCCGCGGTCGAGCGTGGGCAGGTTCTGGCGGGTCAGCACGAGCGCGACCGGCCGATCCCGCGTCTGCAGCGCGACGCGCCAGGCCACCGCGGTCTCGTTGGCGTCGCCGGGCCGGATGACGATGAGCTCCGGGACCGCGCGCAGGCCGGCGAGCTGTTCCACCGGCTGGTGGGTGGAGCCGTCCTCGCCCAGGGCGATGCTGTCGTGGGTAAAGACGTAGATCACATGCAATCCCATCAGCGCGGCGAGGCGGATCGGCGGGCGCATGTAATCGGAGAACACCAGGAACGTCGCGCCGAAGGGGACGGTTCCACCGTGCGCGGCCAGTCCGTTCAGGATCGCGCCCATGGCGTGCTCGCGCACGCCGAAGTGCAGATTACGGCCGGAGTAGATCGAGTCGGGCTCGAAATCACCCTTCCCCGCGAGCGCGGTGAGCGTCGACGGATCGAGATCCGCCGAGCCGCCGATCAGCGCCGGTACCCGGGAGGCAACTGCGTTCATCACCTTGCCCCCGGCGGCGCGGGTGGCCATGCCCTTCGCGTCTGCCGGAAAAACGGGAATGTCCGCGTCCCAGCCGGCGGGCAGCTCGCCGCGCATCGCCTGCTGCAATTCCTTCGCCAGCTCCGGATAGGACTTCGCATACGCGGCGAATCCCGCGTTCCACTCGCTCTCGGCGCGCGCCCCGCGCTCGGCGGCCGACCGAAAATGCTCGCGCGCCGGCTCCGGAATGTAGAACGGCGGCTCGCTCGGCCAGCCCAGAGCTTCCTTCGTCAGGCGCACCTCGTCCGCGCCGAGCGGCGAGCCGTGCGCGGCGAACGTGTCCTGCTTGTGCGGCGAGCCGTAGCCCAGGTGCGTGCGCACCAGAATCAGCGATGGCCGCACGGCTTCATCGCGCGCGGCGCGCAGCGCCCGGTCGATCGCGGCGAGGTCGTTGCCGTCGTCGATCGACTGCGTGTGCCAGCCATAGGCGTCGAAGCGCCGCGCGCAATCCTCGGTGAACGTGACATCGGTGCCGGCGGAAAGCGTGACGTGATTGTTGTCGTAGAGATAGACGAGCTTGCCCAGGCGCAGGTGGCCCGCGAGCGAGGCCGCCTCCGAGGCGACGCCTTCCATCAGATCGCCGTCGCTGACGATCGCGTAAGTGAAGTGATTGATGATCTCGAAGCCCGGGCGGTTGTAGCGCGCGGCGAGATGCGCTTCCGCCATGGCCATGCCCACCCCGTTGCCGAAGCCCTGGCCGAGCGGCCCGGTCGTCACCTCGACCCCCGGCGTCACCCCGCGCTCGGGATGCCCCGGCGTGATGCTGCCCCACTGGCGGAATTGCCTGATCTGCTCGAGCGGAAGGTCATAGCCGCTCAGGTGCAGCAGGCTGTAGAGGAGCATCGAGCCGTGTCCCGCGGAAAGCACGAAGCGATCGCGATCGACCCAGTCCGGATTGGCCGGGTGGTGCCTGAGAAAGCGCGTCCACAGCACGTACGCCATGGACGCCGCTCCCAACGGCAGCCCGGGGTGTCCGCTGTTCGCCTTCTGCACCGCATCCACCGACAGAAAGCGCAGCGTATTGACGCACAGCTCGTCCAGCACCGCGGCGGACGGCGCCGATGCAAACGCTAGACTCATTCGAGCTCTCCTTGATTTGCCGCGGGGACGTCGAACAGTTGACTTGCGCGCGCCCGCGTAGTTCCCCGCGGGCCTCGGCAGCGACCTCAAAGCGAGCTTCGGCGCTCTCGCTGCATAATGGTCGCCCCATGAAGCTTTTCGTTCTTGTCCTTTCCCTTCTTCTGTCCGGCAACGCTTTTTGCCAGGTCCGCATCGTCGTCCCCTTCCCGCCCGGCGGCGGCGCCGACGCCCTCGCGCGGCTCATGGCGCCGAAGCTCTCCGAGATCTGGAAAGAGCCGCTCATCGTCGAGAACAAGCCCGGCGCGAGCGGCCATATCGGCGCCGACTTCGTCGCCCAGTCCCCCGGCGACGGCAAGACGCTCCTCATGAGCTCGACCGCGTCGCTCACCGAGCAAAACGTCCAGCAGTTCGCCCCGGTGACGCTGGTGTCGGCCTCGCCTTACGTGGTGACTGCTTCCCTCAAGACAAACTTCACTTCAATCCGCGACCTCATCTCCTTTGCCCGCGCGAATCCCGGCAAGCTCACCTTCGGCTCCTCCGGCACCGGCGCCGCCTCGCACCTCTCCGCCGAGCTCTTCAAGTCCATGGCCAGGGTCGACCTGCTGCATGTTCCCTACAAAGGCACCGGCCAGGCCGTCACCGACCTCCTCGCCGGACAGATCGACCTCCTCTTCGCCCCTTCGCAGGCGGTGATGCAGCACGTAGCGGCCGGCAAGCTCAAAGCCCTCGCCACCACCGGCAACCGGCGCTCCGAAACCCTCCCCAACCTCCCCACCCTCGACGAGGCCGGCGTCTTCGGCTACGAGGCACTCGATTGGTTCGGCCTCCTCGCCCCCGCCGCCACCTCAAGGAACCTCGTCCTCAAGCTCAGCGCCGACGCCAACCGCGTCCTCGCCGACCGCGACATCCGCTCCCGCATGCTCTCCCTCGGCGCCGACCCCGCCGGCAACACCCCGGCTGAATTCGCTCGCTTCCTCCGCAGCGATCAGGCGAAGTGGGCAAACCTGATGCGCAGGACCGGTATCAAGCCGGA
>Ga0075433_10000224_pt1 | contig 32379 bp, 30 predicted proteins | sample RhiMethybrSRZTD2_FD_75299 | JGI IMG/M metagenome (GOLD analysis project Ga0075433, IMG submission 75299) | Populus rhizosphere microbial communities from Tennessee, USA - Rhizosphere MetaG P. TD hybrid SRZTD2 | ecosystem: Host-associated > Plants > Roots > Rhizosphere > Soil | place: USA... | reverse complement strand
GGCCTGCGGCGAGCGAGCGGCGATGGAGCGGGCGCTCGCCCGCGTGCGCGCCGGCGAGGACGATCCGCCGTGCCGGACGTGCGGCGGCATCCTGAAGTCGGCGACGATCTCGTTCGGTCAGGGTCTGGTCCAGGACGACCTGTACCGCGCGCAGCAGGCGGCCGCGCACTGTGACCTGATGCTCGCCGTCGGCACCAAGCTGTCGGTCTATCCGGTCGCGGGCGTCGTGCCGGTGGCCAAGCGCGCCGGTGCGCGCGTCGTGATCCTCAACGCGGAGCCGACCGAGATGGACGACCTGGCCGACGCCGTGCTGCGCGGCTCGATCTCGGACATCTTGCCGCGGCTCGCGCAGGGCGCCTGATGCCGGCGACCCGATTCGACGTCAGGCTCAAGCGCCCGCTGGCCGGGGGCGCGCCGTTCGGCGACGTCGGCCCCTACGAGGAGCTGAAGGGCACGCTCCACTTCTCGATCGATCCCAAGCACGCGGCCAACGAGCGCATCACCGACGTCGCGCTGGCGCCGCGCGATCACGCGGGCCGCGTCGAGTTCGAGTCGGACGTCTCGATCCTGCTGCCGGTCGACCGGCGGCGGGCGAGCGGCCGCGTGATGCTCGACGTGGTCAACCGGGGCAACACGGTCGCGATGCCGAACTTCAACCGCGCGACGCGTCCGGCGTTCGTCCCCGGCGCTGATCCCGATCCGCCGGTCGACCCCGGCGACGGATTCCTGATGCGACGCGGCTACGTCGTCATCTCGTGCGGCTGGCAGATCGATCTGCCGGAGGTGCCGGGACTCCTCGGCCTGCGCGGGCCCGAGGCGCTCGATCCGCGCGGCAATCGCATCACGGGCCGCGTGTACACGCAGCTTCAGACGCCGGTGCCCGCCACGCATCTCTTGCTCTCCGATCGCGGGCATCGCCCGTACCCGGCGGCCGATCTCGACGAGCGCGACGCGGTCTTGCTGGTGCGCGACCAGCCGGACGGTGAGGCGGCCACGATCGATCGGCGCCGGTGGCGCTTCGCCCGCGCGTCCGGCGGCGAGGTCGTGGCCGATGCGCGCTACGTCTGGCTCGAGGGCGGCTTCGAAAAGGGACGTCTCTACCAGGTCGCGTACACCGCGGTCGGCGCGCCGATCGTCGGACTCGGCCTCGCCGCGCTGCGCGACGCCGCCGCCTGGCTCAAGCACGGGACCGCGCGCGAGGGCAATCCCGCGCCCGACGTGCTCAGGTACGTGTACGCCTACGGGCGCTCGCAGACCGGGCGCCTCTTGCGGACACTCGTTTTCAACGATCTGAACCTCGACGAGCAGGGCCGGGAAGCGCTCGACGGGATCATCGCGAACGTGGCCGGCGGGCTTCGCGGCGAGTTCAATCAGCGGTTCGGTCAGAATTCGAAGGACCGCCCGCACATGATGGACTACGTCCAGCCGGCCACCGACGACGAGGTGCACAGAAGGCTCGCGGCGCGCGGGAGCAAGCTCAAGGTCTTCTACACGAATAGCTCGGCCGAGTACCACCGCGGCGACGCCTCGCTCGCCCACACGAACGCCGAGGGCACGCGCGACGTGGCCAACGGCCCGTCGGCGCGCGTCTATCACTTCGCGGGGACCGAGCACGGCCTCGGCGTGTGGCCCCCGACGTGGGAGAAGCTCGCGCCGGCCGACCCGTCGGAGCCGTCGGAGAACTCGCAGAACTTGCGCAACACGATCGACTACGCGCCGCTCCTGCGCGCGTGCCTGGTCAACCTGGACCGCTGGGTCGTCGCGGGCGTCGAGCCGCCGCCGAGCCGTCATCCACGCCTGGCGGATGGAACGGCGGTGCCGTTCGAGGCACTCCACGCGGTGTTCGACAAGATTCCCGGCGCGAACTACCCGCGCCATCACGCCCGTCCGTGCCGGCTCGATTTCTCCACCCTGCCGCCCGGACCCGGGCCCGCCTGCGGCTCGCTCGTCTCGGCAGTCGATCAGGACGGCAACGAGACCGGTGGCATCGCGCTGCCCGAAGTCGCGGTGCCGCTCGGCAGCCACACCGGGTGGACGCTCCGGCATGCGTCGATCGGCGGCGAGGCGCAGCGCCTGGTGTTCGCCGGCGCGACGATCCCGTTCGCCCGCACGCGCCGGGAGCGCGAGGCGGCGGGCGATCCGCGTCCGTCGATCGAGGAGCGCTATCGCTCGCGCGACGATTATCTCGAGCGTGTGCGCCGCGCGGGCGCGGCGCTCGTGTCGCAGGGCTACATGCTCGAAGAGGACATCGAGCTCGAGGTGGCGCTCGCCGCCCGGGCCTGGGACCACTGGACCGCCTGACCGGAGGTCGACCCATCATGGCCGTCACCCGCAAGAACATGCAGCCGGAGGCGCTCGCCGCGCCGGTTCGCGGTGGTCACACCCTCTACTCCCACGTCGTTTCGGTCGAGGGCAAGCGGATGATCTTCGTCGCGGGCCAGCTGGCGCGCGACCGCGGCGGCAACGTCGTCGGCAAGGGCGACATGCGCGCGCAGATCCGTCAGGTGGGCGAGAACATCAAGGCCGCGCTCGCGGCAGCGGGCGCGACGCTCGGCGACATCGTGAAGACCAATACCTACGTGACCGACATGGACGAGTACTTCAAGCACGTCGACGTGCGCATGGAGTACTTCGGCCCGGCCATGCCTACCAGCACCACTGTCGAGGTGCGACGCCTCGCCCATCCCGACTTCCTGGTCGAGATCGAGGTCGTCGCGATGCTGGGCTAGCGGACCACTGGAGTAGCTCGCTACCTCGCCTTCGTCAGGCCAGGGGCTCCGGACCCAGGCCGCTGGCCAGCGGGAGCCCGCGCGCGCACATCGGACATTCGTCGGGCGCCCAGATGTCGTTCGACAGAGACGCGAGCGTCTCGAGCGCGACCCCGCTGCCGGCGGCGATTCGTTCAGCCGACGGGCCCAGCACGAGCAAGGTCCCAATTGCGGTGATGCGAGCGCCGCACGCGTCGAGATCCCGGAGCGTCGCCCGGACGGCCGACCCGGCGTTGATGACGTCGTTGACGATGGCGACCCGCCGTCCGCGGACCTTCGCGCGCAGCGCGCGCGGGACACGATAGTCCACCGGGAAGAGATCGCAGTTGTCGGGGTCCGGGAAGCACTCCGAGTAGGTGAAAGGCACGCCGAGCGCGGAGGCGACCATCAGCGCGACGAAGGCGCCTTCCACGAGCGGCCCGCAGACCGCCTCGACCTCGTAGAGCCGTAGACGCGCCGCGAGCCGCGCGGCCAGGCCCCGAACCGGCTCCGGCGCCAGGCACAGGAGCTCGAGATCGAGCCACAGATCTCCGTGATGACCCGACTCGAGCAGGAAGTGTCCGCGCCGCGCGGGCATGAGCGCCATGACCTCGTCGTGGAGCGTGGCGTTCATCTTCGGCTATCCGTCAGCTTCGTCCGGCTCAGGGCTGCAGGCGAGTCGAGTGCCAGGCGCCGCCGCGGAAGCCATTTTCGGTGGCCGCCAGTACGCGCGTCCACAGCGCGCGATCGTGAGCGCGCGCCGGCTGGCCTACCCACAGCTCCACGCGCTCGGCCCACACGCGATAGCCGCCCCAGCGCTTGGGGCGCGGAATGTCGTCGCCGCGCCGCGCCTCGTGCTCGACCTTGGCGAGGAACGCGGCGCGCGATTCGATCGGACGGCTCTGATCGCTGGCCGACGCGGCGGCGCGCGCGTCGCGCGGTCGTGAGCTCCAGTACGCCTCAGAGTCTGAATCCGGCGCCAGGGTCACCGGGCCCTCGATGCGCGCCTGCCGCTCGTGGGCGTCCCAGTTGAACACGAGCGCGGCAAAGGGGTTGACGTCGAGCGCCTTGCCCTTGGTGCTCTCGCGATCGGTGTAGAAGACGATCCAGCCAGCCCGTACGTCGATGCCGCGGCAGATCACCATGCGCGCCGACGGCCGGCCGTCGGGATCGACGGTCGCCAGCGCCATCGCATGCGCGTTGCGGATGTCGGCGAAGGCTTCCTTCAGCCAGCTGTCGAGCAGCGGGAGCGGATCGGGGGGAAGGTTCTCGGGCAGCGCCGGCCTGGGAATCGGGGGTCTCCGGTCAGTAGCCTTCCTCCTCGAGAAGCGGAAACGCGCTGGCCACGTGCGCGGGCCGGACCGGCGACGCCGCGTGGAGGTACGACGAGTTCAGCGCGGAGAAGCGATCGACACCCAGGAGTCCCAGGCAGATGCGGATCTCTTCTTCCAGGAGCTCGAACACCCGCACGAGACCGGCCTGGCCGGCGGCGGCGAGACCGCAGCAGCAGAGCCGTCCGATCCCGACGGCTTGCGCGCCCATCGCGATCGCCTTCACGACGTCGGTGCCGCGCATGAAAGCACCGTCGACGATGACGGTCGCGCGGCCGCGCACGGCGTCGATGACCTCGGGGAGCACGTCGGCGCTGCCGCGGCCGTGATCGAGCTGGCGGCCGCCGTGGTTGGACACGTAGACGCAGTCGACGCCGTGCTCGCAGGCGAGCGCCGCGTCCTCGGCGGTGGCGATACCCTTGAGGATCAGCGGGATGTCGTGCAGGTCCTTGAAGCGCTTCACGTGATCCCAGTTCAGCGCGGCCTGGAACTCCTGACCGGTCGCCCGCGCGCGCCACGGCTTGACGAAGCGCCGGGCCAGATCGCGCTCGCGGCGGCTGTACATGGCCGTGTCGACGGTGAGGCAGAAGGCGGCGTAGCCATTGTCCTTCGCGCGCTTGACGTGCTCGTCCACCCACGCGTCGTCGCCGCGGACGTAGAGCTGGAAGATGCGGAAATTGTCGGCGGCGGCGGCGACGGCCTCGAGGCCCGGGTTGCAGACCGAGCTCAGCATCTGCGGCACGTTGAACTCGGCCGACGCCTTGGCGGCGGTGGCGCCGCCGCCGGGCTCGAACGTCTCGACCGATCCGACCGGCGCGATCATCACGGGGATGCGGACGCGGCGGCCGAACAGGGTCGACGTGCTGTCGATCTTCGAGACGTTGCGGAGCACCCGCGGCCGGAACGCGATCGAGTCGAGCGCCTGCCGGTTGCGCCGCAGGGTGGTCTCGGTCTCGGTGCCGCCCGAGAGGTAGTCCCACGGACCGGGAGCCAGATGCAGGCGCGCGGCGCACACGATCTCGTGAAGCGTCTGGAACTTTTCTTCGAGGTTCGATGGCATGGCCGGTCCTCTAGAGCGCGGGGTGTCGTTTGTGCCAGTCAGTGGCCTGCTCGTAGGTGTGCCCCACGCGCAGCACGGTGGTCTCGTCGAAGGGGCGACCGGTGATCTGGAGCGAGATCGGCAGGCCTCCGCCCGTGAAGCCGCACGGCACCGCGAGCGACGGCAGGCCCGTCATGTTGAAGGGGCCCGTGTTGCCACGCGGGAATCCGTACTCGGGATCGTAGACCTGCGTGAACGTGGGCGCCGGCTTGGGACTGGTCGGCGTCGCCAGCACGTCGACCCGGCGCAGCACCGCGTTCATCTCGGCTTGCAGCTGCGCGCGAATGCGCTGGGCCTGCACGTACTCGGAGGCGGTGATGAGCGCGCCGGCCAGGAGCCGCTCGCGCAGCATCTCGCCGAACAGCTCGGGGTGCTCGCGCAGATCACGCTCGTGATACGCGAACGCCTCGGACAGCATGATCGCCATGAACGCGCCGGCCGACTGGATGCTCGGGATCTGGACGTCCTCGACCGAGGCGCCGAGCTGTCGCAGGGTGGCCATCGACTGCTCGAACCCCTTCTCGACCTCGGAGTCGACGCCCTCGAAGAAGTACTCGCGCGGCACGCCGACGCGAAGCCCGCGGACACCTCGTCCGAGCGGCGCGACGTAGTCGGGCACGGGCTCGCGGCTCGAAGCGGGATCGGCCGCGTCGTAGCCGGCGAGCGCTTGGAGCAGGTACGCGCAGTCCTCGACCGTGCGCGCCATCGGTCCGGTGTGGTCGAGGGTCCACGAGAGTGTGAGGACGCCGGCGCGGCTGCAGCGGCCGTACGTGGGCTTGAGGCCCGCGATGCCGCAGAGCGAGGCGGGACCACGGATCGATCCGCCAGTGTCCGAGCCGAGCGCGCCGAAGACCATGCCGGCGGCGAGCGCGGCGCCGGAGCCGCTCGAGGAGCCGCCGGGCATCCGCTGGACGTCCCACGGATTGCGCGCCGCCGGGAAACGATGCCCGGGGAACTGGATGCCGAAGGCAAACTCGTGCGTGATGAGCTTGCCCAGCATCACGGTGCCCGCGCGCTGCAGCCGCACCCCGCAGGTCGACTCTTCGTCGGGGATCCAGTCCTTGAGGAGCGCCGAGCCGCCGGTGGTGAGAATCCCGCGCGTCGCGTAGATGTCCTTGTAGCCGATGGGGATGCCGAGTAGCGGGCTCGAGATGTCGCCGCGCCCGAGCGCGGCCTCGGCGGCCTTGGCGTCGGCGAGCGCGCGATCGGCGGTGAGCGTCACGAAGGCGTGGAGCTTGGAATCGAGCTGCTGGATGCGCTCGAGATGCGCGCGCGTGAGCTCGACCGGCGACAGCGCCCGGCGCCTGAAGCGCGCGCCGATGTCGCGGATCGTCGCGTAGAAGAGCTCCTCACTGGCCATGATCGCCTCGCGAGCGGACGGTATCGAACGTGACGGCAGGCTCGAGCGTGCGGTTCGCCCGCGAATCCATCGCGTGGATCGGCCGGAGCGCGTCGGTCAGGAGCCGGCGCACGACCTCGAGCCGGTTCTCGGCGATCTCGACTCGGGCCGCCTTCATGCGGTCGCGGAGTTCTTCCAGGGTCATAGCTATCCTCCCGTTGTGGGAGAATACCGCGACCTCGAAGCCAAGGGGAGGGCCATTGATGACGCGCGTGTGCCGCTTGCTGACCCCGGTGCTGCTGCTTGCGGTAGCATCGCTGGCGGTGCCCGACGCCGTCCTCGCTCAGGGAAGCCTGAACGTCTACTGCAGCGTCCAAGCCGAATGGTGCCAGGCGGTGGCCAACGAGTTCCAGCGCCAGACCGGCATCAGGGCGGCGCTCACCCTGAAAGGCTCCGGCGAAACGCTCGCGCAGGTCACGGCCGAGGCGGCCAATCCCAAGGGCGACGTCTGGTTCGGCGGCACGGGCGATCCGCACCTGGCCGCGGCCGAGCAGAACCTGACGGTCGCCTACAAGTCGCCGAACCTCGAGCGCCTCCACGACTGGGCGCGCCGGCAAGCCGAGCAGTCGAGCTTCAAGACGGTCGGCATCTACGCCGGGGCCCTCGGCTTCGGCTACAACCCGGAGCTCCTGCAGAAGAAGAAGCTCGCGCCGCCCGCGTGCTGGAAGGATCTGGTCAAGCCCGAGTACAAGGACGAGATCCAGATCGCGAACCCGAACTCGTCCGGCACCGCGTACACGGCGGTCGCGACGATCGTGCAGCTCTTCGGCGAGGACGAGGCGTTCCGCTACCTGCGACAGCTCCACCGCAACGTCAACCAGTACACGCGCTCGGGCGTCGGGCCGATCAAGGCGGTGGCGCGCGGCGAGACGTCGGTGAGCGTCAGCTTCATGCACGACGGCGTCACCGAGGCGATCGCCGGCTTCCCGGTGAAGATCCAGGCGCCCTGCGAGGGCACCGGCTACGAGGTCGGCTCGCTCAGCATCATCAAGGGCGCGCGCAATCTCGAGGGCGCCAAGAAGTTCGTCGACTGGGCGCTGACGCCGGCGGCGCAGAAGCTGGGCGCCGAGGCCAAGCAATTCCAGGTGCCCTCCAACCGCGACGCGCAGCTGCCGCGCGAGGCGCCACGCTTCGCCGACATCAAGCTCATCAACTACGATTTCGCGAAGTACGGCGCGAGCGCCGAGCGCAAGCGTCTGCTCGAGCGGTGGGAGCGAGAAGTCAACAGCCAGCCCAAGTAGGCGCGCTCGCCGTGCGGGATTCCCTTCGCCGCTCGGCGGTCGTCTGGAGCCTGGTCGGCGGTGCCGGCCTCGTGCTCTTGCCCTGGTACGCGACCTCGGACGGCGTTCCAGCCGGTAAAGTCCAGCTGCTCGTGCCCGGGCTGGCGCTGTTGGCCGCGCTCGCGCTGCGCAATCTGCCGGCGCGGCTCGGCCGCCAAACCCTCGGGTTCCGGCTGATGGTGCTGGGCGCCGGCGGCTTCATCTATATCGCGGCGCAAGCGGTCGCGGTCGGCGGCCAGCCTGGGCTGGGGCCCGGCGCCGCGGTCGTCGCGACGAGTCTCCTGATGCTGTTCGCGATCGGACTCGCGGCGCGCGGCTTCTTCAGGGGCGACGTCTTCGTCGCGGGCGCGGTCGTGATCGTCGCGGCGCTGGTCGCGCTGTTCACGTTCTATCCGGTCGCGCGCATCTTGGTGAGCGCGATCCAGGGGAGCGACGGCGCTCCCTCCCTCCGGGCGCTCGACGAGCGGCTGTTCGCGCCGAAGATCTGGCGCCTGGACTGTTTGACGGGTGGGCGCGGCTGCGGCGTCGGATGGAACACGCTCCTGCTGGCGGTGCTGACCGCGACGACCACGACCACGCTCGGACTCGCGTTCGCGCTGATCGTCACGCGAACCGGGTTCAGGGCCAAGCGCCTCTTGCGCGTGTTGACGGTCTTGCCGATCATCACGCCGCCGTTCGTGATCGGCCTCGGGCTCATCCTCATCTTCGGCCGCTCCGGTCTCGTCAACCAGCTCATCGAATGGGCGTTCGCGGTGCCGCCCTCGCGCTGGATCTACGGGCTTCCGGGTGTCTGGCTCGCGCAGACGTTCGCCTTCACGCCGGTCGCGTTCCTGGTGCTGATCGGCGTCGTGGAGGGCGTGAGCCCGTCGCTGGAGGAAGCCTCGCAGACGCTGCGCGCCGACCGGTGGCAGACGTTCAGCCTGATCTCGCTGCCGCTGATGCGCCCGGGCCTGGCCAACGCGTTCCTGGTGGGTTTCATCGAGAGCATCGCCGACTTCGGCAACCCGATCGTGCTCGGCGGCAACTTCGGCGTGCTCTCCACCGAGGTGTTCTTCTCGATCGTCGGCGCGCAGCTCGATCAGGGCCGGGCGGCGGCGCTGGGGGTGCTGCTGCTGGCGCTGGCGCTTGCGGCGTTCGTCGTCCAGCGCCGGGTCGTCGGGCGCAAGGTCTACACGGCCATCTCGGGCAAGGGCGACAGCGGGCGCGCGGCGCCGCTGCCGCCGCTGGTGCGGCGCCTCGCGTTCGGGATGGCGCTGCCCTGGGCGATGCTGACGTTGACGATCTACGCAATGGCCCTGGCCGGTGGATTCGTGGAGACGTGGGGACGCGACTATACGCCGACCCTCCGCCACTACGCGAAGGCGTTCTCGATCGAGTGGGGCGCGATGGGCCTCGTCTGGTCGGGCTCGGCGTGGCGCTCGTTCTGGACCACGCTCGAGCTCGCGTCGATGGCCGCGCCGCTGACCGCGGCGCTCGGCATCCTCACCGCGTATCTCCTGGTGCGCCAGCGCTTCGTGGGGCGGGCCGCATTCGAGTTCGCCACGATGCTGAGCTTCGCGATTCCCGGGACCGTGATCGGGGTCAGCTACATCCTGGCGTTCAACGTGCCGCCGGTCGAGCTGACCGGCACGGCCGTCATCCTGATCGTCTGTTTCGTATTCAGGAACATGCCGGTCGGTCTCCGCGCCGGTATGGCGGCGATGAGCCAGATCGACGCGAGCCTCGACGAGGCCTCGCGCACGCTCGGCGGCAAGAGCTTCGTGACCTTGCGCCGCGTGATCCTACCGCTGTTGCGGCCGGCCGTGGTGGCCGCGCTCGTCTACAGCTTCGTGCGCGCGATGACGACCGTGAGCGCGGTGATCTTCCTGGTCTCGGCCGACTACGACATGGCCACGACGTACATCATCCACCGCGTCCTCAACGGAGATTACGGCGTCGCGATCGCCTACAGCTCCGTGCTGATCGTGCTGATGCTGGGCGCGATCGGGCTCATCCAGCTGCTCGTCGGCGAGCGCCGACTGCGCCGCGCGACGCCGGCGCCCGTGCCGCTCCCGACCGAGGCCGCTTCCGCATGACTGGGCCGCGGGCCGCGCGCATCGAGCTCTCGCACGTGACCAAGCGTTACGGACCCGTCACCGCGGTCCGCGACGTGAGCTTCACGATCGACGCGGGCAGCCTCGTCACCCTGCTCGGGCCGTCGGGCTGCGGCAAGACGACGACCCTCAGGCTGATCGCCGGGCTCGAGACCGTGACGTCCGGGCGGATCCTGATCGGCGACGACGACGTGACCGCGCTCGGCGCGACCGACCGGAACGTGAGCATGGTATTCCAGAGCTACGCGCTCTTCCCGCACATGTCCGTGCTCGAGAACGTCGCCTACGGTCCGCGCGTGGGCGGCCGGCCGCGGCGGCGGGCGGCCGAGGCCGCGCGCGAGGCGCTCGCCGGCGTCGGGCTCGCCGAGCTCGGCGGCCGGCTGCCGAGCGAGCTCTCGGGCGGCCAGCAGCAGCGCGTGGCCATCGCGCGCGCGCTCGTGCTGGAGCCGCGCGTACTCCTGTTCGACGAGCCCTTGTCGAATCTCGACGCGCGACTGCGGCGGCAGATGCGCGAGGAGATCCGGGCACTCCAGCAGCGGCTCGGGATCACGGTGGTCTACGTCACGCACGATCAGGAGGAGGCACTCGGCGTCTCGGATCGCATCATCGTGATGAACCACGCCGTCATCGCCCAGGAGGGCCAGCCGCGCGACCTCTACGAATCGCCGGACGACGTCTTCGTCGCCGGCTTCATGGGCGAGGCCAATCGCGTCAAGGGCGTGCTCCAGCGCCTGGACGATCGGACGGGTAGGGTGACCATCGGCGGCATCACGCGCACGTTGCCGCATCGGGGGCTCCCAGATGGCGCGGTCGACGTGGCCATCAGGCCCGAGGCGATCCTGATCGTGTCCGACCACGTCGAGGATGGCGCGCTGCGCGGCACGGTGAGCCAGGCGGCGTACCTCGGCTCGCGTATGGAGTACGCGATCGTCTCGGAGATCGGCGAGCTCTTCGTCACGAGCCCGGCCGTCACCGCGCCGCTCGCGCCCGGCGCGCCCGTCCGCTTGACACTGGCCGCCCACGGCATCACCCTGATCCGACCATGATCGAAGAAAAAGTCGTCCAGATTGTCGATGCCCTCGGCGTGCCCTACGAGCTCATGCAGATCGATCCGGCGTTCGCCGACACGGCGGCGTGTTGCGAGAAATACGGACTGCCGCTCGACAGCGCGGGCAACACGATCATCGTCGCCTCGAAGAAGGAGCCACGAAAATTCGGCGCGTGTGTGGTGAAGGCGACGACGCGCCTGGACGTGAATCACGCCGTGCGGGCGTTGCTCGGCACCTCGAAGGTGTCGTTCGCCTCCGCCGACGAGACCAAGACGCTCACCGGCATGCTGATCGGCGGCGTCACGGTCTTCGCGCTGCCGCCCGATCTCCCGATCTACGTCGACGACAAGCTGATGGCGCGCGAGTGGATCATCCTCGGCAGCGGCAGCCGCTCGTCCAAGATCAAGATCGCGCCGGAAGTGTTCCGGCGCATCCCGAACGCGACGATCGTCCCCAACCTCGCTGTCGACATCGCCCGCTGACGGGCTGTCGAGAACGGTCCAGCGGCGAGGCGGCGCCCGAAGGCTGCACGCGAGGCGTACTGGCTGTACGTTGAGCGTGCAGCCGAGGGCGCCAACGAAGCAGATGGGCCGTTCTCGACAGCCCGTAGCTATTCGATCGCCTGGAGAACCAGCGTCTTCAAGAGCTGGCGATAGTGCACCCGGATCGGACCGGGGGCTTGCGCCATGAAGACGACCGTCAGCTCCTCCTTGGGATCGACCCAGAAGCCCGTCCCGAACGCGCCGCCCCAGTTGTAGTCGCCGGCCGAGCCGGTCATCGCGGCCACGCCGGTCTCCTTGCGCACCGCGAAGCCGAGACCGAAGCCGTAGCCGGGGCCGGGGGAGTACGCCACGCCCGGCGCGATCGACGAGCCGAGGTGATCCGAGGTCATGTACTCGATGGTCTTCCGGCCGAGCAGCCGCGCGCCGTCCAGCGCGCCCCGGTTCAAGAGCATCTGGGTGAAGCGCACGTAGTCGCCGGCCGTCGAGACCCCGCAGCCGCCGCCGCACTCGAACTTCACCGGCTTCGTGGGATCGAACAGCTTGATCTCCTTGCCGGTGTCCGGGTCGATCGCGAGCGCCTGCGCCAGGCGCGCCTGCTTGTCCGTGCTGACCACGAAGCCCGTGTCGGTCATCTTGAGCGGACGGAAGACGCGTTCGCTGAGCACCTGACCGAGCGGCTTGCCGGCGACCACCTCCACGACGCGCCCGAGCACGTCGGTCGAGACGCCGTACTCCCACTTCGTCCCGGGCTGATTCAGGAGCGGCAGCTTCGCGAGGCGTTCGATGAACTCCTGGGGCGTGAGCTCGCGCGAGAGCCCGCTGATGCCGCCCTCGTAGAGCTTGTGGACGTGCGTCGCGCCACGGTTGCCGTAGGTGAAGCCGGAGGTGTGACGAAGCAGATCCTGGACCGTCATCTCGGACTCGGCCGGCACCGTGTAGTACACGGTCTTGCCGGTCACCGGATCGAGCTTCTCGACACCGACCTGACGGTGGGCGAGCTCGGGGATGTACTTCGACACCGGATCGCTCAGAAAGAGCTTGCCCTCTTCGTAGAGCATCATCGCGGCGACGGAGGTGAGCGGCTTGGTCATCGACGCGATGCGGAAGATCGCGTCGGGTGTCATCGCGGCGCCGGAGGTCTTGTCGCGGAAGCCGACCGAGTCGAGGTACGCGATGCGTCCCTTGCGCGCGACGATGACCACCGCGCCCGGGATGCGCCCGCGCTCGACGTCGGCGCGCAGGATCCGGCCGATGCGGTCGAGCTTCTCGGACGAGAGGCCGACCTCTTCGGCCTTGGCCCGCGGAAGCGGCTCGGCCGCGGCGCCCGCGGCGAGGAGCAACGAGAAACCCGTCATCAGGACGAGAGCGAGCGCGTTCATCGAGAGCCTCCTGTGCTAGAGTGCCGCGCAAACCGTCCGCCGGACCGGTGTCGAGACGATAGAGGAGAGTGTGATGGAGCGCAAGACGAGCGTGGTCACGCCCGAGCGGTTCGCCTCCGGCATGACGTTCGATCAGTATGTCGCCTACGTCGGCACGCCGGAGAATCTCAAGCGCGAAGGCTCGGGACGGCCGCGGGCCGACATGAGCGCGAACCTGCGTGCGGGCTACGCCGCCGCGCGCTTGGACGACGCGCAGACCGCGGCGATCAAGTGGCTCGCCGCGCAGCCGAACGGGCCCGCAAAGGTGCTCGTGATCTCCGAGGAGTGGTCGTCGGATTGCCGCCGCGACGTCCCGTTGCTGGCGCGTCTGGCGGAGGCCGGCGGGCTCGAGCTGCGGATCTTCCGCCGCGACGGGCAGCGCTTCAGCGCCAGCCACCGGCCGAGCCTCGCCGAGGCGCCGGACAGCAACGCCGACATCATGGCCGAGTTCCTCAACTCGAAGAACGGCCAGACGTGGCAGTCGATCCCGGTCGCCGTCTTCTACACGAAGAGCCTCGAGTACCTCTATCACTACACCGAATACCCGGCGATCTATCTCAAAGATAAGGTGGTCGGGCAGCTTCGCGCCGCGCGGGCCGGCGAGAGCCAGGACGAGACGCAGAAGCGCGGTGATCGCGATTTCGCGGCGTTGCAGCAGTCGCCGTTCTTCAAGATCTGGGCGTGCGCCGGCGTCGACGAGATCCTGAGCGCGCTCCACCGGAGGCTGGTGCTCGGCGCGGCATCCTGATCCTCACTCCGTGAGGATCCAGGCGTTGTGACGGAAGGGATGGTAGCGCGGGTGCCTGGCGCAGAAGCCCTGCGTGGCGATCACGCGCTTCATCTCGCCGTCGCTCGCGCGCCGCGCCGTGAGGTAGAGATCCAGGTCCTCGAAGGCCACGCGCCCGGCGTCGCGCGCCCGGCACAGATTGCGCGCGCGGTTGAAATATACGATCGGATCGCACGCGATGCGCGTGTCGAGCGGCAGCTTCAAATCGCGGCGAGTCGTGGTGCCGTCGGCGCTACGCAGATCGGCCCACCCCACGCAGGCGGCGCGCGCGTCAAACATGTGCAGCGCGTAGAGCCGGCCCTGACCTGTCAGGGCCCGGTCGCCCGGGAACGCGTAGGGCACGAGCTGGAGCAGCGAGAACAGCGCGGCCAGCGCGTAGGCGGACCAGGCCGCGTGGCCTCTGGCGAGCGCGGCCAGTAATCCGTCGGGCCGATCCCCTGGCTCGATCAGGCGACTCAGCGGGAAGATGGCCAGGATCGCGAACATCAGGAGCGGATAGAAGAAGCCCACCACTTGCCACGACAACGCGTGGAAGACGAGGACCTGCGCGAACGCCGACCAGAAGATCCAGGCACGCTTGGCCAGGAGTCCCCACGCCACGCCGAGCTCGAGCACGATCACGTAGAGACAGGCGAGCACGACGCCCATTCCCGAGAACGGCCACATCGGGCGATAGAGGCCGGCGCCCGAGATCCATTCCCAGTTGAGCTTGAGCGTGCCCGCCCAGAAGTAGAAGAGCGTCACCAGCACGCGGAGGGCGTCGCGCTTGCCCGGCACCACCAGGTACGCGAACGTCGCGAAGAACCCCATGTAGTGCTGGTTCATGCGCAGCCGGTAGTCGAGCAGCATGATGCCGAGCTTGACCAGATTCACCAGCACGAGCCCCGCATAAGCCCACGGCACCAGGCGGCGCGAGGCGAAGAGCAGGCCCGTGCCGATCGCCGCGGCGAAGTATGCGCGGAGCAGCAGCGCGGCTCCGGAGACGGAGAGGACGCGTAGCTTCTCGCACTCGGGCACCAGCGGCCAGCAGATCGGCTCGGCCTGGGACTGGATGAACGTCACGACGCGCTGGTCGACCCAGTACAGATAGGTGACGACATGCAGGAACGCGAGCGCGACGCCGTACCAGCGGAGCGCGTCGTCGCGTTCGATCTCGGCGACCTGTTGGCGAATGAACCCCAGCGGCGTCGGCATGGCGGGAGCCTAGCTCAGCCCCGGCCGTCAGGACAAATCGGGTCGCCACCTCGAGGTTGCGAGGTGGTTGACGCTGGCCTTCGGGGGCGCTACCTTCGCCCCCACTCGCGCGCCAGGTTCCGAAAATGGCAGGAGGTTCCGCATGACGAGACGTCCGCTCATTCCGCTCGTGCTCGGCCTGTTCGTCCTCGCGGCCGGCTGTGTGAGCCTGACGCCGACACAGAAGGAAACGCTCGCGGACGTCCAGCGGTTCGCGGACGCGACCGCCGCCGCGTACGGCGTGATGCGGATTCCCGTGACGGTCGAGCCGGCGACGAATCTCGGCATCGGGGGGCGCTACCGTCAGGGCAATTTCTACCTCAACGTCAAGACGCTCGACTCCGCCCACCTGAACACGATCGTCGCGCATGAGCTTGGCCACTATGTGCTGGGCCACGAGCCGGCGCCGTCCGGCGTGTCGATGTCCGAGCTGCTGAAGGCTCAGGAGCCGCGCGAGCTCGACGCCAACGCGAAGGCGGTCGAGATCCTCACGCGCGTCAAGGGCATGTCACAGCCGCAGGCCGTGCGGACGATCGTGGTGTTCCTCCTCTCGGTCCAGAGTGCGCAGGCCAAGGGCCAGCCGAACACGCCGGGCCATCTCCCGCCGGCCGAAGAGATCGCCGACCTTCTGGCGCGATTCCCCGCGTCGGCCGCGACCCTGGCCTCTGGACCGTCGTTGATGATGGAGCCGATTCTGGTACCCAAATGGCAACCCGGATACGCGTGGACGTTCTGGTGGCAGAGTCCGCAGGGCTCGGGAACGTTCGTGTGGTCCGTCGATCGCGAGCAGGTGCTCGACGAGACGGACTGCTACGTCATCAAGTCAGGGCCGACGCGGGAGTTCTACTACCAGAAAGCCGATCTCGCGTGGCGCATGGAGACCTTGCAGGGGGGACCGACCCGCAAGGCGAGCCCGGCACAGCTGCGCTACGTGTGGCCGATGGCGGTCGGCTCGTGGGAGCAAACGGTGACGATCACGTCTGAAGCCCAGGGTAACAGTCCCGGCACCAGGGAGACCAGGACGAGGGTCTGCGAAGTGATGGGCGAAGAGACCGTGATCGTCGCCGCCGGCGTCTATCGCACGATCAAGACCGTGTGCCGCGACAAGGCCACCAACGAGGTCGTCTCGCGGATGTGGTACTCGCCGGAGGCCAAGCACTGGGTCAAGGAGTGGCTCCGCCAGCCCTCGGGTGACCTCGAGAGGGAGCTGATGGACGTGAAGCTGAAGTGACGCGCGGTTAGCCGCGGCCACTCACTCGTTTGACACATCGAGTTGGCCGTGGGTTACTGGGCGCAGCGATGTTGCTACTGAGACGAGTCGTGACGGTGTCTCTCGCCTTGGCGCTCACGGCCGGCTGCGCGACCTCGTCGTCCAAGCCCACGCGAAGCGAGTTCGAAGACATCCCGGTCGCGAACGGCCTCACGTTCCAGCCCAACAAGTCGACGATCATCGAGTCGCCGACCGTGAAGGCGGCGCGGCTCGTGTATCGCGGGCGAGTCGAGGTCGACAGCCTCGCGGTCGGGATGCGCAACGCTCTGGAAGCCAACGGCTGGCGCCATGTCAGCAGCACCGCCACGGCGGACCACGGCATCACGCAGGTCTACGAGAAGGACGGCAATCCGCTCGAGGTCCGCTTGATCGATGGCTGGTGGTTCACCTATGTGGAAATGACGGTGAGCCGCACGCGGCAGCAGCAGTAGCGAGCCGGCGTCGTCTAGCGATGCACGAGCGCCCAGCCGTGTACGTGCAGGCCGCTCGTCACGTAGCGCCGACGCCGGCATCCGTGGCGGCGATCGGGTAGCGTCGGACGACCGACGTGTCTACGATCGCCGTTGCGGCGAGCCAGCACCACATCGATGACGTCCTCGGACTCCATCGCGTGCTTCAGGTAGCTGTAGGTCTTCGTGTCGTCACGCGAGACGACATATAAGAACTCGCCAGCCGCGTGATCGTCGCGGCTGCCCCCAGCCCCGCTGTGACCCGCGTATCTGGACCTTTCCGGCCACCCGCGACGAAGCTCTCGCCGGCACCGCGCCCGAGCGCTACCAGGCCCTGGCGGCCCGTGTCAGCCAAGCGCTTGCCGCCCGATAGGAGTCTCCTGCGGTCGTTCAGGGATTGACCAGAAGCTGAGGCCGCTTCGTTTTGATCCGTGTGGTCATGTGTTCCCGGATCTGGTCCGTCATGACCGCCTCCACCGGTGATTTGCCGTAGCCCCCGAGTGCCCCGATCTGATCCTCCGAGAAATCTGAAGCCACGTTGTGCAGGCATTCGTGGAACGCGAGGCCCGCGGTCTTCTGCGCCGACATCATGGTGACCACCTGCTTGCCTCGGTGGTTCACCGTGACATCCCGGTAAAACTCGGAGCCGATGATCTTGCCGCGCTTGCTCGTATGGCCGGCGATGCCGGGTTTGAGATTCGGCGGGCGCTCCATCTTCTTGACGATGACCGACGCGCCGACGTTTTCGACGTGATGCAGTCGTATCGTGTCGGATTCGGATTGAGCGCCCCATCCGACGACCGCCGTATCGCTCGACGACTTGAAGGCTTCGTCGAAGATCGCCTGGAGGTGGACCGCGATTTCTTCTCGCCTGTCGGCAGAGATGCCGGCGTGATTGATCATCTTGATGTTGTAGTCGGTCATGGCGTCCTCCCGCGTTTGTCGGAAGGCAATCGAGATGCCACGCGCCGATTGCGTGCAAGTCCGTAGTTCTTCAAACTTGACGCGAGTGCCCCACACCGCCGATGCCGGGCAACGTACCCGAACGCCAGGAAATCTGCCTGGAATGATCTGAGCGCCGTGTCGCGCTCGGGAGCGATGAAGAGCGGGCTACAGAGCGAGGCCGTGTCTCGACGCTATGCGATCGTCAGTGAGCGCGATCTCCGGGACGGCGCGCTGAAGCTGGCCCGCACGGGACCTGCGCAAAGCCCTGCGCTGAACGGTCGCCGTCGGCGAGTAGGCGCGCGATGCAACCAGGCGATAATCCGGCCACGCGAGAGTGACGAAACTGGTAGACGCGCTGGACTTAGGAAGCATGAGGCCAGCCTCCCGCCGCGGTCCGGAACTGCCTAGCTTATTGACGCACTGACGCCACCTCGCTGGTGCGCGTCGCGCCGGGTTCGGCTACACTCCCGTCAGCCATCCTCCACCGAGGTGTGTATGGGGCGGATCGGGCTCGCGGTCGTTGTCGCTCTGTGCCATTCAGGTGCCGTTCGCCGACCGTTCGCCGTGCCATTCGCAACCGCCGACGTCTTCTTGATACCGAGAAGTCGTCCCCTGAGACTGCGTGAGGGAGGGGTTGAGTCATGACGCTACCGCAGCCCATCCCGAAATCTCCGAACGACGAGCGTCGTGCGGGGCGGCTCCGGCGGGTAATGGGCCGCGTGTTGGGAAAGGCCCACAGATATCTAATCATTTTTCCACGCCGAGGAGCCGCGCGGGCCGACGAGACGGGCGCGATGGTCCATCCTCAAAAGGGTCTCAGTGTGCACCGTCTTCATCCAAGTAGCCTGAAGGAGGAGGAATCGCTGACGGTGAATTGGGCCAATGGGCGGCTGACCGTGACATACGCCCGGCATGACTTCCCTGGGTCAGACGAGGTGTTTCTCGAGACGTGGGACGCTGAGTGCGCCGAGCCTCGTGAGACGCGTCGACGCCATCGCTCGGGTAACCTTCGTCAGGAACTTGATGACTCAAAACGAGGAGAATGATGCCGTTCGGCCCCCTTACAGGGCAAAGTGGTGGCCCTTGGCTAGTCGGAGCGTGCCGCAAGCGTGCGATAATCCGGCCACGCGAGAGTGGCGAAACTGGCAGACGCGCTGGACTTAGGATCCAGTGGGCGAAAGCCCTTGGGGGTTCGACTCCCCCCTCTCGCACCAATCGTCTTACGCGTTTACGCTCCTCATTCTGGGACTTAGGTCCGGCGGGTTCTCGGTAGGTTGGGGCAGGGAGGGGCAGCTCAGTAACCGGACCAAAGTCGGAATGCCTGAATGCCGGCGAGTTCGGTGTTCGCAATGTCCTGGACCGGCATTTTCCAGTGAAGAAGCGACACGATTCGATCAACAATTCGACCTTTGTTCCAGCGTCTGTGGTCCTTCCAGCTAAAAGCGACTGAAGGTTCAATGTTCTGGGCTTGAAGGCGAACCACCACATCGGAGGCGGCCTTGCTTAGACTTACCTCCCCTCCGTATCGTGAACCAGAAATCACAGTCTCATTTACGATCGGACCATTCAGCGCGACCCAGGTGATCCCGGTCAGACTGAGAGTTCGATCTACCGACACCGTTAGTTTGTCAAAGGGGATCAGTCGGTCCCGCCCACGAAACTCGCGATAGAAGCGGACAACGTCGAGTGTCGTGGCGTCCGAAACGAGGGTGAGGCTGTCTTCGCCCTTCAAGTATTCGGCGACGGCTTTCGCGTTTCGGGTAGCGGCAACCAGTAACCCTCGATTCATCGCGATATCCGAGGCCACCATGCCTATGGCTATCAGGCAGACTCCACCGGCAATGAGGAGTGTTTTCCCGAGCCATGCCACCCAGCTGATCCCGCCGCGCGCGACTTCGACGGCGTGCCACGAAACCACCGCGAGCCGCGCAGTGAGGACGAACAAAGGAGGCAGAGCAATCATGATCAGGCGGGTCGCGACAGGCAGGGCCACGTAGCGATCCAATCTTGCACTGCCGAAGTTGAAGAACGCGAGCAAGGCCCCCGACCACAACAAAGGAAGGGCTGACTCGCGAAATCGCCACAGTCCGAGTCCGATGCCAGCGAGAAAGACCAGGCCCCACGCGCCAAAGTCTTCATTCGGCCAGACGAAATATCTCGGATAGGCCTTCAGGAGGCGGTCGAACAAGTCGGTATTTGCCGTGACGACCATCGGTTCGAGACTGTATCGATCGACGGTGGCCGTGAAGCGGGCGAGAGGTTGCCCATATTGATAGTACGAGTGCAAGGTCTCCAGCAGCAGAATGACGAGGAATCCCGCGGCTGCAGAGAATTGTGTCCGCAGCTCGTAGCGCATCACAATGCCATAGGCAATCAGGACCGGGAGTATCAGACTCCCGGCCTCCGTCGTGAGATAGGCCAATCCCGCCAGCAGGCCCGCCGCAACGGCGAGCCGGTCAGATCCTTTCTGCGCCTTGGCTCGTACGAAGCAAATTGTGGCGAGCGTCATTTCGAGTGACGCTATAGGTTCGGGAACGGCGATAGTGGCGTAGTACACATTCAAGGGAAAGATCGCGAACATCGCTCCAGCGATCAGCCCCACTGCCCTTCCAAAAAGTTGTTGACCAAGGACTACCAATGCAGCAGCCGTAGCGGCCGTCGAGAGTAAGGGGACAATCGCGAGCGAAGTTTCAGAGACGCCGAATAGTGCGAAGCTCAGTCCTACTAATCCATACATTCCAATACGGCCGTCGTGAAGACGGGTCATCTCGAGTGGAGTGCGTTCGCTCCATACTCTATGGGCCCGAATGGCATAGCGGAGATCGTCGCTGCCAATGAGCCCGATCCAGTGAGAACAGCCAAGCGCCAGGACTAGTGTTATCGGCACTAGCAGAAGGACTGCTTGATGCCCGAGGCTCTTGATATTCATCGGCTGCGGCGCAGCCCGGATCGCATGGATGGTTCGGCGCCGGCGGGCATGGGTGTGATCGGAACTGGGACGAACCCGGCACCGAATAGACGGTTCTAAGCGTTTCCCGCTCTCAGGGTCAAGACCCCGCAGCGGGTGCAGCGTGAGCTTGTGCGAGCCAGGCGTTGATATGCTGCGCCAAGGTCAGGGTGTGAGGCCGTTTGAGCATATCGCCGGCATCGCTTCCGGGCACCCACTGCACCGCCGCGTTGGGCAGGAGCGTCAGCCAGTCCAAACGGCGATCACGCGAATCGGCCACGCGCGAACCACTCGCGAGGCAAAGCAAGGTCCGCCCTCGATACACCCCCGGCACGTATCGTCGAGCCGCGGCGCGGTTCGCCTCGAACACGGCGTTCCGATAGAACTCGCGCGGGTCGGCGGGGAGCAGCGTGCGCTGTCGGACCGCAGCGTGGAGGAGGCGCAGCTTTCTGCGCAGATAATCGACCCGGTGCTCGCCATTCGTCCGTGCGAATTCCCGCGCGTACATCCGGAGCCGCCCGAGGAGGAATCGCACAGCGTGCGTCCGCTCCGCCAGCCGCACGTCGATCGCTCGTGCACGCCGCGGCCGGCCACGGAGATCTGTGAACGGCGCTGCCGGCTCGAGGAGGACGAGTAATGCAATCCGCTCGCCGGAGATCTCGAGCTGCCGGGCTATCTCGTGGGCCAATAGGCTTCCCAGGCAGACTCCCATAAGGAAGTACGCACCGCGATGCTGGCGAGCCCGTATTGTTGCCACGTAGTCGGTGGCAATCTGCTCAACCTGGCCCAGGGGCCGACATTGCCCATCGAGCCCGCGCGCTCGCAGGCCATAGAGCGGTTGCTCGGGATCGAGCAGCCGCGCGAGATCCATGAAACAGGCCGGTTCCCCGTTGGCGGGAACGGCGAACAGCGGTGGGCGCGCGCCTGTGCTCTTGAGCGGGATCAGCCCCTTTGGGAGAGTGGGCCCAGAGGTGTTCCCGGCGCGCTCGATGAGATTGGCCAGCCCGGCCACGGTTGCGCCGGCGTCGAAGATGTGCCGCAAGTCGAGTTCAATCCCGTACCGCGTACGAATCGCCGCAAACAATTCCGCGGCCTTGAGCGAGTCGCCCCCTGATAGGAAGAAGTCCCGGTCGATTCCGGCGGCGCGCTCACCGAGCACCGAGTACCACAGCGCCGCGACCTCCGCCTCGAGCACCGATGGGCTGGCGTCGGCCACGTCCCGCTGCGCCGGCGCGTCGCTTTCAGCCGCGAGCAGACCGGCAGCGAGCCGGACGAGCTGCCGCTTGTCGATCTTGCCGCTCGCACCCGTTGGAAAGGCAGTCGTGAAGAAGATTCGTCGAGGGCCTTGAACGGAGCCAGCCGGTGTCGAGCGAATGCGATGATCGCGTCTTCGCTCGCCTGTGCTGAGGCCGCCGGAATGACGGACGCAACGACTTCTTCTCCGAGCGTCGGATGCGGGACACCAAACACGCAGACGCGCTCCACGGCCGGGTGGTCGGCGAGAACCCTCTCGACCTCAAGCGCACCGATTTTCTCGCCCCCGCGGTTGATCACGTCTTTGATTCGACCCGTCAGGGTCAAGTAACCGTCGTCGTCGAACCAGCCCAGATCGCCTGTCCGGAACCAGCCGCCGACGAAAGCCTCCGCGTTAGCCCGAGGATCGTCGAGATACCCGTCGAATACGCCGGGTCCGCGGGCAACGACCTCGCCTTGCTGACCGCATCCGATCATCGCTCCGCTCTCGTCGATGATCCGCACCTCGTTGAACATCGGGACGCCGACGGTTCCACGCTTTCGCACGCGCGGCGGGAGCGGGTTCGATGTGAGGTTGCCTGTTTCCGACATCGAATAGCCCTCGATGACGGGGGCGCCGAAGGCATCCTCTAGCCGTTGCACGATCTTGGGGTCGAGCCGCCCGGCGCCGGCGATGATGAAGCGAAGTTTTGTGTACCGGCGGAGTTCGCCATGCCGATCGACCGCGTCGAGGATCGCTTGGTGAAGGGTAGGATTTGCGGAGTACCAGGTGGGCTGCAGTGTCGCCATGGCGTCAATGATCGACGGGACGTCCACGACCGTTGGACAAATGACCCCGCCGCCAGCCGCAAGTGGCGACAGCAACGAGGACTTCAGCCCATGGCCATGGAACATCGGGACGACATGCAGACCGCGGTCCGCCGACCCGAGCCCCAATGCTGTCTGCATGCCACGCGCGTAGGCGATCAAGTGGCGGTGCTTCAGCGGCACCAATTTTTGCGTCGACGTGGTTCCAGAGGTCAGCAGGACAACTGCGGTATCGTCCTCGTCAGCCCATTCCGGCGGCGCTGCGGCTGACCGTGCGCGGCCATCGAGGGCGAATGTCCCGGCCGGGCCGCCCGCAAGTGAGGTGAGCTCGACGATTTCGATCCCGAGCATCGAGGCGACTGATCGAACTGTTCGTTCATGGCCCTCGCCGACAATCACCGCGGCGGGCCGAAGCCGGCTCAGGTGGCCGTGGAATTCGTCCTGAGTGTACTGCGGGTTCAGCGGAACGAATGTTGCGCACGCCGCAACACCGAGGTAGCAGAGGGCCATCTCAGGCCCACGCGGCAGCACCACGACCACACGATCGCCGCGCGTGATCCCCAAGCCATGCAGGGCGGCTCGGATTGCCAGGAGCTGTGCCGGCACATCCGCAAATCGAAGGGGCGGCCGACCCGGCGCGACAATCGCCTGCACATCTGACGCAGAGGCAGCGAGCACCGAGAACAGGCGCCAGAAGTCTCGAGGCTCTTGATCGCTCACACCCGCCAGCTCCCATACGGGATTAGCCATCCCAGCGATGGAGCCCGGCTCAGGCCTTGGCGCGTCATCCCTCAACGCCGACCAGCCTTCAAGATCAGCCCAAGGGCAACGCCAGGTGTGGGAGACCGATCGAGAGCCATGCGCGCCTCGTGAACGAAAGGTTTGCTTCGTCAAGAGTGACATAACTACGCACGGCCTCGCAAGAACGTTACCCTGCGTATTCGCGTACTGGATGCTGGCGCTCCAGCGTCACGGACTCGGGTGCGAGGGATTCGACCCACGCGACCAGTTCCTCTGCACATCCAGCGTCTGCTAGACTCCGGCCAGCAATCCCACAGTGGCAAGGTGGCCGATCGGGTCTCCGAGCATCTTGGTTAAAGTGGAGCGGAGCAATTCCTGATTTACCCGACGGGACCCTCACGGTTCTGTTCACCGACGTCGAAGAGAGCACCCCGTTGACGGTGCGCCTTGGAGGCCGATATCCGGAGGTGCTCGCCACTCACTGCGCTTTGCTGCGGGCCGCGTTTGCTGCTCACGAGGGGCACGAAGTCGACACCCAGGGTGACTCGTTCTTCGTCGTGTTCCGCCGCGCTACGCAGGCGGTCGCCGCGGCCGTGGCGAGCCAGCGCGCTCTGACGGCCGCAACCTGGCCGGAGGGCGGAGCCGTACGGGTGCGTATCGGCATACACACGGGGGAACCGATCCGGACAGCGGCGGGATATACAGGACTAGACGTCGTACGCGGGGCCCGCATCAAAGAGGCGGGCCATGGCGGACAGGTGCTTCTGTCCAAATCGACCGCTGCCTTGATCGAGGAAGCCTTGATCGACGGTCTGAGCCTGCGGGACCTTGGCGCGCATCGCCTCAAAGGCCTTCCGCGTCCTGAGCGGATTTTCCAGCTTCTTATCCCGGACTTGCTCGCCGACTTCCCGCCCCTTCAGTCACTGGATACACGCGGGCGCCCACGCCCAGGTCTCACACCGCGACGCGTGCTGACGACAGTGCTCTTCGTCGACATGGCTGGCGCGACTGAACGAGTCGTCGCACTGGGCGATCGCCGCTGGCTTGAGCTGCGCACGCAGTACGCCGCACTCATCCGCCGAGAGCTCGCCCACCACGGCGGGGAAGAGATAGAGTTGGTCGCGGACGAACTCTTCGCCGCCTTCGACGCTGCGGCCGCCGCCATCCGCTGCGCGTGCGCAATCCGCGATGCTGTGCTGGAGCTCAAGATCGCAGTGAACGTCGGCATACACGCTGGAGAGGTCGAATATAACGACCAGACCATGGGCGGCATCACGGTGTTCACGGGCCACCGCATTATGAGAGCAGCTCAGCCTGGCGAAATCCTCGTGTCCAATACCGTCAAAGAGCTGGTGGCCGGGTCAGGGATCGGCTTCATAGATCGGGGAGCGCATATCTTCAAGGGGCTTCCGGGGGAGTGGCGGCTCTTTACCCCGTTATACCTGGCGCGTGAGGTCGGTGCGCCACAGCGCCAATGCCTTCGGTGGGCTCGTTCCTTCCCACATGTCCCTCTGCCAATGATCGAGTTCCGACCCGCGTTCTCATTTTCGGGTGCCGCCTGCAAGCACCAAAGCGAGCGTCGTTACCAAAGGATCCGCCACGTGACGGTTACGAGAGCACGCGACGACGCAACAATTCTCGATGGGACTATGTCGAAGACAAAACGGACAGCGCCAGCTCATTTCAGCCCATCGGAGTGATCTGCCTTGACGAACTCTTCTTCCAGTCAGTCGCGGCGAGATTCGGAAGAGTATCGAGGACGACGTGCCGGCGCGGTAGGTTCACCACCCAAGAGGGAGACCGGCCTACGTTCCTTTCGAAGCCGTGCGTGATCGTGTCGGCCACCTTGATCAGCACCGTAGCGACACGCCGACACACTCCGTAGGGCGGTGCGACCGCGAGACGCGCTGATGCGGCTTTGGCTCGCTGGGCGCGGAGGGTCTCCTCAACGATCTTCTCGGACGCATACCAGTTGATGTCCATGACTTCTCTCCGTCGCCACGGTCACGAGAATGAACTATCACCCTCCTTTTCCCCGATCACTTCATGTGGTTCGTCTAACAAGGACGGCTAACGAACCTCACTGACGTTGGCCGGCTGGCAGCGGACGGTCGGCGAGATGGCAACCCCGCGTCCTTGCGCCTGCTCCAGTAGCTCGCACTCGGCGTGCGTCGATCCGCCTATGAAGGAACCGACCGGGAGATACGTCGCGGGCGTGAGCCAGAATCCCGTCCCCGCGCCGAGGTTCAAGGCGCCGCATGTCGCCGGGACGGTATGAGTCAGACTCTTGGCGTCCAGCGCCCGGACTCTTTCGCACGCCGCCAGGTCTGTCGAATAGAGGATGCGACTCGGGCCGCCGGACCTCGATTGGCCGATGTAGCCCCAGCCCGTCCCGATGGGTAAACGGACCGCCTCCGTGGCGCATCCCGCAAGGGTGAGCAGCAGGATCAGCAGGGCGAACGGAGCCAGGCTGAAGAGAGCGGGCGTGCGGCGGTGAGTCGGACCTACTCCGATCGCGGAGGAACCTTGACCCAGGCCTCCGCGCAGGTGGGCGCGGTCGGGTAGTAAGCCTGGGCGCTCGAGCAGTAGTACCAGTACGCCTGCGGTTGCTGCTCCACGATCACCGGTGCCGGCTGCACGACCACCTGAGGCGGAGGCGGGTAGTACCACCATGGGTCCCACCAGAATGTCGGGCCGACCACGACGACGCCGCCATGTCCGCGGAAGTGGCCACCGTGCTGGAATCGGGGCGCGGGAAGCACTGGATGCCGCGGAAGTGGCGGATGTCCACGAAATGCCGGTGGTCTGGGTAGCGGTGGCCGTCCGCGAAATCCCGGCGGACCCGGAAATCCGTGCCCGCCCCGGTCGAACGCGAGGCTTGGACCCGCCGATGCGAGCACGAACGTCAGCGCCACGAGGGAGGCCACTAAGACTCGTTTCGCCATCAACATCGCCACGAACAGTAGACCCCCGCACGACTGCAGGTGTCAAACGGAGGGGACGGCACAGGAATTCAACGCTCTTTGAAGTCGACCTGCACCGACTGACACACCCGCGCCCCGGTGCCGTAGTCGCGTGACTGGCGACGCCCGGTGGCCTCGCACTCCTCCCGCGTCAGCGCGCCCAGGTAGCCGTCTACGTCCGCGGCTGGAACGATCCAGTAGCCGTTACCCGGCGCCAGAGTCAGCTGCCGACATTCGGCCAGATAGACTGGCGCGGCGGCCCGGCGGGCATATCGGGCGCGGAGAGTGTTGCACGCCACGCGATCCCACGTGATCACGAGCTCTTCTGCGCCCGACGACGTCGGCGCCGTGTAGCCCCACAACGGTTCCGTCGGCAGCGCCAGCGGGTCGGCTGCGGTCGCGCATCCGGCCAGCACGGCGACGGCCGACAAGACGGTGGCCATCCGGAGCATCGTTCGCCCCCGACGCCAATCATCTCGCGGATTTCGTGTTTCCCAATCCGCCCAGACGCGTTTGACGTTCTATCGAGCAAGCATGAGTGACGAGAGCATCCTGCGCGAAAGAGCCCGAGAAGTCATCAGAACCGGAACGCTGCCCGGCCGACGACCGGATCGCATGTGGGGAGGACCAGGCGCCGGCGCGGACTGTGCGGTGTGCGGCACGACCGTGCCACGCAGCCAGGTCGAGTTCGAGATCGAGTTTTTCGAGAACGGCGACGAGTCCAAAGTGGACAAATATCACGTCCATGTGCGCTGCTTCGCCGTATGGGAGCTCGAACGGCACAACGCGGCCGTGATCGAATCCAAGCCTCCTACCGACGGGGTTGGGTCGACATCCCGCGAAGACGGAAGGGGCCGCGAGCTCGTATCGCCCTGTCTGGACGCCCGCGCCTTCGGAGTCGAGCTGAGGCGGGCCGGCCCGTGATCTGTGACGGGTTGACGGACCTCCATGCCAGGCGGCATCATATCCGGCCGTGGACGTCGAACGACGACCAGCGAAAGGCTCGCCCGAGCCGCGGCCGGCGACCCTCGGCGATCTGCTCTACGCGAACAGAGCCAGGACGCCCGCATCCGAAAAGGGTTGGGTCACGGTCGTGCAGGCCATCGCGGCCGGCGACCAGCTTGCGCTGCACGCGCTGTACGTGCCGACGCACCGGCTCGTCTTCACATTGATCATGCGCATCACCGGTAACCGGGAGACCGCCGAGGAGCTCACCTTGGACGTGTTCCACGACGTCTGGCGGAAGGCCTCGACGTACGATCCAGCGAACGGCCCGGTCGTGGGGTGGATCATGAATCAGGCGCGGTCGCGGGCGATCGACCGAGTGCGCTTCGATCAGCGCAAGAAGCGCGTCAACACGCAGGGCTCGGATCCGTCGATAGCATTTACCGCGAGCGGCCCGCACGAGGCTTTCGACTCCGGCGAGCAGGGGCGTGCCCTCCGCGACGCGCTGAACGTGCTCACCGCCGATGAACGACGCGCGATCGAGACCGCGTTCTTCTCGGAGCTGACGTACAGTGAAGCGGCGATACGATTGAACCAACCGCTGGGAACCGTGAAGACACGGATCCGGTCCGGGCTGGCGAAACTCCGATCGGCACTTGCCGGGACTTTGAAAAATCTATGACCTCAGGATCGGCCGAACACGATCGCGACTATCTGGAGCTGGTGTTCCTGCACGCCCTGCGAGCGCTTCCCGCGAATGAGATTCCCGTGCTCGAGGCGCACCTCGCCGCCTGCGCGGATTGCCGGCACGAAATGGACGCGCTCCGTCCGATCGTCGCGGCCTTCGTCTCCTGGCCAACCGATGTGCTCCGCCCGGCGGAGTCTCTATGGGAGCGACTCGCGCAGCGAATCGGCGCGAAAGCTCAGGCGCCGATCGGCCACGCGCTCGCGATCCGCGAGCAGATCTCTGAATGGGAGGAACCTGCGCCCGGTATCTTCTGCAAGTTGCTCGCGACGGATACCGAGCGGGATCGCGTCAGTATGCTGGTGCGGCTGGCGCCGGGCGTCGCGTATCCGCCTCACGACCACGCCGGAGTCGAGGAGCTGTACCTACTCCACGGCGAGCTCGTGATCGACGAGAAGAAGCTTTACCCCGGCGACTACAACCGGGCCGAGCCTGGCACCGGCGACCAGCTTGTGTGGAGCGAGACCGGCTGCACATGCCTTCTGATCACCTCTACCCAAGACATTCTGCGCTGAGCGCGCGATCGCGCCGGCAGCGGATCGCCTGAGCGCCCCACGTCGTCCCTGAGCGCGCACGTCGGCGCGCGACGCGCGTGACGAGAAGGAATCGGAAATGGCGGTCGCAGCCACGCTGGCGCGCGTCTGGAGTCGGTCCGAGCTCCGGTGCGAGACCGTTGCGGCCGCGCTTGCGTTGATCGCCGTCGTCGTATTGTCGGCGATCGCGCTGGTCGATCCTAGGCTCGCCGAGCGCCTGAGCGCCGAAAATGGCGTGGTCGAGTGGCTCCAGGTGCTCCTGGAGGGCGCCGCGGCCGTGCTGTTCGGGCGGCATCTGACGCGCAACGCCTCGCGCGACGGTACGCTATCGCCGCTCGACGTCGTCATCGTTGCGTCCCTCATCGGGCTCTTGATCGGCGAGGTCGACCTCGATCGGATCGTGTTCGGCACGAAGATCATCTCGACGCGCTTTTTCGTCAAGCCAAGCGTCGCGCTGCATTGGCGTGCGCTCGCGGTCGTCGTGGTCGTCGGTGTCCCACTGGCGATCGGCCTCTTCGCGCTCGCGAGAGTTCGCCGGTTCTGGCGCGAGGGCTGGGCCGCGATTGCCCAGCCCTGGGGCAAGGTGCTGGCCGCCGGGGTCGCGATCCTCGTACTGACCGAGCTGTTCGAGCGCCCGCTGGGTCACGTGCCGGGCGTGCCGCGTTACTTCCTCGAAGAGCTGCTCGAGCTGGTGGCCGCGATCGGCTTCTTCGTCGCCGCGGTGGCCCGCCGCGCCGACGTCTAGCGCGTCACTCCACGACCTGATCGGCCAGGAGCAAGATCGACTGCGGGATCGTCACGCCCAGAGCCCGGGCCGTCTTCGCGTTGCAGATCAGTTCGAAGGTGGTGGGCTGACCGATCGGCAAGTCGCCCGGCTTCGCGCCTCTCAATATGCGGTCCACGTGGGCCGCCGCCTGACGGAAGAGATCAGTGGCTTTCGGACCGTAGGCGATGAGGGCGCCGGACCTCGCCCAGCTCGCCCGGTCGACGATCGTCGGTAGGCGCTGCTTCAAGGCCAGATCGATGACCTGTGGCGCCACCTCGTCGATGGCCGTCTCTTGCCAGATCATGACCGCGCCCTCGCGCTCCTTTCGTATCTCCGCGAACACGCCGGGAAGCTCGCCGGCGTTGTCGAAGTGAACATATCGAACCCTGAGTCCGAGCGTCTGCGCGGCGTCGTCGGTCGCCTTGCGATAGACCGCGAGAATTCCGGCATGCCACGCGTGGCGCCGCAGCACGGCCACGCGCGACAGCGTCGGGCTGAGCTCGCGCAGCATCTGTAGCCGCTTGCCCATGATCTCGGGCGTGTAGCTCTGCATGCCCGTGATGTTCCCCCCAGGCCGGGTGAGACTCGGGACGATGCCGGAGCCGACCAGATCTCCCGCCGCCAGGGTGACGATCGGAACGGTCTGCGTCACCTCCCGGACTATGGCCGCCCGGGCGCCGCCCACCAGCACGATGACGTCGACCTTCTTGCGCACGAGCTCGGCGGTGGCGTCTCGGATCTCGGACCGGGTCGAGGTCACGCGGTGCTCGATGACGACATTCTTGCCTTCGATCCAGCCGAGGCCCTTCAGCGCATCGACGAACGCCGGCCAGGCGGGCGCCTCGCTCGGGTCGGGCTGCTGCTCGAACTCCGCCGTGGCCAGGTGGCCGATGCGATAGATTCTCGCGGCCTGCTGGGCGTGCGCCGTCAGCGGAGTCGTGACGAGACCGTGCGCCAGCAAGAAGAGTCCGATCAGCGAGAACGAGCCCCGCATCATGCCTGCCGTGGCGAGTCTAGCAGAGGCTCGGGCCGACGACGGCGAGGCCGGCGCCCGCATGTCATCCAGCGTGGGGCGTGGTACCATGCGAAAGCTCGTGACGCCAAAGCTCGAATTCATCCTGGAGTGTCGATGAAAGTCGCGGTCGAAGCGATCGAGGGTTGCAAGCGGCGCCTGGCGGTCGAGGCGCCGGTCGACGTGGTGCAGCAAGAGTGGGAACGCGCCTACGGCCGCGTGCAGAAGCAGGCACGCTTGCCCGGATTCCGGAAGGGCCACGTGCCGCGCTCGCTCGTGAAGGTGCATTTCTCCGACGACGTGCGCCGTGAAGTCGCCGAGCATCTCATCCCCGACGTCTATCGCCAGGCCCTCAGCGAAGCCAAGCTCGATCCCGTCAACGAGCCCGACCTGCAAGAGGTTCGGCTCGAGGAAGGCGCGCCGCTGAGCTTCGTCGCGGTCGTCGAGGTCAAGCCGGCGATCGCGCTCGGCGACTACAAGGGCGTCGAGGTCGAGCACGCGGCGAACCCGGTCACCGCCGACGAGCTCTCGGCGACGCTCGAGCACATGCGCGAGCAACAGGCGCAGTTTCACGCCGTCGAGCGCCCTGCGGCCACCGGCGATCTGGTCGTCGTCGACTACACGCTCGCCATCGACGGCCTCGAGCCGTCGAGTCAGAAGGGCTACGAGTTCCTGGTGGGTGCCCGTACCGTGCTGCCCGAGATCGACGATGCGGTGGTCGGCCTGCGCGCGGGCGAGGAGCGCCAGGTCAGCCTGCGTTTCGCCGACGATCACCGGCGCGAAGACCTGCGCGGCCGCGGCGGCAACGCAACCGTGAAGGTGGTCGAGGTCAAAGAGAAGTCGCTGCCGGTGCTCGACGACGATTTCGCGAAGTCCCTCGGCGAGTTCGAGACGCTCGAGGCCCTGCGCACCGAGCTCAAGAAGCAGCTCGACACGAGGCGTGAGCACGACGAGCAGCGGGCGCTGCAGGAAAAGGTCGTCGACGCGGTGATCGCGCGGCACGAGTTCACGGTGCCGGACGCACTGGTCATGCGGCAGGTCGCCCATCGCATCGAGCACGCGCGCGAGTCGGTCCGCCGGCAGGGGGTCGACCCCGAAAAGATGCCGTGGGACTACGAGAAGCTCATCGCCGAGCTGCGGCCCGGCGCCGAGAAGGCCGTGCGCCGCGCCCTCTTGCTGGAAGCGATCGCCGATAACGAGGCCATCGCCCCCACCGACACCGACCTCGATGCCGAGGTCGAGAAAATCGCGCAGGCAAGTCAGCGGCCCACGCCGGCCCTGCGTCGTATGATGGAGAAAAGCGGCGACCTCGAAGGGCTGCGCCAGGGAATCCGCGATCGCATGACCCTCGAGCTGCTGGTCGCCAACGCGAAGGTCAAGGCGTAACGCGAGCCACAGGTCGGCCCGGGGCCGAGGCCCCGCCGCCCGGAGGTGAGTCGATGAACAGGAGATCTCCGATGGGTCTGGTTCCGATGGTCGTCGAGCAGACGCCGCGCGGCGAGCGGGCGTTCGACATCTTCTCGCGCCTGCTCAAGGAGCGGATCATCTTCCTGCCGACCTTCATCGAGGACGAGCTGGCGAACCTCGTCATCGCCCAGATGCTCTACCTCGAGGCCGACGACCCCGACAAGGACATCAACCTCTACATCAACTCGCCCGGCGGCTCCGTCACCGCGGGGATGGCCATCTACGACACGATGCAGTATGTGAAGCCGGCGATCTCCACCATCTGCATGGGGCAGGCGGCGTCGATGGGCGCGCTCTTGCTTTGCGCGGGCGCCAAGGGCAAGCGCTTCGCGCTGCCGCACGCGCGGATCATGATTCACCAGCCCCTCGGCGGCGTGCAGGGGCAGGCGACGGACATCGACATCCAGGCCAAGGAGATCCTCCGGATGCGCGAGGAGCTCAACCGCATCCTGGTGCATCACACGGGCCAATCCGTCGACAAGATCCAGCGTGACACCGATCGGGACTTTTTCATGACCGCCGAGCAGGCCAAGGAATATAGAATCGTCGACGAAGTGATCTCCTCGAAGCCGACGACCCGACCGGTGAGCGAAGCG